>JAAUYH010103836.1_pt1 | contig 19959 bp, 11 predicted proteins | sample 7278061 | NCBI WGS metagenome assembly JAAUYH01 (sample SAMN14350203, study PRJNA611818) | marine sediment metagenome | isolation source: surface marine sediment (0.6m) | place: French Polynesia: Moorea | collected 2018-08 | reverse complement strand
ATTCCGTTTTCATTGTTTTTTGACTCGAAGCCTGATCAAGGACCTGTATATAGCCTGAATATCTCCAAAGGTACGCTATACGTTGTGTCGGAGGAGCTTCGCGCAGTGAAGAAATCGTTCGTGACACAAACCGTTCAGGTTAGAAAATACATTACCGACTCCCTATGCCATGAACCAAGAATCAAAAACAAGGTCTAGTACTCACTTACAATTCTCTAAAAGATTTCTCAGGTCAGCTCCTCACTTTGAGACCAATCTGCAAGCTCTGATGGAAGCTTCGCTCAGGTGCAAATGCGCCTTTGAGATTAATTCTTGATACCGATAAGAACGTAGCAGGAGATCCTAGAATAAAAGCAATTCTTGATTGCTTTGGTAGAGTGTATTGACGAATTTGAAACTGCTTAGGGTTCGGCTTCGCATTTTATCCTTCCGACTCTTTACTAAATATCCCTTAAACTTGAATGCTTGATTAAAGAAAAACATTAGGCCGATAGACAGAAAGGAATGGGCCTACATATCTGTACATCCATATTAATTCTGAAAAATATTTGGGAACTTTTGAGAACAAAGATTACAGACCGTCCTTTACAGCTCACAGGTTACTGTTGCATTCTGCCGTTTTTTGAAATGATATGCCAGTCAAATCCACATCTTCGAAAAGATCTTCGGTCCGCCGAAGAGTCATTGCTTTGGAAGTTGATACCCAAGCAAAAAGAATTCAGAGACAGATCCTATGTGAAGACAGTACGTTTGCGACTCGACTCAAATCTTCTTCCGAAGATATTGAGAAGTCGCTGCAGGAACTCGAAGCATAAGTAATCAAAACCTGAGGCAAAAGAGCTATGATAGTGGTGAAGTATTACGAAAAAGAAGTCTAATTCCATTCGCAAGGGAGAGAACCATCCCGATGAGCTATTTGTTATGCAAAAAACGTCCAAAACAATGTTAACGAGGTTGGTATCAAATTTTGAAGTTTCCTCTAAATATGTAAGGTGCTAATTTGTAAGGTTCGAGGATCAAAATGGCTCATGTTCGGGAAAAACGGCACAAGTTTGACGAGGTAAATCAATGAACAAACAGATGAACTGGCCGCATACTATGATTATTTCGTGTTATGTTATTTAATAAGCTTGATTTTCACTGTCTTTCGATTTCATCCTTGTCACTATGCATGTACATTGAAGCTGACTGAACACACCCCCAGCTCGGACGGAGTCGGATCGGATCTTTCGGTTTGGGTCGCGCAAGCCATAGGTCGCTGTATGCAAAAATGAACCGATCCATTTCGGAAATACAAAATTCCTATTCTGCTGGAAATGATCCGTTCAGTCTGATTTCAATTATAACTATTGCATCATCAAGTATTAGTTTTAAATTTTATAGTACAATATCTACGTCGAACTGAGCTTATATTAAAGAATCAGCAACCTTCTAACTGATTGAGTATCGTGTTGTTAACTTGACTTGAGCTTCTACGGTTTTTATCAATTAGGATTCGCGTAATTAGGTGCGAGGACCGCGTGTTCCGAAGACTTTTGCTAGTTTGTACATGGGTTTTGGTTCTACCAAGATCATTCCCAAAGACGTTCACTATTGGCTGTGATTTGATTCCCGATCCAATAGGATGTAATGGTGTATATTGTTGTTGTTCGGTTTAAAAGCGTTGTGTGACGAAACATCTGACTTTGCCTTAGGCACTTTGTTCGCTATCATTTATGTATCTCACGGAACACTCTATTCAATTTCTGTCGAAGGATGGCGCGACGCTTGGACCTCTCTCCTAACCAAGGGATTACTAGGTCTGGTACTATATGGGTTGTTCGCTTTGTTGATTCCCATCTGGCTTGTTTCGCGCTTCAGTTTGAAGTATATGCGGGAAAATTGCGGCTTCTTCCTCTAAAATTATATTGGCTATCCTATACCGGAAGGCTATGAATGTACACAAGACCCAAGCAAAAATCCAACTGACCCCAGTAACTTTCAAAATTACGGACCTGATTGAACCTGATCCATCCGTATCCATCCAAACGCGATTTTCAGAACAAAATTTTCCAGCAATCTAGTGTTGCACGTCAATAAATGATTGATGCAGCTTAGTCCAACAGTGATACAAAAAATTAAAATAGCTGCACAGTTTATACTGATCCACTCATAAATGAAATATTGTTAAGTCCATAATAATAGTAGTCCCTAAAAAATTACCATTTTAACAATCCTCCACGAGCAGCAGTATTGTACAAGAATTGTAAATACGAAATCTATATCGCGCTATAATTTCACAATGACTAAATGTTACATGGGAAATATCAGGATTTTCCACGACAGCTGAAAATGCTTCACAATATTGCACCCCAACTTTACAAGTTTTTGCGCAAATGAATTATCTGAAGACTGTAACTCCAATATTATTCTAAGCTTTCTAGAAAAAGACAAAAGCGAAATTAATTTCTTTCGCAAATATCACAGAGGGCCTATATGATTTGTCTGCAGGGTCCTATTGCCCAATCCTAACACAGACGATTAGTGCTACTTGAATCAGGTAGAGAAGAAGCTGCTAACATGCAACTACTTTCCAAGTTCTGGTATTCTTTGCGCAATGGTTGAACGTAGCTTATAGCCAAAGCTAGTACACACTTGTTACGCAGATTTCTTTCTGTGCCTTGAAAATTTATTGCAATATGTCTAACGACATGCATATCCGAAAGAAAAGAGCTTTGAAGATTTTCAGCTTTGTTTTTAGGTTGATAATATAAAAAAGCATTGCTCGAAGTTTGATTTAGCTCTCCACGAAACATTTTCTGTCATCACTTCTCGCATCCAGCTCTCATCATCGTGAAAATTTCATCAGCAAAATAATCAATTTAATGTCTACTTGAGTGACACCGAAAAGAGCATAAAATTTTTCCTTGCAAGTACGGTAATAGACTTTTGAGAATTGCTCGAATTAAAAAAATCGTACAGTTACCAAAAGATGCGCACCCACTCAAAATCGAGAAATTTCTGTCCCTTTGATGGTTGATACTATGAGTACGTAGACCGCGGATCAAATTTTGGAACGTCAGCTGCACTCTTGATCTCGTATTTGTTTTGCTGGTTCCTGTTATTTCGAAAATTTTACTTTCGTTGCCTTAAAATTTTTATGTTCGCTGAGCATAGTAATTATACAAATTTTATGCTAGACGAGAAAAAATATTGTCAAATCATTCTCAATCGGGTCGACTTCGGACAGCATTCTGGCATTTCGAAAAAGTGGCTTCTATATTCCATTTGGCGTATTAAAATTTTTTAGCTGTTTTTTTACACTAAACGAATAATATTCTGCTCTGTAACAGTAGAATGCATGAAATTTCCGTTCAAGTCTAAGTTTAGTATGAAAACCATGGATCTTGAGATGTTCCTTCGTTTCTGCAGTGAAACGGCAATAAGTATACGTAATCCATTATTGGCATAAATTCGTATTAACAAACATTTGATAGAATCACTGGCAAGAACCAGTTCTGGATTTGATTTAGAATGCCAATAAAGATTAGACTGCAAGCAACCCTTTGATCATTTATCTGTTGTGTAATTGGTCCTTCTTCTCGGCAAGAAGATTCAAGAAGTACGTGCTTAACCATGTAAACCATTCTAAATTGTTCAAAACTTTGAATTGATTTAATCATCCGACCGGTTTTATGCTGGATCCATCGGATTGAAGTAAGTGAGCGAGAAATTCAAGCTTATTCCCCCCAGCATTTTCATATCAACGATGTTTTCGATGATAATCAACGATTGTTTTTCTTATACTATTCGTAGCAAGTGTTGGAAGAAAAGCACAAGGTTCACAGGATTATGTGGGATAAAATGTTTTAAGCATTTTTACTTCCGTCAATTCCAAGAGTTGTTGGTCGATATTGCGCCAGTAGGTCTTCAACGCTGCATGTCATCTTTTCCATCCGGCAGGTCACAATAGATAATGCGAAGACCACATCATTTGTAGTTCGACGTATTGTTCAAATCCATCATACTTGGTATAAATACAGCTCTACTGTTTTTTACAGTCTTTCTGGAAATATCTACGTCGTACCCTTAGAGAAAGTCTACTTAAACAGCTGGAACAGAAGGCTCAATAATTTTTCGAAATGTAAGAACTTTGTATCCGTAGAGGCGCTCTATGCAGAAAATCGTTCCATTTTAACTGCATTTCAAAGAAATTGCATCTTTAACTTACGGTATTATTTGATCTAAATTTCAGTACCATGAAACGAAAACGTTAAGTAGATTTCCGATTTGAGCCATTTTTCAAATTATTCATTCTGTCTTTTACAGTCCTTACCTGTAAATTTTTGGCGCACCAATCGTCGACTCATCTACGCCATGAGGCTTTGACAGTACATATCTCGACATTTTAGACGCGCGGTCTCTCAGTGTACTACTGTTCTGAGATTTTGAACACTCCCTCTTAGTTGCATTTATTATTCATTCAATCTTACCTTCGGATTATTTTGAGTACGCCTTTCGTCGCATTGTCTCTTTAAGCTTAAACCCTACTCATCTGAGAATTGTCAACTTCTGATTCTCAAGCGAATTTTTCTGAAAGGAACTTTCTGTATCTCAAAGTATTCCTATCGTATCTCACTTGTTACTTTCTACCACTTGGAAATTTCGCTTCGGAATAAACAAATTTGATTTAAATCAATAAGCATGCGTTTCTGAACTAATTGCATCATATTTGAATCCTTTTCCATCTAAAATCTAGAAAACAATTTATAATCAACAAGTCGGCCTCAGCCCTGAATTATTGCTATCTCGCCACTCAAGCATCAGAAGACTAGAAGTTGTTGCAGCTCGTGTACACGAAAATTTTGATCGCGGTCTGGTCTGATGTGAATTCAACATCATTCGCGAGGCTTCTAGTCGCCACAATGTTGGCAAGATTGCCACGTATTAGAATCGAGATTCAGAAGGAAGTATTGGATGCGGTGACGGTGATGCTGAGACCTGAGGTTACTATGTGCAGTTGAGAAATGCAAGGCCTTTTAGAAATTCAAAATATATCGATTGCACTCTATAGAACTCGATCAGGAGCAAATTTACTCTAAAAGCCTTCTTGGAAAAAAGCGGATACTGTCCAATAATATAAAGTCAAAATACGAGCTATTGAGTACGAGGGAATTTTTGATTTTGTCAAAATTCTTTCACGATAGAGAAAGGATTGATGATTCTGATTTGCTTTTAGCTAGATGAAATCTTTCTCCAGTTCAAAGAATTATGTTATTCTCAGAAGCAAGCAATCCAAAGTAATTAAATTGACATAATAGAACTTCTGCATCGTTCAATTTTTGCAGTGGGCATACTCATCAGGTTTTCATGCATGAAAAATAAAAATTCAAAATGGTCACATCATATATCTTACTGTACTATCTTTTACCTTCTCTAAAAGTATAAATATTTCAATGTTCTAATCCTTTATTGTTAAGCACTTCATACTTCTTGAAACTAGAAATGATGAACCGCTACGCCTAAAATGCTCCAGTATCATGTTTACAAATTAGCAGGATTAGGGTTACTTCCTTGAAAACTAATTCACGTTCGAATTAGACTTCCCGTAAGCGACAGCTCCTTAGCACGTTCCTGAATACGAGTACTTGAATTGACGTAACCAGGTGTGCTTGGTTCATAAGTACAACCCTTTGTAATATTCGTACCATTGTTTTGCTGAATTTTGTGAATCGAAATTCCAAAATGCTGATATTGGCGCTGTTATTCGGACCTGAAAATAATCATTTTTCTGCTTTAGAGCAGATGGACTCTCAGAAAGAAAACAGTGTCCTCATATAGTCGAGAAGTCGGGTTATATCTAAGATATAGGAAGCCGTGCCGCAAAGCAGTACTTCATAAGTCGACTATTCTCTGTTCAGCAATGTGCTGATTGGTCTGTTTGAGGTCTGTACTGCTCTAGAATGAGTGAACCAAGTTTCAAATTAATTTGTAATCGTCAAATTTTAAATTATTTTGTGGCTTCTATCGAGTTTGATTCTCGATCAGATACATTCGTTCGTTCATCTCTGTAGTTTTAGACAAAAATCATTGTTTGAATGCAGGTCAAATATAGTATCTCCGATGACCAATCGCTTTTACAAAAAAATTGAGAACTCGAGTGTCTCGAAAAGAAACCAAATATGAGATACATCAGTTATGAACGTAAAGTATGTGACTGCATAGATCTCCCCCATTGCCTCATAAAACCTGAAATCTACGATTTGCCTTTTTGAGATCCTCAAATACTGGTATGAATAGAGAAAATTTGTTTCTTCTAGTAGTCATTTCAGGGTATGGCCTTATTTCACATGTATACTGAAATATCATGATCGAGAATATTTTGGATTTTCAGGGAAAATGGTCTGATAATGCGACCGTTCGCTTTTGCTGTGCTAAGATTTCTTTCATAGTCAATCGCCGACGATAAATTGTCTAATCCTTTTATAGATATTTGATTTGTAAATAATACTGGTTTCATGTATTCCATTTTATAAAATGAATGTTTAAATATCCGGAGAAAATTACGTTAATTTTAAATTAATCAGCTTAATCGAATTGCGATATATTATTAACACAATAACAATTTTCTGCTGCTGAATAGCTTTCTAAATAACTTAAAAAAGACATCTCTCATGCAGCTAATGACTTGTCAGATCAATCATCGAACAAAAACGCTGAATCAACCCTTGAATTTAATTAATATTCATCGAAAAACTGAATAATGAATGTAACGAATGGTCTTCAGTGAGAATCTGCGACCTTCTACATGTGCTACGCCACTAGATGATAGGCTTTATTAATTAGAAATTAGTACTGCTCAGTTGGAAGTCAAAATCTCTTTCATGCGACTTCCTTAGATTTTTTTCCTTTTCGAAGAATACAATTTCCACATCGGAATATGCTGCTCGGCTTGATAATGTTTTTGACCCATTGTAGCCGTAAAGTGGTCCTTGAAATATACAAATCAGACAATGCTTCGATGTTTCAAGACGTACTGTTCTGTGTGTTCAATATACTCTGCATCTTTTGGTTCAAGTTCTCATGTTCTAAAAAAGCAATCCGATTACTATCATACTGGTTCCAATAAAGATAACTTCATCAATGAGGTTCAGAAGAGTTATTTATTTGTATTTTGTGTCTTTCCAACTATTTTCTATCTCGTTGTTGTGCACATCTAGATAGCGATGTGATTCGAATTTTATCTGTTGACGCCCAAGTTCAAGCACCCTTGCTACTCTACACACTGTCCCAGAATGATGAATAAATTGATTCCATCAGTCTTTCTGCTTTCTCTATCGGTCAAATAAGTGAAATAGCACTGATTCTCCTGTAATGACCTTCTCGAAGGAGAATAGATCAAAGGCTCGATCGCATCCTTCTCAAAATTACTATATAGTTCTTAGATTCAGTACAATGTTTCAAACGTTTTTCGAAAATTTTCTGTTAAATTTAAGAAAAGCACTAGATGATCTTTCCTGTCAGGCGGCAAGATTCGATCTATTTTACTCAATCAAATACACCAACGAAATCAGCCTTCAATTAATGTTAGTTTGGCCTCATTATTACTGCACCTTTTCTGGTGGAATATGTGTTGCACTTTCGATTTATGATGTCGTGTTATTGATTACGGTTCATAAAACCAAACATGGGAATAAAGATAGTTTACAACTACTAACTCACTAAGAAGGACATGTACCAGGAAAGTATTACGGTTTTCACTCAACGACTTTGCAATTTAGCAGTAAGCTGTTCTACATCGCGCGGCCCGCTTTGTTACTGATTTTAAGCTACCCAAAATTAAAAATATGCTTTCGAAAATAATATTAGCAGGAGCTCTCTTATTCAACTAATAAACTGCTTCGTTTTCTCACACTAAGGAAAAGAACTTTCTATTTGAATAAATTCATTTTTCTTCTCCTATGTTCACTTGAACATTGAAGTTACTCCTTCATAGTGAATAGAGAGTACGCAGAAATAATTTTATTTGTCCACAAAATTGGCACGAAGTTCTGGCAACATGGAGTACGAGCTCCTATAAAACTCAGGAAGACGCTCTGATTTTACTGATCAGAGTACAACGCAGAGTGAAAGTATGCGCCAAGTATCAGAAAGATTTACGTTTCTAAGAACACACTGCTTTATGGTGCATTTATCCTAGAATCCAATTGTCTTTCGCATAATCAGTACAAATTTAAATGAAGTATTGCTATTAAAATCAGGATTTACGGATTGAGAACTAGTTGAGATTTCTTGATCTAGATGAGAGATCTACAAAAATGAGGCATATCTATTCCATTAACTCTGATTAACGAGGCTGTGTCAATTTTAATAAGTTATGTAGAATTACATGCATCAAAATGTCTTTAAAACTCATCGATAAGAACGTTTACGACTCGATTGCATCAGGAATAGAGTAAAAGGCGAGGTAATTATAGATCTATGAACAGCGTGTATTGTTTCTGCATTTACTGTTTAGAAACTATCAGAGAGGTCTGATCTCGACCGTCTTATATTCTCTAGCTAATCCTTTAACTAATTTCATGACTTCTATGAAACATTCAATGGATTAGTTAATAGTAATAATATAATGAGAAGGATATTGGCTACTTTGAATTGAAGGATAACTTGATTCAGTGATCTTTACCGCATCATTCATCCGTAATTACGTACATCAATATTGATACAGCGTCGCATGTCATAGTATCTTCGTATTCGTTGATCTTGTGACCATGATAATTTCCAATGACTCTATCTCCCCTAGTAAACTATGTAAAAAATCAAATGCTAGATATGCAAAAAAACTTCACGGGTCTGTGAATTCGGATTCAAAAAATTTTACAGTTCTGAGCATAAATGAAACTCTTTCCCTAAGTCGTTTCAAACAGTAATTTCATGTTTTCATAGTCATTGCATTTGCATCATCTGTGCGAAAATAACTTCCTCCTGTTTACTACACTCGGTGCCTGTTTCTGTATTAGAATAACTACAAGTAGAGGGAACTCCTGACTCATTGCTTCACAGGCCCTGTTTTATGTTTCAAATTTTCATTTTAGAACTGCTGATACCGCAAAATTTGCCGGGACTCAGAAGCCAATTTTCAATTCATATCATTTTAAAATAATTGATAGACTCATTTTTTTCGATTTTTTTTACTCTATAAATGTCATTGACTAATTTTTTTATTTATTATGCACTGTACGAGCTGCATAATCATAGTCAATGACTTAATTTTATATTGTTCGAATGGCGTCTTGTTCTCAAGGCATTATTTTGGGAGTTGAAAATAATTCATTTATCAAAATCGGACTTTTCTGATTAAATAATGTTAGATATAATTGTCGCAAGACCTGCTAGGGACTTGGTTGCAACCCGATATGGGATGCGGTGTGTAGCAGCGGGTCGCCGGACCAGACGCCGTCTACAAGGTTGTGTCGCAGCCGGTAGGAGACCGACAACGCACAACAGAGCGGAATCCGTGAGGGAACGGCTCTAGGCTTTCACCTAGTACAGTGTCTCGCGTACCTGTGGACACTCGAAAGAGTAACCCCAAAATGGGAGGATTGAAGATAGAATCCTTTTGGTACGCCGAGCCGCAAAAGAACGTAGTTGACTTATCGATAATCGATTCCCCATTCTGGAAGAGGTACCAAGGCATTTATTCACTATCAAACATTACATCTGAAATGATTAAACTGAACTGAAAGCATAATAATGGGAATTGAGTAGCACCTATCTTAGCAACTTTCTAATCGAAGTTGGAGAACGGCACACCGATGGAAAGCTCATAAATCAGACGTAAGCGAAATACCAACAAATATAGGAAATACGAAACATTGTTAAATGACAAGAAATGTCGAGCGCACGCGACAATGGACACTTCATACCGATTCGAGCATACGGGACAGCACAATATTACGTTCGATCGTACGCGACAGAGGAGACTTCAAACCGAGTCGACCGTACGCGATGGCATGCATTATGCGCAATTATTACTGGCGTGTACTGTGACAATAATCTTCTTGTCTTATACTTCTATAAAAGCAGGATGCGATTGAGCTCACACAAACCAGACTCTGCCTGCGGGAACAGTACAGTACATACAGCCATTCTTATCGATTCCGAAAATTGAATAAATACTCGATTCGATGACAGTTATAATTATTAGATAGATATGTATACATTTATATGTGTGATAATTGTGCAGAAATTCACACATTTCCTGGATACTTCGATACTAATAACTGATTTTCATAAGGGAACTATCCATGATCTTTCGAAAATAAAATGATTTTTACCGAACAAGGGCCGCCACTTTTAATAACGCTGTTCTCATCCTTTTTTCATTCAGTAGAATCATGACTATTTTGTCAGCATGTGCCGTTTTCGAAATGAACTAATCGTGTAAGCAATCTGCGCTCGCAAAACTTTCAGTTTTTCGGCTAGGTCCTATTTTCTTCCTTCGCTACCGTAGAATCTGCGTAATTTGTAGACAAGAAACATTCGTTTGACTCATCAACTCTTCATCTTTTCATCGTTTCATGTAGAATACCATACCAAAGTGACACAGATGGTTTGAATCTTAGTAGTTCTGTCCATAAAAAGGATGCTAGCTAGAACAGAAGAAAGAACTCAAGACAACTCTGGCGCTGTGAAACATTGTTCAGCTGTTAATCATAAGTGCAGAACTCTTACAATCACGCAACAGCTGCTGCATAGTCGCTGTAATTTTTCAAAAAGCGAGCATTACTATCTCGTCTCAGTTGAATTGCCATACCAAGTATTGCGAACTCAGAAAAATCAAAGTAATGGTATATCGCAACTCATTGTTGAAATTATAGAAGCTCTAATTTCTTCTGCAGGAGTGATTCGGACTTTTCTTAATCAATAAATGTAAGATGCTAACTCTCAGGCAATGATTTCAATAACATTACACTTTGAATAAAGTTTGTACAGATAGTGAACAGCTTGATATTCACTCATACAACGAGAACGAAGTATAAATATTTAGGTAGAGTCAACAAATAATTTGCTTCTAATATCCAATTTTAGTCGAGCCTTGCCTGATTAGTTCTATCACTTTGAATACATCAAACTGAGAATGTCAAATACCTGCATTTGAGTATTTTATTTATGTACTAAAAACGTAGATTCAATTGCAAAATCCTCGAAGAACTTTTGTCGAATCCCATAGAACTCAATTCTACTTAGCAAAACCCATGGATGGAGCACCTATAATCGAAAGTTTTTATCCAAACGTTACAAGCAAAAAAATAAACAGATCTAGCCTTGTAATGGTGCGCGAAATCCTGATCGCGCTATCAATACGATTCTGGAGTATATCTCTTTGACTTAGATTTGTTGATGAACAAGGTTTTCCGACAGAGAATGAAGAATCATGAAATACGGACATATGTTAGATTTGAATGCCAAACAGCATAAAAAGGTACAAAATAAGTTCAAGTCATACCTAATTCGAATAGCTTATTCTCTATTTTTCTATAAATATTTGCTCTGGGATCATTTTCACAGCTGAAATTTGCTAAGAGCAATCGCTGGTATGGTTTAACTAATTAAGTGGATTGTTCGGAAAAGTTCAAATTGAAAATAATTTAAGGAATATTTATGGAAAATTCAAACTGTATTTCTGTTGAAGCCCTTGATCATTATTTAAATCGAATTGGAACCTCAACATCTCCATTTGCTGACAGAAATTTCCTTCTAGTAAACTAGACGGCGAAAATTTGTTTTCCGGCAGGGACCCAAGAGCTAAGACCATAATATTGCGATTTTTCGAGCATTTTATAGACCTTCTGAGCAATAGTTGACAATCCGTTAGTTCTTAGAATCGCACTCTGGAGCAACCTTGCATAATATTCTTTAATCAAATACTATCCTTACTGATAGTGGTTTGTTTGACAATACATATTCAACTTGAATTCTTACGCATTAATTCTAACAATTTATTCATTGTTTTCGGGAAATAATCCTATCAAGTGGCTAGTCTCCTTTTTACGCTTATTATTTTGTCAAATACTTCCTAGTCCCAAACCGTATTCAGTACGTGTACGTATAAAAAGTGCTACGAATTACTGATAGTACTCTGTAGATATCACTTTGGCATAATTCATTCACTTTTCATAGACGTAGAATGATTTACGCACACGGAATTGAAGAGAATACAAAATATAATCCTGAAACTTTTTCTTTTGAATGAGCCTATAGCACTATCGATAGGATACAAGGAATAATAAGCCACACAAATCTTCCGTTCCACTCTCTTATTAGCTTTCCGCGAATTGGACATCATCCTTGTTGTCTTAGCTACTTTTTGTTTCTTTAATCGCTATCTGCTACCGATAAACTATAGTATTCGATAAGCAAGTTTATCCATTGGACTTGATTTAGGGCTTTGCTTTCAATTTGCAAACTATATGCAATGCAACTGAATAAACGAGAAGTGTAGCCAGCATGAATCGTTCAGTGCCGCACTTCAATCAATAAGTATAGGAGACGTAGGCAATTTATCAGGAAAAGTAACATTTGCAGGAACAAGCATGAAAACTTTGAGGTATTTGAATTTCTCTAACTATAATTTTACTGCTACGTTCAAGCGCTGCTTCGCTGTCGGACATGAAAACTGAAATTTTTGGTGTTCCTCCCAATTTCTTGAAATCTAGTCGATGCATCTAGAAACGCCTACGAAATGAGCGTCTACGAAGGGGCTGCAGAACTTGCAAAAATTAAGCAGAATTCAGCATGAGAAATAAAATTATATTGATTATATACGCCGTTGGGCTTGGTCCCGGTCTGCGGAACAGAACGGCCCCGAAGTGAAAAATTCGGAACAGAGTTTTCAATAAAATAATGCGAAAGCGGCGGGGTTTTCATAATAGCCAATGAAAAGGAGAATACAACTGCCTAAAAAAATGCAAACCCAAATCCTTCATTTTATTTCGCATTTGGCACAACTCGAAACACCACCACCTCGCTATTCTCATTGTGGGATGCGTTTTGTTTTTATCTTTGCTCCTATCAACCGTTCGACGTGACTCGGTAATCGCAAAATAGCGTACCAGCGCTGACGTATCGAATCATCACCCACGCCTTGTTAATACGAACCGCGGTGTCTAGAAATCGCTAAACCTGGGATGACGGCCGATGTACGCGAACTTCCATGGAGCATGCTACAACCTTGCAGCACACAGCCTCCTGCTGTGTTAGCTTCGGTGTCTGCGGACGATGTCAGTAGCTTCTTGCGAACATTAGCTATCAATCCGCTGGTTGAGACTGGGGACGCATCGGTGCTAAAATTAGTACTTGCCGAATTTCGAGCGAAGCACGCAGAGCTTGTTCTCTCTGCTCATATGTACGTGAAAAGCAGTGACATCATCTTTGCATTCCACTAACCTTCCTTGTCTTCATGCTTGGGTTGCGTTGTTAAATTATAGTTCTATGCGCCCCAAACGAAAACGACCAGACTATTTAGATGAAGGTGATACCGGTTCTTCCGAAGGAGAGCGTCGCGCTCGACGCTCAACTCGACCGAAAACCCGACAAGGCATGTCGAACGTGGATGACTTCTTGGCTACGGGGAAAACTCGTGGACGCGAACCCAATGTTGGTCTTGAGTTCCAAGCAGAAGTACCACGCGCCGTAATACCTTCTGAAATGCGAACCGAAGCTATGACAGACGTTCGTTCCACGCTCGTGTACTCGCCTGAGCTTTGCCGCGGGAAAGAACAAGTGTCTAGTTTTCTACAAAAATTACGTACTACACTAGAACGTAGGGACGGTTTTGGTTATTCACCAAACGGCGAAGAAAAAGGCCTCCGACTTTTAGCATCCCACAAAGGTGACATCGACGAGGCGTTAGAAGACACGTGCAAAGTGATTCAAGTCGGCCGTGAATTCGATGGCGTCGGGAAACCTTGGACATACGACGAAAAATGTATGTTTGTGCGTGCGATAGCAGAACGTGAACAAGACTTCCTTTACATCTCGAGACATTGCCTGAATCGCCCGACATCAGAACTCGTGCACATGTTCTACACCTACCAACAGCAACAGCAGTTCATGCACGGCTCGTCGGCGTCGGGGCACATCTTTGACACAGGCGAAGAGTTAGCACAATTTCTACCTCGTTTGGGACCCGCACGTGTTAACACCGCGTTTCGGTGTCTCGGAAAAACGGCGGGTGACGGCTTTCCTGCCGACCGTCGTGTAGCGAAAGCTATTAAGTCTGTCCGTACTAACGCAATATACGACCAACGAACCAAGCGCGCACGCAGTACTCGTAGTGGCAAGCCATTTGCGCCACAACCATCTTGAACGATAATAAGAATTAGTACGCAACATTAAGATGTACGTGGCCTGATTAAATTCCGAAATTCTTCATTGCACATGAAGTGAATTGAGTCAGTTGCGTTCGGCAGGGCCGGGAGCGGTGGCGTAGCGTTGTTTCATGTCTCGTCGTTCAAGTGGAGTTTTAGATAAAGAAAGGTGTACTAACACTAAAGTACGATATTACTGAACGTAGAGAATTAGGTGAATACGAGCGGCGCGTCAAGTGTACTAAGATGAGATGAAAGAAGCCCGCGCAAAAGAACGAGGTGGGAGCGGTTGGTGAATGAGGCGATATTAGAGCCTTCTTAAAATTACATTCGCCATGAAAGCAGAGTTGACGATTTGGTTGGGATAGATAGTAAATAACAAAAACAATAGAGCATTGAATCGTCTGTTGCACGCATGCCACTGCTGCTGGGTAAACGTGCATTTCGACAATCTTCATAATTAGATAATAGGCGCAGTAGGGGCTCGCCGCCAGACGCCATATTACTTTGCGTCTGTGGACGGCAAGGTCCTCATTGAGCGCGAGGGATCGCCTCGTTCATAATTAATAACGGTTCGCCGCTCCTCCGCCACGCCACCAATCCCGTCCGCGTCGTCTGCTGTTCCACATCGTTATTCTTGGTGTTGAATGGTGCCGGTACTATTACCTTCGCCACCACTCAACGTTTGAAAAACTGGGAGGCGCGAACGAGATTGTGACCCACCATTTGGAGAAGAGTTCCGACCATCCGACGGCCCAATCCCAGTTTCGATGTCACCTGATAGTGTGAACGCACGAATCGGGGAGCGGCCACCTGCAGCACTACCCGCCTCGGCATTTGACGGGATAGACAGGCCATTTGACTTGTTGGGGTACAACTCCTGATGAAACGAAAATATGTTGTCCGTATCTTTCACAGGAGTACCGTACAAATCATGAAACTGTCGACTAGTTGCATCAGGAGATTCAGTGGACTCAGAAGAAGAAATCAGATTCTGAGACGACCCTGAAGTTCCATCCATATACGGCAATAAACGACCGTCTTGGGAACTCGATAGCATATAGTTTGCAACAGTATTATTCTCATCTTGCACCACATCTGGTGCGTGGATAAAGCGACAACGACTGCCGTAAGGGCATTCACCGTTCATAACAAAGTTACGACACAGCTTCGTCTTGTACCTCGGATGTCGACGAACAGGACGACGTTCACGATCACCGTGAGCGAACTGGCATTTGGCGCCATACTTGCAGTAGCCGTTGTTCATCAAGTAAGAGCGACAAATTTCGGTCTTGTAGAGTTCGTTCTTGATTTTCGGTTTCCCAGATCCACGTTTTCGAACAGAGGTCGGCGGTTCAAGCGGAGTCGGAACAGAGAGCTGACTAACGAAATCGTTGACAACTGGTGTGTTTGAGCCGACCTGAGGGTAACCGAACTGCAACGTCGGAACGTGCAATGACGAATCGGAATGATACGCAGAAAGATTAATAGCACCGCCCGGATGAATCCCAATAGGCATTTGACGACCACTACTCGAATCGGCATGCACATACTGATTTCCCATATTCAACGCTCCAAGATGTACGGTGTTATGTAAATCACCACCCCGATGAAACTGAGTCTGAGGGGGACCGGGATGCGGACGTAAGGAAACTGGGGAAAGAGAGTGATCGAGTTCAGCCATAGATGAGGGCTGTAGTGACAAATTTCGCGGCGTTAATGCCATAAATGAACCGCGAAGCGTGTCTTCCGAAATCGACCTTGGAGCACGACCGTCAAACGATTGTGTTCTTGAATTCGAGGCCAACGAAGACGCCCCAGACGCGACAAGTGTAGAAGTTACGGGACGAGCCCTTCCCATATTGGACCCGTCAATATTAAGACATTCCAAAGCGTTAGCTAGCGACTCGGTTGCATCGGAGGAAGGAAGGCGACGCGCGTTGTCCGAACTAGACCACGGGCGATCGGGATTGCTTCGAAAATCCCATTGCCACGATGCGGGTGGCGATTTAGTTGCGCCCATCATTTAGATCAGCACCGTAGCAAATCGGGACCCATACACACCAAGAGACAACGTTGAGTGATAGAAACGGCAGCGGAGAAAGTAACTTCGAACAGCGAAGCGAAATGGATCAGAATACAATAAGAAAACGGACAAGAAATAGCGAAGTGAGATAATAAAGTAGGAAACACAACAAGCCTTAACAAGAAAACGAGAGTTAGTTAAAAAGCAGGAAGACTGCTTTCTGCATTGGAAGTGTCACGAGGACGAGGAGCGTCGACGCTCTGCTCAGGAGGTGATCGAGAAACGAGTTCAGAGTGTGATGCAAGAGCGAGACGAGGAGGAACCGAAGCGAAAATGCGAAAGTTCGCACCACAGAAAATGTTACGTGGCCGACGAAGTCTTACTAACACCAACACGAGGCGCTATGCAAGATTTCGAGTCAGGACAGCAGTGGTGGGCGTGGTGCTGGTGGCGGAAGTGGCGACGACGAAAGGCCGAAGAGTGTGCAGACGGAATGGATTTGAACAAGCAAAATACTGCACAATGTCGCGCATGAGCAGAGGGGCTGTGGGCATGCGACAACGATTTGAACAGCAGCAAGAGGGACCTTCGTCCCCGCGATTTCTTGTCACCGCCGAAGTTGAGCCGAGCACAGGGCTCTGTAGCATCTTCGGTCATCGGCTAGACAAGGAGTATATCCCGATCGGCCCAAGTGCTGTGCCCAGAACGAGTCCGGCGGTCTGTGGACCACACGAGATATTTCTATCCTCTTAATTTTATTTACTATTTGAACTCATGCCTAAACTCGTTTTCTAAGCGAATCATTGCCACGGACCTCATGGAAATTTGGAAGTGCCGATCGGCGTTGTACAGTACACACACGCACAAACGAGATTCCTAACCCAACCTCTCGAGGCAGCGACGACTCTTAGCGAATTGCGAACATGGAAGGCGTTGGAATCCCATAGCGAGCACGATACTGCACCGGTATAGTCCAGCCTTACAATAGAGTGCCGGTCCCTTAATTTCTAATTGCGTACACCATGAGGCCGTTGCGTCGATGGTCACAAATTTGAGGTGGCCACTGGACAAGCAAGTGACCTTCCCTGTTCCTAATCCATGCACATCATATAAAGTGTATGTGTGTAGGATTGTGCAGAATCGACGTCATCTAGATACGCTCGAGGTACGCGGAATGTGCAATGCTGTTAGTCGAAACAGGACGCGCATTACTTTGCATCCCAATAGATAGTGTCGACATCATCGTTCATTTCCACGGAGTCGTGCTCTATCCACCAGTACCGCACGTTATCGTACACGCCCTGCTTGCGCCTATTTTCGGCTGTGTTCCACTATTTGTGTGTGGTCCATGTTTCAACAGCCGATCGGCCCACAATCACTTTTTCTTGATTTTTGCTAATTACTTTGATACTGCTGTGTTCTTATTTCTTATTGGACTATCTCGCTCGTTTTTGGATCAACAATGGGTTGCCCTGTCATCCGCAAATTTCACATGGCCACTATCTTCCAGCATTGCACTCCCATTTTCTGTCTACGCAACCGATTGTCTTTCTATGATTTCTGATTAATCCGTTTAACCAACAGTAATTCACCAAATTTTCAATCCTGTTTTTTTTTCTGTTATGACAGTTTATTTCCAATTTCAACTGAACTTTCTCGTCTCTAACAACTTTTCATCCGTGTATGAATTATGAAAGTTTCTTGCCAATTCTATGAAAGACTATTCTGCAATATGCTAATTTCAATTTTCATGACTCTGAGCATCTTTGATCGTTCAGTAAGAAACTCCATTTTTGTAACTTACAGAAAAATTGTGAAAACGATAGTTTTGATTACTGTATGTGCCAAGCTCAGTGTTTCTGCAACATTTAGGAAATTGAACAGAAGATTAAGGCAAACTCCCATTTCTACTTGTCTATGGGATGACTTCTTCTAAATGTATACCCTTTCCAATGAACATAAAATGATTAAATGGGGAAACTATTTAAACAATTTGTTGAAAAAAATGACCTCGCAGTGTATGATAAACAAAAAGTCTCTATTAAACAGTGGTTCCCTAAACCATTTCGGAAATAATGCAGCATAAGAGGCAATACACGAGAGTACTCATTATATAATAGAGCAAAATGGGCCAACTATCGCGATTCATTTACACAACGGTCCCACGTGACTTGACCAGCAGTCTCGAGTTCTGTTCGAGACAACGATCGATCAAGGAAGTGCCACCAAACTGTCATGAATTGAAAAATAATACGCATCGAAACATTAATCTGCAGACTAATGAGTTTGCCAAAAAACTAGATGTGAAGTGCAAATAAACTAAGAGAACGAATTGAACCTTAAAATAAGTCGCGAGCTGTATTATCGATACCACGAATAGGGAGTCATTTGAATCCCTGCTCTCAATGGTTGGGAAAATGCCATGGGTAATAAAGATTTCCTAGCCTTCTCGCTCATTCTGAAGCGGAGTGTTTCAGATAAATCGTATTTCTTATTTGAGTTTATCCGACACTAGCTATTTTCTTCATTAACATAACAAAAATCGCAGTGTGCGTAGCATATATCATAGTGCGCTGGTCCTTTATTTTCAGGCTCAGCCAAACCCAGTTTCTGTACTAAATTGTTTCAGTAATTGCGTTCCAGAAAATAACAGTAGCTCTTTCTTCATAAGCTTATGAACAGTGAAAAATCAAGTTTTCAATGATAATGTGTACAGAGAATTCAATAGATGTTTGAGAACTAATAGAAGAAAGTTTGTGATTAGTATTCTTGATGCTCATGGCTTTTAAACTGTAAGTCTGCTTCAAAACTTTATAGAAAGGTCAAATGAAATTTATGCTCATGGATCATCGGACGGAGTCTTCAATGCGTATTTTAATAATGAGGAAAACATAAATACAGAAATGAAATGCCATTAAACCATTTCTTAACTAGAAACCTAACCGATTACGATGGTCTTACGAGAAATTTAATTAAAACTGAAAATGACATTCACAATCTATGAATTTAAGTACTTCCAATCTTTATCACACGCCGAGGACGACCTGGATATGGCAATATGCATACAGAAAATGTGAAAACGGCTGATGGTTGTACTTTTTTAGCACTAGAAGTTCTGAGCTAAAATCTTTTTCGACTAATATCCTTCGGTTATGCTACATACGAATTTCATTTAGCTGTGAATTGTTTCTATTCTATATAATTATTGGGCTGCGGTTCAGAATCTGCCATGTTAAATAAACCGAATGTACTATAATTTCTGAAAATGTCAGTCTTTTGAAAAGATACCTTGAACAGTATTAATTGAGAAATCATACCACTACTGCGCGGTATAGTCGTAATCACATCCCCCGTATCCATATAAACTTAGACGAAGGACAAAATGGAATTGGTGACAGAAGAAAATTTTCCAAGGCTTTAAGCACGTCTAGATTCACGAAGCTTTGCAAAAATTGAGACCTATACCCTGAAACAATTGTTCAAGTAGCAAATTACCTACTGCAGCCCATGTAGGTTAAGCTGAGATTTAAATGATGACTCAAATTACGACAAAGGATTTTGGATATGCAGGTAATGGCACAT
>JAAUYH010017344.1_pt1 | contig 19959 bp, 15 predicted proteins | sample 7278061 | NCBI WGS metagenome assembly JAAUYH01 (sample SAMN14350203, study PRJNA611818) | marine sediment metagenome | isolation source: surface marine sediment (0.6m) | place: French Polynesia: Moorea | collected 2018-08 | reverse complement strand
CCTATTCCCTATTCCCTATTCCCTATTCCCTATTCCCTATTCCCTATTCCCTATTCCCTATTCCCTATTCCCTATTCCCTATTCCCTATTCCCTATTCCCCTATTCCCCTATTCCCTATTCCCTATTCCCTATTCCCTATTGTGGGATATTCCGGTTCTGCATTTTAGTGCCGTATTTGGAAGATGAGAAAGTGTTCATTGTTACGGTGTGAGGCGTTGTAATTGGCTTGAGTTACCTAAATGAGCTGCTGAAATTTTAGAAACTACTTCTAAATTTATTTTCTACGTTTCTATTTGACTTATACCTCAAGAAATAGGGCACTAAATTTATATCTGATCAAATCGAATCGAACGTGCAGCCTACATTTTTTGTTCATACTTGCTGTACGGAGTGCTTCAGCAAAACATGGTTGTGGATATAATGATGCAAGATGAAATGACGATCAACAATGAAGATGTCGGTAATTTGCTTGTGTCATCACCCTTCCAGTAAGTGAACACAGATTTTCGTTCTCCACTTTTTCCGCGGTGCGATCTCCTTCCCAACTACCCGTTGTGAAAACCATCTGCCGCGATACGTGCTGTAACCTATGCGCCTGGCTGATATTCTAACATTCGTTCACCTTCTACTTGATTGCAAACTATTTGTTTCAATTTTGGACCTCTTCTCTTCTTACGGCTTCAGTAGTGCCGTTGTCGCGTTTGTTGTGATAGGAGCTTTGACGCTTTGCCTGTTCGCAATATTTCGGAGGCCAACGGCGCAACCTCGCCTCGGTCAAAATATGGCGACAAAGACTGAACATCCCCCGCCGCCGAAAAAGCGTGCTATTACTAAATCCGAGCTCGCTGCCGCCACCGGGGTAACCGCCAACGCCGCGCTGTATATTGCAGTCAAGGACCCATATAGTGAGCGAATTGTAGTTTTTGACGTCAGCCAAGGAAGTGACTTTTATGGACCAGGTTCTGCTTATCACGTTTTTGCGGGGCGCAACGCTACTCATGGCCTGGCGAAAAGTTCGATTGACCCAACCAAAGTAGAAGGCGACTTGTCCAAGTTGACTGCTAGCGAACGCGACACACATATGCAGTGGTTCGCCAAATACACCTCCAAGTATCCACAGGTCGGCTTTCTTGTTGACGACCACGAGCTAACCGATAATGCGAACGAGAATGAAACCGAGACAAGTGGGAGCGATAATCCTAGAGGCGCTTCTGCTGCAGTGGGGACGACTGCGACGACAGATGGTGATAAAAAAGACCAGTAAGAAAGGCACTTGCCTAAATTTACTTAATTCGCGATAAACTTTCTCACGTCAGTTGCAAATATTTTCTTTATCTCTTAGACGACGCGGCTACCTTAAGCCCAACTTGCCGTTGTAATTCGCATAACATATCCTTATAGCTAACTGACGATGATGACCGATCTTCCGTCATGAGAGCGTCGACTCGAGGTTGCAAGCGCTGGTCGCCCGCGACTATCACATGGAATGGGGTTGCCGACCGCAGCTCTTGCAATATCCATGTGACTGTAGATGCCACTTGTCCCATTCTTCCTTTAAGTGAACGAGAACGACGCTATAACTCAACCGCTTGTTTACGCGGGTCCACAGCTGTTTTGACATGCTCACCCAGCAAATCACTTGTAAACTGACCCAACGCACCTGCCCCTATCCACAACAGTATCGAACGTCCATCCTCAATGACTATTGCTCCATCATGTGCTAAAGAAGCTGATGTCGCAGGAGCTCCATTAGGGTGTTTCACAACCGCCTGGACCGGCTTCCCAGCAGAATAGACAGGAATCACAGCTGGATACAACATGGCACTAGTTTCTGCGACGTTCATAGTATCGACCGCGTGAATCATGGCTGCTTTGTCGTCAAACCTGTAATAGAATGCACTGCAAGCACTCTTATTCAGAATTGGCGATTTCGCTAACCCATGCATGTAGAGTGGGAGTAGTGCCATGGCATCTGGCATCAACAATTGCACCTGTTTTGCTGCACCGGGCATGTTCAATTGAACGGCTTCTCTGTACCTGGCTAATGCAGTCACAACCTTTTCCATTTGATTCTTCCTTGTTTCTTCGAGAATACGGTCCTTAATGCCTTCAGCTGCCATTCTTGTGAACAAATTCATAACGGCTGGTGTGTCTGTGTGCATGTACAATTGAGTTAATGAATTTGTCGAAGGTACAGAGACGGTGTGCACTCGTAATCTGCGCTCCCCACTCGACGTGGTGTAGAGTAGAGCGACTTGTATGCAAAATGGTCCATCTTGCAATGTGCTTTCATCAAATGTGAATTGCACGGCATATGTTTTGTCCGCGTCTACCCCAGGCATAGCTAACAAGTCAGTAGAACGGGTAAAGAATCGACCTGAGAAACTGGTACATCGAACGCTTTTCGTAGCACGAACTCGCATAACAGCTTCGAAACCAGTTTCTCGAGAAAGCATTCGATTCGCTGCTATTTGAAGGCGAGGCGCATCACGAGGCGCATCGAACATAGGAGCATAAAACAACTCACCTCCAGTGTACTTGGCCATCTGAGCAATTGTCGCGAGGTCCATGTAGTGCCCTGGCGGTGGAGGACACAGGAACAAATCGCAGGCAATTTGCACTCTTGACATCTCCACCGCGGATTGACGATAGAATGAAATGTCGGGTCTCAATATGGAGCGTTCACGGTCAGTGCCGAGCAATGCTTGGTCTCCGCGATCACGCAAAGCACCAGGCCCCGTGGTGGGACGCGAGGCAGCGAAAAGAACCAGCCTCCCACCTGTAAACTCGAGCGCTCTTTTAGCACCTTGGATCGCGGCACCCATGCAAGAAGCAGATGACTGCATTGATTGGCTTGGTGAATAGCTCTGAACAATCACATCGAGTGTTCGTTCTAACGCTGGTCTGCATTCACTCAGCTGCGCGAGGATACTATCCGGCATAGGAAGAAACATATCGTTGATGTCGGCGACAACCGATACAGATGGTTCGGCGTCGGGACCCGGTCGTAATGTATAGAAATGCACAGCTGAGTCGAAAGTGATAATCCCAACACGAGTACGCCCCTCATTTGGCATTGAGTCTATAGACCGTTTGATTCCAGCAACCATTGCGGCTAACGCGGAGGTCTGTACCGCAGCTGGCGTAACTTCCAAGACAAAGAGGTACACCGGTGGCATAGGCGGACGAACCATGTACTCAGCAGGAGCAACAAGCTCGATGGTTCCGCGATGCAGTTCAGGACGTTGAGCGGCATCTGCGCGGAAACCGCGTTCATCAAGCGGTGAAAAGTACTCAGCTGGCACATCGTTCACAAATTGGCACATACTGCAAATCCAATGGCGCCCTCCACCAGTGAACCGGCACGAGAAGTTGACATACGAGCGACAACGCCTGCATCGCACAATTTTAGCTGGTCCGAAATTGACAACAGGAACGGGGTCCTCACCAGGCAGTGGTTTTGCTAATGGTTGTATAATAGCGCCCAAGGGCAAGCCGTACTTTTTGGCGAGTGTCATCGAATTCGGAAAAGCGTAAGAGGAAAGCCGAACACACGTTGGGCTGGCAGGAACAAAAATTTCAGGTGGGCAAGCAGAAGGTGCTGCAGACGAAGTGAAGGTTCGACCTTGCGGGTCGAAAGCAGCAGAATCGGAATCGCTTGGTGGGGGACACACAGCATCCCCTCTCGCAACGCGAACCGCCACTGCAGAACCAGAAAGATCAGGTCGAGGTAGGAACGAAGGATCATTGACTGGGGGAACTTGTAAAGCTTTCGGTAACGCAGCAGTTGAATGTTGCACGCCAAATGGATTAGCAGCCGGATTTTGCGGATAAGTCGAACCGATGCCAACCTGCGAAACACCAGCAGTGATACTAGCGATATTATCAGGAATCGGACGATGTGAAGCGGCTATCGGGCGTTGTTGCAATGCGAAGTTCCTTTGACTAGCAGATGGCGGTACAGGCCGCATCGGCCGCATTGAATTGATAGCAGGAGGTGCAGGGCCATTTCCAGTTGGCTGGTGCGGGTAAGGTGTGTGCGAAGGCACAGCAGGACGATTCAATTGAGGTGGTGGCACAGGAGCTGGTCTCGATTGATGCGCCCATTGCGGTTGAGATGGAACTTGTGTAATCGGAACAGGTTGTGGAGGTTGTGGCGTGGCGCCGGCGGGCATAGAGTACTTGTTTTGCAGGTGCTGTGAATTTGGTGGCAACGGAGGTTGAGGATAAAATTGCTGGCCTTGCTGCTGTTGCGGATGTTGCTGCGCATGATAATGCTGCGGTTGTTGGTATTGTTGTTGCTGTTCGGGGTGGGGGTTTCTTTGCAGCGGATAAGGCTGTGAATGTAGATTTGGATGTTGCTGCTGTTGCAACGGTCGAGGCGCAGATTGTTGGTATTGGTTTCGCGGGTTCATGGAATTCGGGTGGGGATAGCGCCCTGCCATCTTACGATGACCAACGCAATTTCAACGCAATTTGTCGAGTCGATAGCAGCTGTCTTCGCCAATCTAAGCGTGTCGTATCGATTAGTATCGAAGCAACGCTCGTAACTTGACAGAAGCAGAACTTGGAGTAGATCGAGAGACGTAGGTTCTTGTTCAGTGTAGAAGAAACAAACACACACACTGCCTCAACAATGTCGAAAGTACTGCAACTTACTGTACAATATTGCTGTACAGTGGTTTTCGTCGCGTCGTCAACTCGTGTGCTCGGTTCATGATAAAAAAATGATTGCTTTCGGGCTGCTTATTTCTTTACCGTTTCTGTTAGTGTTTTAATGTTTCTGAATTAATGAAACCGAAATGAACCAGTAATTTAATTCTGTAAGTTCGTTTTCTACTTGAATTTACTGTGCGAAGTTCATCTCGCATGTACCGTTGTGGGTGCGTGGATGTGACTGCGTTGATTACCGAGATACACGATACTGTAGCATCGAACGAGAAGAAGCAGGTGAGCGAGCGAGCGAGCGAGCGAGTTAACGAGCATTCCAACTACACTACTGATATTGAATCGAACAAAATGAGAGCACCTGTTCCGGGATGGCCGTGGTGGCAGCGCAGAAACCTGATGATTGGTACATTTGGAGGTGGATTGCTTGGGTTTTATCTACAATACAAAATCATGAACGGTCAACTATTGAGTCAACACTATGTTAAACCAAGAGAGATGGTTGTTGATGACAGACTAGCTAATCACCAAGCGGATGCGGTTGGAAGGGAAGAAGATGCGAAATCGAAATTGGCACAAAAATCAGGATAAATAAATAATGCTCTGCAACTATGGTTAGCGCGAAATGCAATTGCGAATGCGATACCGTACAGTACTCTTCCTGTCGAGGTTGGACATTCGGTTGATATGGTCGGGACACTGCGATAATGCAAGACGAATATGAAGTGCAGGAGTTTCTACAGCCTAACGAACTAATCGGTTAGTAACACCTACGAGTGTAGCCAACTCCGGTAACCATGCTTCCGTTCCTTGTGACAGTGCCACATTTCAGTGAAATACGGTTATTTGTGTGTTCAGTTGAAGTTTAATAATAGCATCCGATTTGAAATCAGCCAAAATGCGTAGTCAAGCTACCGAATAGCACAGCTGCCTACCCAACTTCGCACCAGCTAATGATGTCGATTAATTCATCGATTCTACAATAGAAAAAGGTGAACGATAAGCTGTCCTGGGTGCCCATCTAGCACAACAACATTTCACGCCAAATGCACACGTCCTGTTTTGTTCAATTCGTTTTGTAATCACGTCCTCACACAATCCGAATCAACGTGTAGATGGTCTACGGAAAACATTTGCCCATTTTCACATTCTTCTTCGTATCACGAGGTCGTCTCTTCCTCCTGGTTCTCATAATGATACCGCATGTCGCTTGTGGGCGAGTCACAGCTCAGGTTAGCAGTGCCGGCGCAATCCGTTTCATTCCACCACATCTCTACGTCGCTTAGTTAATCATGTAAAAGTCCCCAGGAACTGTCGACTTTGGTGAGACTGCTCCTTTCAGTGTTACTGTCATTGTGTGCAAGCCCACTCCAGCTGCTGGTGTAGTGCACTTGAATGAATTGCCCGTGATGGATCCTGCTTGTACTGCGCATGGCAATCCTCCAAGAGTTGCCTTCAGACCTGGTCCGAATCCTGCACCCGTTACCATCACTAGTTGATTCTTCGTACCCCATTTTGGTGCAACTGCAATGACAAACGGCTTGCCGGCGGGAGGATTGAACTTGGGTTGAAGCACAGCAACTTGGAATTTGCCAACTCGTGGCATCACAATCTCTCCATACAGTCCATTTTCCGCTGCAACACCTGAGTACGGGGCGAGTTGTTGCTGCAACTGCACCTTGCCAGCTTTGTTCACCTTGATTCGAGTCGTACTTCCTTGGAAACTCGCCTGGGTCGTTGTGTACTGCGTGGCAATCAGGTCACCTTTGAGATTACCTGAGAACACATTCGACCAATACTCGATAATCCCGTCGGTAGACGACGGGAACGTCGTTACTGGCTTGATACCTGTTCCCCATGTGCACTTGTTCTGTGCACGATTGGCGTGGCCATAATGGCCACCCTTGATAATTAAATTGAGTTCGTCAGGAATATTTTTTGTGAACGGCACCTGCGTGGTGCAGCTAGTGCTCTTAAGTCCAAAGCCCTTATTTGCTCCGTTGTCAGTCGCGAAAACTCTACCGTCCCATGTTCGAGTGATACCGAAACTGTTCCGAAGTCCAGTCGCATACACGGAGATGTCGGAGGATGACCCTGGAAGAACTTTAGAATTCGCGGGGTTCCCATATTGATTGTACTTCACCGCACCCTTGATGTTGTCTCCCTTGCTTAATTTGGCAAGCAATACGGTACTCGACAACGGGGTTTCCGCAAGCCCACCTAGCAAGTTGCCAGGTGTATTGTGGCCACCGTTGGTTGCGCCTGCCACCGTGATAAGCATATCACCATTCGGCAAAAATGCCATTTTGTTGACAGAGTGATCATGATGGCTCACCGGCAAACCTGAAATCAGGATCTTCTTCGAGTTCATACAGAAACAACCACAGCCGGCATTCAGTGTTTCAACTTGACCGTTCGCCCAACCGTCAGCCTTATTCTTCAGTGGTGTGTTCACCTTTGAGCTCTTACGGAATAATGTTGAAGTACTAACATACGGTTGAGGCGCCTTCTTCCACGGGTTGAATGCAATGCCAAGAATACTGCGGGCTTGTCCAAAGCTACCGGATTTGCATGAACCCTGCACGACAAGGTTCTGTCCTGCAGTTACTTTGTACAAAAAGCCATCCTGTGAACCCATGTAGTAGTTGAAGTCGGGACCAACGCCAATCGAAGTTATCAAACCAATTCCGAAAATGCCTCCTTGTTTCTTCTTCAACGTCGTCTGTGTGAACGCAATAGGTTGCACAACAGTGTTCGAATCGTACGTGTACAAGATATTGTTGGATTGCCCAACCTTATTCGATACGTACACCTTGACTTTACCCGGACCGGTGGCTGCGGGGACAATGACAGACAATTCATTCTTGTTCACAGCTGTTGGCACAACCTTCTTCGGACCGAAGAAGATCACGTTCGGTCCATTGAAGAATCCACTGCCGAATAGTTGCATCTGTTCACCACCCTTGAGTCCTCCAGTGAGAGGTGAAATACTCTTCAGTACCGGGAACACATCGGTCTGCGAGAACATGAGTTGCTTCGATGCCACTGGAGTCTTGTTAATCTCTAGGCTCAGTGCACCAGATGGGCCATTCTTGTAGTACACAATATTCAAGTTGGTCATTCCACCAGCAATCGGCGACTTGACGGTGACCAAGCCATTTCCACCTGCTGAGTTTTGCTCATTGATGAGTACCGTGTTTCCACCATACACCACAACACGACCAGTACGACGAATTCCAAGTGCACCAGCAGCTAAGGGGCCAGAGCTGAGTTTGACAGTACAACGCACTGCAAAAGTAGGCTGCGACTTGCCGAGGAAAGGAAACGCGGAGGTGGTGAGCCACGCAATATTCTCAACCTTGACACCCTGACTCGGACGCGGTTCGGAGTTGATATTCTTACCGATCTTGGTTGCTCCAGGATAAAAGTAGCAGTACGCACCGCTATCCGAGTTGGGTAGCGCAATTACCTCGGTGGTTTCGCTCGCCTTATCATCGGCACTGTCCCAAATAGTAAGCTTCACGATGGACTTTCCAACGGGGAACTTGTGCACAAACTTGGCTTTGATACCGATAACTTTGCCATTGAACGTCCATTCGTATCTCGTTACAGAGCCGCCGATCAAGTGAGTATGAGACTTGGTGCCGTCTAGGAGAATGTTGACAAACCCATCATCGTCAAGATCAGTAGCGACGTAACCTTCACCAGCCACAGCGTGCGCCTGATGATCCACACCACCAGTTAACGAAAGATTAGTAGACTTGGAAGTGGGATTAGTTGCAGGTACGAACGAATTGGGAGGCAATTCCAACTTGGGGCAGGTGTTGCACCGAATGGAAATAACGGAAAGCATGGGATTTTCGGCGGCACCTTTGGTGATGGTGATGACTAATTTGCCATTGTTACCCACTACGACGTCGAAAATGTTGAGCCACTTGACTTTGTTAGCACCAACAAGACCGAAAATATCGTAATTGGTCTTGATTACTTTGTTCTGCACGTTGACGCCGAAAGTGCGCTGACCAGGACCCGTGATTCCGCTGTATACTTCAGCAAAGCCCAACACGACATGGTAACCATCGGCGGGAAGACCGTTGAACGTGAAACTCATGGACTTGGCACTTGTCCACCGGTGCGTCGCGAGTGCACCAAGCGCAGCTTTACCGCTGTTGAAAATCGAAGTTCCGGGAGATACAATTCCTTCAGGATCGGCAAGGTAGGACTCGGAAGGAATGGCAGGACCGCCAATGTTCCATTTCAGGACCTTTTGAGCAGACGCTAACGAAGTGAGAAGGAGAAGCGCAACAAGTGTGCGCACTCGGACCCCAACAGAATACATGGCGTGTTGTGTCGAGTTAGCGGCGAAATTGTGAGACTAAGAGTGAGTGACACACCAGGTGCGCAACGGTTGAAGGTTTGCGTACGCTGTGTGGACAAGGTGGTTGAGGACTTGGACGCAGGCAGGCGCTCAAGAGAGAGTGAGAGTGAGAGAGTGTGTGATGTAGAGAGAGTGAAGGAGCGAGCGAGCGAGCGATCGAGAGTCGTAGTTGTGAGGTAGATGTACACTACGGTACAGTTGGTTGAAGAGGAAGAAGCAGAGGAGGTGGTTAGAGCTCGATACGAATCGGAGCGGGGGAACAGGTGAAACGCGAACAGGCTTGCAAGCCGCACTCGCGTGGCGATTTGGGTGCTGTTGTTAGGGACACTGCATCCAACGCGGAAGTCTAGACAGAATATAAAAGGAGGAAAGAAAGCAAAGCAGAGGACGTGGCGTTGCTGAGTGGGGGGTGGAGTGAGATGGGATATTGTCGTCGTAGTCGGAAAGTATAACAAAAAACACATAATGATGAAGCGTTTCAAACATGAAGCGTGTTGCGGGTAGTACTGAAGACAGCTGCATCGAACACCTTGGCAGTCGTGCCACTCCACGTATCAATTGGTGCGTCAATTACGTTGTGCTCAGGAACGCATTGCTAGCACTCGTCGCTTACAGACCTTCAATTGAACCAATCATTACTTGATTATGACTTGCGCGCAACTTGTACAGTACAGTACTGGACAGTACTGTGCAGTAATCTTTGTTCACCCAAATCATCTCAACAGCACTACGCAAGCACTCTACGATAGCAAGTCGGTAAAGCTGATGTTGGCTTGTAACTGTTATGCGATGCGATTGATTTCACAGTTGAACGCGTGTTTATTCTGTACTGACGATGCATTTCCCAAACTCGTAGTCACAGTCAAACATGCGATTTCACTTGATAATGTTCTCAACTATCTGTAGCGCTGCGTCGGCATCAAACAAATCACACAACTTGGCGAGACACGCCATGATACGATACGATTCTGTGGGATTTGATGCGGTAGTCAAGTTGCACATTCACGAAATCGTGCGACATGTTAGTAGCCTGGCTACCTGAACTCACTTTCACTCTTACTCTCGCTCCCACTACAGTATCAACAATATCGGTATACATCTATCAACTTTTATAGTTCACAGTACTATTGTACTGTACCGCTACTGTACTGTACCACTTCAATTGTCTCTCCCTTTTTACACTTTTCCTTCTTTCACACATTCTATTCTATTCCATTCCATTCCATTCCGCTCCGCTCCAGCTTGTGCTCCTACTACTGTACAGTACAGTACCATACAGTACTGTACAGTAAACTGTAGTAAACGACATGACGCATCTCATTGTCCCCTTATTGTACAGTACCCTGCTATATCGTGCAGACCCCCATCAGTCGAACAATCGATTCATTTCTTGCACTGTGTGCCAATCCACGGCAGTCCTTCGCAACTTCCATTTAGCGTACTGTGCCTGTGTACAATACTTTTACACTTCACTCTGCTGGATTTTCAACCACCTGTTTTCTCTTACTTGTTCAACGGTTCGCCGACGTCATCACTACTGTGTCTGAATCACTGCTTCTCTCTCTTGTCGGAACTTGGTTTCACTTGACTTGCGTAATTCATCTAGTTGATGTAGTAGGACTAAACGCTCGATGTGCAAGTACAAGTATTAGTATTAATACCGCCAACAACTACAAGTTATTTCCATCATCATCAACATCAGCGCTGTCACTTTCATCATGACATGAAACATTACGCATCACTTAATTCTCGCCCACCAGCAAAGCCAACAACAACAACATCATCACTCCTCTTTCTCAACCTACACGCACTTGTCGATAGCATATACTGGATCTTCACATCGAGTTCAAGTCGATTCCATTCGATTCAGTTCAATTCGGATTGGTTTGATACGATGGCCTCCTCTATCCACACATTGTTAGGTGCCAACAGGTACACTTGGTGCCATGTATCACTCGTTGCAAATTCCGCACCTATCATCTACAGTTCAGTTCAATAGTGTGCCGCCACCTTTGATCTCCCAAGGTGGTAAGCATACTTGCGTGCCGCCACACTGTAAATAGATTTTGCTCTGTTATCGCTTTGTTTGATATTACTTCATTATCAAATTCAATATTTGTGTCGTTTTTTATACGATCCCATTGTTTCTACCCAACACTTTCTCTCTCTCGTTATTGCATTGTAATTTCATTTGCGTTGGTTACAGTTACAACTCTCATTATCGGGCCATAACAAATCAAATTATTTCTTTTCTTTTCTTTGCCTTTAACTAATCTTCACTTACTACAGTACTAGACTTTGATATGGGTCATAACGCTAAAATACTCCGCCACAGGATTCAGAGAAAGTTACATCGACTACGTAGCACTTCACCACCTGAATCACCACCTGAACCTCAATCTCAACCACCACCACCACCACCTCGCTCTTTTCCTTCCAACATCAATCAGTCTACTCCTAATCCTACTCTACCTTCCAACGACAACCTGTCATTTTTTACTCAACTATCTCGTCGTATTAACATTCTATTCAGCAGGCGTAATAACCCTGCTGTTACAACTACTACCACCACCACCACCACCACCACTTCTTTCTCGTCCAATGATGCTCGAATTGTGAATGATCAACATTCAATTCGGAACTGCACATTGTATGCAGCTGCTCAACAAGTTCACGATTGGCTCACAGAGAATTGGAAGTGCAATGCAGATAAGACGATGATTGTCTTAGATGCTATAGCAAATGTTCCAACCGCAGTTTGGCTGGATAACAGCACGTTCAACGCGACGCATGTGCGCCAAATAACGAGAAACGCTAACAAATTGCGTCAGCTGTACCAGTTAGTGATTCGTAGAGCACCTGAACTTGTGTTCGAGCGAAATCCACATTCATATCGTGCTTATCTCAAGTATATACAAACTGTCGCAAAGAATATATCGAAATCTGATGGAATCATCGTTCTTGAACCTGGAACTTTACTAAACGTCTCGTCTATGCAACCTCGTACACGTGATCATTGTCTTCTATTCATCTATCATGCTGTTCTTACCTTGAAAGCATGTGCTCCGAACGCAAGAATATATATCGATGCTGGAAATTCTTATACGTTAAGCCCTGCACTAACCGCAATGCTGCTGAAAATTGCTGGCGTCACTGAAGCTCGTGGTTTCTCTCTCAATGTTGGCTACTCTGAATCCACTCATAATTGTCTTATTTTTGCTCAGAATGTTCGTCAAATTCTCGGCAACAATGTTCATTTTGTTGTTGATACGTCACTCAATGGTGTGGCTTGTAATTCTCCGCAAGACTTTCGCAAAATAGGCGAATCTCCTAAAACTAATTTTCCTACTGATGATCCTTTATTGCACGGTGCCGACGCTTTCTTGTGGGTAACTCCACCAGGAGTCTCAAATATGCAATTTTCTTCCCCATCTCTCAATCCACAACCCATAGGAAAATTTTCTATCGATTTAGCTCTTCAACAAATAGGCAGTGACGATGATTAGTAGAAAATTTTTTATCTAATTGTGCTCACCATTCCTGATAGTGTTTCTGCGAGGAAATCGAGTTACTAACTATTAAAACTAATACCACCCACTAAAGATTATTCAAACATCAACAACTTCGAAAATACCGATGTGGCACGTAGGATAACGCCTCCTAACGAGCTTGAAAACCAGTTTGTACACTGCTTTCTTAGTGGCCATTGCTAAAACAAAACAGGGAAGAGGAAATATGATTGTAGAGGATGTTTTCTCATTGCGCAGTGGACAGAATGCGTAAAAACTACTTGAAACTGGATCAAGATATACATAAAGTAGAGTAATGCATTAGTAAATTCAAACCACAACTACGAAAATCAGAATTTCTCATAACAATTGTGCTAAATTAAACACAGCACTTTTTATAGTTTGATACACTGTACAAAAGCTCGGTGCTGTTACATTAGTTGTTGATTGCATTCATTATTCTTCTATGATATAACTTGAAACTATGTTTTTTGACACAATCTTGGTAATTCAGGCTCAGTTATGGCTGTTGATATCTAATCATACTAACAGGGACTACGCTTTTTGATGTAAATGGCGTTAAAGTGGAACGAAAATAGTCATATCGGAAAACGTTGCTTATGCTGTCAAGGCTAAATTTAGTTGAGTAATCTTCTGAGAGATTACGAAGAAATTGCCAGTTTCAAAGAAAACAATTGGTTTTTCCTCATACTAAATATATTACGAATGGAACATTTATTTCTATCAGGGCTCCGAGCTAGGGCTATAAGGCAATTATGATTTTCAGTAAAATGTGCAATTTACGATCAATAAATTTACTATGAACAATGCTTAGCCTTACAATTGATTCCTAAGAATTTAAATTATTTAGATTCATCGTTGTACATTTTATCACAGAAAAATCACAGAAAGAAATTTCTCTGCCACGTATTCACATTTTCATCAGCGCAAAAGTACTTCGGAAGAATGATTCATCTCTATGCTGAACCAAGCTTATAATTCTTGAAGAATGAAAAATTCACCAAAATAACTTAGATTTTTCTCTATATTTTTTCTAAAGCCGTACAAAGCAAACTGATCCGCATTTAATAAAGGGCAAAAACAGAGTCAGAAATAGCTAGACCATAAATTTTGGCTTCGTTGTATCTTATTCTACTCATTTCAGTGTAGTATTGCATTGTATATCGAAGTACAGTAGAAAATTTAAAAAAGACTAAAGAAAAGAGGAATCGAGATTGAATTTTAATTACTCGCGTACAGAGAGATAAAAATAACAATTAATCGTAAGTTATTATACTCAAAAGTTTATAGCATATTCTTGGTTCAGATGTAGTCAACATATTGACCCATGATTCCAAGGAATATCATGGCTTTGGTGGAGTGTGAATTGCCGCCTAGACTGGTTTCTTCTCAGATATAGCAAGCAAAAAGAAGATTAATTCGCACGTACTGATCAATATCATGAGTCGTTTCTGGCTAAATTAATTGATTCACTGTAAAAAGAGTTCTAACATGGTGCAAAATCGTAGGGTTTCATAAGAAAATAATTTGACTTTTCGTTTACTGTAGACTAGTTCGCAACTCTCGTTTTTGAAATGTACAAAGTTATTCGCTAAGGAGCAATCTAAAGTGTAAAAATTACATATCGACGTTTATGCCAATTTTTTAAAAAATTAGTTCTGGTCCATTCACAGCCTCCGTATGTCTTCTAGTAGATTGAATTGTTAAATTCACATCAAAACTGTAAAATTACTCATTGGTCACATGTAGCTTGAAAATTTGATCATTTAGCTTGGCAGGGAGTGAGCAAGGAGTATTTAAAATATTAATAGATTTTACAATTTCGTCGAATCAATTATCGAGATAAATTTAGTTCGAGAAGTAAACTATTTATGAATCATTGCAACAGGGGTTTTACACTCGTATGCTACGTTCTACGGAACTACTGCAGTGCGTTCGTCAAAAATTGAATTTAATTCTTCACCAAGACTGTCGTACATATGTGCGGGTATCAAACATGGAAATTCAAGCTCCCGCATCGTTGGCTTCACTCAAGCCTGCGAACTTTTGCCTTGGTCACAATGTCCGTAGAAAGCGGTGCAGCTCTCTTCTGACCAATCCCACACACCGAAAATTCATTTTCCCAGAGCAACATACTTTCATCAGCGGGAAATGGAGGAGTGAGATATTGATCTGCAGCTTGTTCTCCTTTCTCATTCTCGTTGTCATCTTCGGCTAACATAGATTGCATTAAAACAGTGTCGGATGCACCCGGTATTCCAGGTGCTGGTGTCGGTTCAATAGGAAATGTGTCCCATTCTTGAGCAGCTACGAAATCGTTGATTTCATCTAACGTTTGTACCTGCACTTCATCAGACAACAGAAACGCCTCTTCTTCTAGCGGTTGCCGTTGCGAATCATCGATGATTTCAGGAAATGAGACCTCATCACGTTCACGTTCTTCAATCATGTTCGAAATTTCGATACTAGAGCCTGCGTGCTCAATATCGTCGACTGTCACGGCTCTCTTTGTTGGAACAAAACCATTGCTTAATGTGTCATCGTTTTCTAGTTCCGATTCTTCGTTTTGTGTTGGTAATGAGGGAATCACATGGACGTCTGTTTGGTCGCTGACTAGATTCAAAGAACAATCAGTGCGCATTTCATCGTTGGAAAAATGAACCGAAAGAGGAGGAGTAGGAGTAGGATCGTTGCATTGCAATGGAATTGTAACTTGATTGCTTGCCTCAATTTCATCGGACACCCCGAAGGCAACATTGCATGGTGGCGCAACGTATACGTCATTCATTTCGGGTGCAACGTCATTCTCAGTGAGAGTTACAGGAAAATTATGAGGAATACAAGGAGGAATGGGAATAGGAACGGTAGGAACATCGACCGTGGGAGTGGTAGACGGCTTTTTCTTACTCTGACGACTCAGAGACGGAGTTATCGGTAATGAACTTGCATGAACTTGAGCGTGGGGTGGTGGTGGTGGTGGTGGTGGAGGCGGGGGGTGTTGCTGAGGTTGAGCGGCTGCCTTTTCTAATTCATCGAAAAACTAGTCGATAGTTGGATGATTATGAAGGTAGTGGTGTTGCTAGTGTGGTTAGAAATAGTCAACTCACAGACGAAAAATGATACTTACCTTGGCATCGCGTCTGCGCTCACTCGGTCCTGTGAATTTCGCATATTCATTGAGGATCTCGACTGGGTCATGCGTTCCGAATTCATGATACCAACCATTCGCGGGATTGAATACGAATATTCCAATCATTGAACCTGTCATTAGATTCTGTTGTCCCAGCAAATTAGTTTCCAGTCCAGTGAATTCTTTTCTAAGTAATGCAAAGTACTCGGATAACGTACCAACTCTCTGCCCTTCTTCATCGCGCCGTTCTTCCGTTTGCAAAATGAAACTTGTCGCTTTCGATTGTCATCGATATAAGATATGTTGACTTTCTGCTTTCGAGGAGAAGCTTCGGTTGTCGCTTTCGCCTTTCCTGAATCTAATCCACTAGTGACCGGATAAGTTTCAACAACCTCTGTCTCAACTCGGGAACTATCAGAAATGTCTTCCAAGAAACCTTGGTCTTGATAACTCGTTGGATCTGCTATATCTTGTGTAACCAGAGGGGGCGAAACAGAATCTCGACCAAAATCGTCAAGGCCTAGTTGGTAATGTAAATCAGAAAGGATAGCAAGATGGTGTTCGTTGACAGGTTCGGGAGCGGAATGTTGCAACTGAGAAAGTAATGAATCGGTTTGTGAAAATGGCATGAACCCTGTAGGTGCATTATCATTAAGCGACGCTATTGCGTCATTCGGAAACAACATTGAAATTCGAGGCACTAAACCCGATGGAATGACAACCTTGAGGATACCAAGAGCAATGGGAGGTTGTCGGAGAGTAAGAGCGACCGTTTGGGTAGCGCCTTTGTATGCTGATAAGACTCTCACTCTTTGGTGACAAAATAGAGCTCTGCAACCTGGCGCTCAGCAAAACGAGTAGCAAATTCCACAAACTTCATTTATGGAAACGGTATCGTACTCCACTACTCGAATCTACTCCACTCCACTATACTCAACTAATACTCCATTTCTTCATCTCTCGAATAAGGTCTGTTCATTATTAAAATTAGACTAGATCCTTCTTATTTGTCATTTTGTCATGGGCTTTGTGAAGTTCGAGATGAGCAAGGAGAGAATTCTTGTGAATAAACTTAGTGGTACAATCACGACGGGGACACTGCAATTTGTGTGATCGCTTGCCTTTGCTTGTCTTCTTGCCTGATTTCATACAAGAAACTGCCCTTATTTTTCTCGAATGAGAACATTGATCCACATCAGTAGCCTTCCCCTCGTCATTCGCACTTCCAATCACGATCTGGATTTGTGCGTCTTTGTCTCCTAGCTCAACATAGTTAGGTGGTGCTTCGTTGAAGGAGAGGTAATGTTTGACTTGTTGTGTATTGTACTTAGATGTATAAACTTGTTGCAAACTGTGGTTCAGCTGTGAATTAGAGAGACGTGTTTCGTTTCTTGGCAATTGTGCAAAGTTATTGTGGATAATTCCCGATCGGGAAATCAAGTCCAGTCCCATGCTCGTCGGAAGTGCTTGGCCTTCACTTTTCGTATTCTGAACAACCAAATTCATCAGATGAGAGGAACAATCAAGACACAGGTTAGACAGGTAAAACTTGAATGCAACAAAGAAGCTGAACGAACCGAGCCCAAATTATCCACACAGTGAATCGCAGGTTGCATGATTTGAATGATGGGAGGAATAAATTCTGAAGAAGAACGGCGACAAGTCAGTGTAATAGGTTCAATCGGGAGAGGAGCACTATGCACGTGGTCTGCATAAGGTCGTGTGTAATCATGAATAGGAGCAAGCGTGAGACGGGGGTCCATGATGCTTGGTTCTTTGACTCGTCTTCTTCCTGGTCCCACGTAAGTTTGGTCGTCGTCGTAAACCAAGAACACACAATACTGGAGGTCTTGTCTACGTAGTCGATTGACTTGCAGTGTCTGGGCGGGTGCATGTTCCCACACAGACACATACACACACCTGCAAGAAGCGCTAACGCTGTACAGCATACTGTCTCCCAATAAACGTAGTCTCTAGCCAAGGCATGTAAAACGAATTGTTTATTTTGGTTGCACAATATGAAAAAGCATTTCAGCTACTCTCCACAATACTTAGAGAACTCAACGTCCTTTCGTAGAGGAATATTGCGATCACGAAGATGAGGACAAAAACGGATCTTTTCGACATTGCAATGTTTAGCCACCGCTTCGCAACGTTCGGCGGCGAAGTTAACGTTTGGTATTTCTGCACTTGCCTTGCCACACACTTTGGTACACTCTCTACAGAGATTTGCTTTTTCTCCGTCTGGATAATGGTTCTGTCGGCGACAAACCTTTTCCACATGAAAGCACTCTAATATTCTCAATCTGTTCTTCAATTTGGAACATGCTGTCGCCATTCTAAGCATTCTACCACGGCGATCTCGAAATTCACTCAATAATTCTGCTTTGCTTCTACAAACATGAAAGCATTCATCACACTCTTTCTTGCGTCTCGTCCATGTTTTACGAATTGGTGCCAACTTGGTTCCAGGTGGTCTTTTAGTCTTTCGGGTTTTACACTTCCGTAAACTAAATTGACACTCTCTCAACTCGATGAGTTCTTGCTCGTTACACGATGGGTATGGTGTACATGGATTTCGTTTACCCTCAGATCCTTTCGTCAAAACCATGTAACAAATCACGAATACGAAAATCTTGACGTGCGCCATTATGCAGGCGTAGACTGCCGATTTAGTTAGTCGGTGAAATATGCATTTTCTCTATTTAAGTGAAAATGCAACAGATTGATTCAATACAAAGATCTCATTCTACATGATTAACGAGCAACGACTTCTAGTAAAGGTTTCATGCTTTGCGAGGTCCCTTTGCATACCTCGACGAGCAATACCGCATTTTTTTACAAAGTCATTGAGTAATTCGGACACAAACGCAATTTCAGTATGCAGTAAATCAGGTGGGTGATTCCAAAATTCTATGTAGTGTCTGAACAATATCGTAACGAGAAACTTATAATTTGAGTAGAGAATAGATTATTCTAGCGAGTATTGTCGTATTAAAACTCGAGATCTAGTTCTTTGTTTTAGGGCATTGTCAATACAGTACAAATAAGAAAAATGAACATACAGGTTGTTGATTACGGAAAACGTTTGTGAAATGCGTGCTACGTGTATATCCAATGTTTCCATTTATATTATTCTATGGATTACCTATTTTCCATCGGTCAATTTCTACAAATGAAACGATAATTCCAAAAGTTATCGAACACTTAACTCTCCGTATTCTTGCTCCGAGTACATGTTGCTAGCTCGGAAACGTTAAGATATGTTTTGTTAGATACTGGAATGGGAATGAATGTAAGCTGTACCGGAATACGGACAAAAGCCGAATTTAGTCAAGATCATTATAAGTCACTTTAATAGACAGTCTCGGGACAGCAATCATACATAATATAATTATCATAAATCCTGAACAATCAAGTGCAAATATTTTACAGAAAAGAATACCGAAAATGGTACAAACACGGAAATTAATTTCAAATGGTTTTACCTACAAGATTGGAGCATATTTCGCGGACATCATTGTCTTGCTGCAAGATACTCATTTCACCACCAATTGTTTAATTTCAGTGAACTAGTACTCTGCACAGGATCAAAAAGCACAGTTTTTGTATTCAGCTGCAAAACGGCTAAGAATCATAAACCCACTTGATTAGTATTCAGGCGATCCCTTCAACCTAACTAGCATAAATTGAACTCTTCCTTATGCCTGAGAAGCGGATGAAAACGGAGTATGCAAAGAAAATCTTCTTTCAACGGTTCCTTATTAAATTTGGTATTTTATAATACATTATGACAATTCATACCCAAAGTATCTTTTTTTAGATGTTTCAAACAACTTACTATGTATTGTTGGTGTAGTAGAACCGTTGCCGCCGTTGGCCGACTGTAAACTCCCGGCTACGTAAGGCAGGATGCTTTGCGAGCGAACTGAATGTGATGAGACCGCTTGCAAAAAGCCAGAATTGAAGTATCCCAGGAAAGATCTTCTCTGTGATGTAGCTAGCAGAAGGAAAGTTTGTCACGGGATCTGTCCCCTACGCTAAGTGATGGAGGCGCGACACGTATATCTAATGAAGCGCCGTAGTGTGTCGAGTGTGCCCTCAGGACTTCCCGCCCACTCTGCGATCAGTATTCCGCCTGGCTCTGCGCCTGAAGGGAATGGTCCGAAAATGATTCTGGTTGTTTTACTTCAGCGTCGCCAGCCGATGTAAGTTGCTCGATTACGGCGCATACAGATATAAATCAAGTACT
>JAAUYH010024223.1_pt1 | contig 19976 bp, 20 predicted proteins | sample 7278061 | NCBI WGS metagenome assembly JAAUYH01 (sample SAMN14350203, study PRJNA611818) | marine sediment metagenome | isolation source: surface marine sediment (0.6m) | place: French Polynesia: Moorea | collected 2018-08 | reverse complement strand
GTACAGTATTAGGCTGTAAAATATCGTTCTCTTGCTGTACTTAAAATTTAAATGTGGCGTGCAATATTCTCGAACTGTTTTCTTCTTTAGATACTTTGAGAATAAACTCAAAGTATCTAAAGAAGAAAACAGTTCGAGAATATTGCACGCCACATTTAAATTTTAAGTACAGCAAGAGAACGATATTTTACAGCCTAATACTGTACTTTACTGTATTTATGATGTACATCTTCATATAACATCTGTGCTGTACTGAGAGAAAACAAAAATTCAATCGTTATTCCCGTTAGCAGATCGATTCACCGCTCTGAACAGTGAAAACTCTTTCAAGGTGGAAAATTGAAGTTTGTACATCGCACGTCGCGTAATTTGAATTCAGAACCAATCTGTAGACCATAATGGGCAACTTTAACATGCTGTCCAGTTTTTTTTGAAAGTTGTACAAAAAATCGAAATCGAAGCTGTCTTCGTAATCAAACAGCTGTGATCGTGCTTCAGTCTCTATTCAGTATGTACACATCGACTCGTATGAGCTGATTTAGTAATGCACCTACAGCACTAATTTTGTGAAGCTGAACTTTCCGATTCCAAAGCGCCCCAAGCACAATGACAAATTCTCATTCTTTAGGAGAACCCCAGTATTTCCGATGAACGGCGATAATGCTAGCTTCATATTACAGTACCCGTGCTGGACCTATTTTTGTAGTTTTTTGTTTCTACTAAAACAACAAGTTCGCTTTTTATCGTTTGACTCCAGGGAAAATAATGCTTTCGGCCCCCACGCTCTCTATTGTCCTTCTTCTTGATCCTTTTTAAATCGAACTAGGACGCACCTTACAAGGTTGTTTCTACCGCTTGCTACGTCATGTACGCTACAGTAGCGGTTGGCTCAATCCAGAGGCTTGCTCCGTTCATCATCACCCATCTCGCTGGAGTAGATTCGTATACACCGGTCTCACGGAACTAGCAACTGATCCACATCGTTTCCGCTTTCCTACAGCTGACCCAGGGTCTTGACAGTCAGTTCAGAACTGACTCGCTCAGTAATCCTAAAAACTAACATGAGTCACCAAATCGCTTTACTTTATACTTATTTTTGACTTCTTTAACCGGCGAAAAATAAATGGAAATTACCACCCAGAATCCATTCGGAAGAGAATCTACTGGCTTTAAGCTGTTGATGATTTTTACTCTGCTTTTCTCGAATTAATTTCTTTGTATTTTCATCAAACAATTTTTGAGATGTCATTCACTTGGTTCATGAATACAAGGAATTGTGCTCTTCGGTTTACTTGTTCTTCGTACAGTTCGACGTTGTTCTTGAAATCCATCTTAATGCTGTACTTTAAGCATTTTTGTTTATTCTCAGTTTTTCTACTTCTCAAACTTTAGTTTTGTTTCTAACTTTTTTCGGTCGTCTCTAGTAGAGTAGCAGTATACACAACAACAACTTGATCATTCCAGGCTACTCTCGCGTGATCTTAGTCCTAGTACAGAATTTCACCAGTTTGTTACGCCTCAGCTTGCTTTCAGAATGATAATCTGTCTCAAAACATTAAATCGCCTATGGATTTCATTAAACTGAGCAACCCATCATAAATGGTGTGACTACTGTCCTAGTCGGTACTGACCGTGACTCATCAGGCCTCTAGTGGATTTTTGTTATGAATATTATATTTACCATTGTATATGCGACAGAGAAGTGCTCTATGGCCTTGCCCGCTATGTTCAGTTTCCTGATTCTCAGAAATTTTACATAACTGACAAAAATTTAAAATAGAGAATACTAATTTTATTACCAGAATAGAATTTCCTGCTTTCCGTTTCAGTTATGAAATGCCCAATTGATTTGATGAACAATGAATATGTATGTACGTAATCGACTGCACGTTATGTACCGTACCTTCGAGCAACGAGCGAGTTAACGAAGGGGTCAGCGACAGAAGATTTAGACCCAGAAAAGCGATACGCAGTTTGGCGTCAATTGATTTACGAAGCAGAGAGATGCACATCGCTTTCGAATTCCATCATTCGGCCTCGTGCAGCGCGACATTCCTCAACGCACCCTGAGCCCTCTAATTGATTTTATGGAGGCTATGGACGGACGAATTCTGACTCGTTCGTCGTCCGATTCTTCACTCGGCTGCTGCAGACCGTTGCGTAGAGCAGCTCTACACTCTCGATTCACCAAACTCATCACACGCTTTCGACGAACGTATTCTAGCACCACCGCTCCTGCCGCCGTCGGCCCTTCCATCGACACTTCGCTCAGCTCAATTCTTCCTGCAAACCCGTTATCAATAAGCGACCTACCTTCTGACGCTCCCCCGACACAAAAGCTTGCGCGCCGGCATCTAGTACTCAAGTGTCTTGAGTTCTGTTCGGATGGAACGCATCAAAAACAACTCGTGACTCGACAACAAATACTGGACATCGCCCGACGCGGAGGTGGAAAACAACCCGCAGGTTCGCCGCCCCCTCGCGGCTCTCCATCACCACCGCCTGTTCGACCCCCACCTGTTTCACTTCGGTTCGAGCCACGTACCAAGCGGAATGTTCGACGTGCTGCCAGACCTACAACACTTGGTGCTGCAGAGCTTGGTATGGTCAGGCAACGTAGGCGCATTGGAAATTCTCTCACAATCCGAGACCTTCGGCAAATAGACCCTGATTTTACTGCGAAACCTGCGTTATGGGTCCGCGAAAATGCGCTCGTGATATCTCTGGAGGAAGTACGAGCGCTAGTATTTTTCGACAGAATGTTGTTATTCGACGTGAACAAGCCAAGTGTCGTCGACCTTACCCGGTACCTGAGCTCGTTCCTGGGTGGTATCAGTGCAGCACAACATGCATTCTATGTACCGTTCGAATTTCGAGCACTCGATGCAATTTTGGAGTATGCATGCTACAGACTTGCCCGAGATTTTGCTGCTGTACAACCGAAAATCCAAGCGGCATTGGCTGCGCTTCCACAGCGTATCACGTCAGAAGGTCTGGAAAAATTACGCGAGAATGAGCAAGAATTGAATATAGTATACGCAAGAACTGCAAAGGTTCAGCACGCAGTACAAGAACTTCTCGATGAAGACGAAGACATGGCTGCGATGTATTTGACGGAAAAATGGCGGCAACCGGACCGAAAAAGGCCGGAGGAACAACATGAAGAAGCGGAAGCATTACTTGAAACACACTTGCAAACAGTAGATGACCTGACAACGAAGGCAGAACTCCTGAATTCCACAATCGACGACACAGAAGATCTGATTGAGATTCACCTTGACACAATGCAAAACCGATTGTTACTTGTTGACCTGCTCATTACTGGAGTTAGCACAGTGCTCGCGTTCGGCTCAATGCTGGCAAGTATATTTGGGATGAACTTGCAATTGCCAAGGGCGATGAGATTCTTACCGTCAAGTCAGTACTACTTCTATGCCAGTGTGATAGGCATATTTCTCGGGATGTCTGTGGCTTTTCTTGTTATCACGAGATGGTGTCGAAAATTTGGGAGAGGAAGCAACAAGGGAACGGATAGGAAGTGGCTGCAGAATCAAATCAATGTCAGCATCCCATCACGGAGAGAGTTACTGGGGAAACTTAAGCTTAGAAGAACGAAACTTGGCTCACGAAAGAAGAGCCGATCGAGTAGAAGTAGTAGTAGAGAATGAGGACAAACCCAAGAGGAACTTGGCTTTATTTGGTTTTGTTGTCGTTTTCGTCGTCACTGTCGTCGTCGTTATTCATAGGGTATAGTGGCTCATTCGTAGACCCACGCGTTCTGAGTCGGAGTCCAATCGCACAATTCCTCCGGCTTGAACCAGATTCCAATCTCGCGCTCGGCAGTGTCCACAGCATCGGAGCCGCTAAACAGCTGGTTAGTATCGTTCATGATTGCGCATGTTGGCGTGAATAATGAATGAAACTTACTGAACAACGTTTCTTCCAACGTCGAGTGCGAAATCGCCACGAACTGAAAATCGTGTCAGCAATGAAACCAAGACGGAACGAGAGCAATCACGTACTGGTACCAGGAGCGGAAGCGCGTGGATTGGTGGCACCAATCATGGAGCGAGCGGTAGAAACAGCCTCTTCGCCTTCCCATACCATCGCGCACACAGGGCCGGAAGAGATGAAATCGACGAGAGCGGAGTAGAAGGGCTTCTCCGACAATGCGGCATAGTGTGTTTCGGCAAGTTGGCGAGAAGGCACAAGCGCCTTCATGGCAATTAACTGGAAACCACGATCCTCGAATCGGGTCATGATTTTGCCGACGATACCACGATTCACACCGTCAGGCTTCACCGCTATGAATGTGCGCTCTCGCGCCATGCTGATGTTGCATGTGTTGTGCTGGCGTGTCGAGCGCGAGCGCGGTAGAGCAGGGCCAGAGACGAACGCCATTTTCGAACAATCGATGTGTGTGAGCTCCGCTGACGAGACGGAGATTGGATTTGCTAATTCCCAAACTCTAGGGTCAACAATGCTCGATTCCTTGGGTTTTTGTTATGACCTCCGAATGTGTAATGCTTACAAAGAAGGAGGTGGGTTGAACCATTTCCTAAAATTTAATACAGGAATGATCATGACGCTGTTGAAGTTTAGAAAGCCAAGCGATTGTTTGTCATTAGTCTATGTTTATATGGATGTTGATTATGAATGACATGCATGAGCTTCATTGGGAAGTAGCAACGTAATAACGTTGAATCGGATACACGCAAGTCTTGATTTCAAATTCACATAAGCTGCTTTCTTAAATTCTTGTTGCCCAATACTGCTTTTTCGTTCGGAGAAATGCACTCAACTTTCAACAAGTTTAGAGAAGCGCCCACTAATGAACGTAAGAAGGCAAAGGGGAAGAAAAGAGGTGGTAAGAGAGACTGATCTTTATTGACCGTAGATTCTAGGTTTGATCCAAATTTTCCCATTCGCCATCTTATTCACTGATGATAAATTTCATTTATTTGATACGGTCCTGTACTCAATGTAGTGTAAATCAATGGGGCACCCTACTCACCGCTAATGTTGACAACAGCTCTACCATACGCAACCGTTAACAGAATGTCATGTCAAAGGTTAGACATTTTAAATTCTTTTCTTTTTTGTGTTTTTGATTTTGGTAATCGCGTTAGGCAAATTGCTCTACTTTTATCTACGTTTTACGTTCTTGGTCGCCTGCCTCGTAACCTAGTTTATTAATTTATTTTCTGTAGAGACGCAATTAGCCTGCTAGGACAATTTAACTCTTCTATAGTTTTATTTCGCTTCCCTGAAAAATACCACAAACATACTACATCGAACCACTTTATTATGTTGACCAACTCTGAGAATTTTCTTGCAGAACCTCTTGCGAACCCTGTTCCTATGCCAAATCCCGAGGATGCAAATCGCGCATCAACTGACGTCCCTGCAGTTTTCTTGGAAAACGTAAGTGAATCGATAAGTCTTCAATCTGTGACTTCTGATGACGTGAATGGCACTGAGCAACAACACGTAGGTGAACCTCATCAAAATGTGGAAGATTCATCAAATCTTGATGCTGCACACACTGGTGATCCCAGTGATCCAGCCAAACGCACAACCACTCGGGATGAAGTAGAGAACTGGAAAGATTTGATACCGAGTATTTTCAGAGATACACCTGAGAATGATGATGGCGAGGAAGAGCGCAACACATACGTGACACCGGTCGGCGGTGTGATGAAGCTGCGAACGATAAGGCGGCCCAGTTGAAACCAGATTGTTCGCAAGGATGCCGAGATTCGTCAGCGTCTCGGAATTCCGAGTGTTGAAGAGGCAAGAGCAGCGAAAAGGGCTCATGTTGATGAGGAGCTCGATCCCGAGCAGATGCGTCAAGGAATTGCAGAGAAAGTGCGCGAGTTCGATCAGCAGGTCAATGCTCAGCGTGCTATGCTAGGTGAACGTGGTATCAAGTTGGACCCCATTCAATCTGCCAAAGCTGAAAGCACCGTCACCCAGATTCGAGGGTCCAGTTTGTTGATGGGCATTTATGCGGTCCCCAACTAGTGCTGAAGAAAATCGGGCAGTTGATCTGGGCGGAAGCTATAAAGAAAATCAAAGTGATGATATTGCTGTAGATGAAACTAAAGAAAGTTCTTTGCCTGAGCAAATTCTTTGAACAGAGACTGCCGCAGGGCTCTCATGTTAGAAGCTGTTTGACAACGCTTCGTACTATGAACGATTTTGAAAGTATTACGACACCCCAAGCATTTGCAGTTTTCTAAAACTCAACAGGTATAAGAATGCATCTATATATTTTAGAAATTGAGAAGTGTCGAATATTAAATAATTAATGCTTGAATTCAACTAAATTATTGTAAACAAGCTTTACTGTTTCGGATACATTTTGGTACAGCTATGTGTCAGGAGTAGAAAATGTATTATGAATTCTGATCTGTTTCTATTCTCATTTCTACTGTCTTTTCCAGTCTACATGAGAGAAAACAAGCCTGATTTGTACTTTAGCGAAGATATTAAATTGGTAGTACTTTTAATAAATAACTGCGGTAAACAGAATTTATCTCAGTCCTAGTTATCATTCCAGTTTACTCTTTGAACCTTTTGCTTGTTAAACTTTGTCATTGCAAAATCGTTGAATCGATTCCGAATGAATTAGTAGAAAGTTAATCTTACGACGGCTATGATACATATATTTCACAATGACCATTTGGTTACGGCAATTGAATGAAATTCGTCTGTAGCAAATTCAAGGTATTAAATGAAATTTAAAGCGTGCGAGATTATTATTTTATTTACGGGCCAATTCCAGGTTCAAAGCACATGCAACAATACTACTATTTACGAAAACGGGCTCGTAATAATGTTTTACAAGTTTCTTGGCCCATGGAAAGAACAAGGTGTCGAAATCCGTTTGAATATCACGCATTGCTAGTAGATTAACTTTACCACCTACTGTTTTTGCCTGGTGCTGCTTCAGTTGAAGCAGCACGCAGCAGCCATGAAGGAGAAATTGCTATTCAGGTTAATTTTAACTTCTGCGCTTGTTTGTGTTGCATATAGTGCGACATGGCTATACGACGAATTCAAGAATCCTGATGGATCTACGTATGAGCTGCAAGGACCGACCGTTATAACTCAAGGACCTGATTTGCGCTACTATGTTGGAGCCAAGGGTCGTATCGACGCTTTGTCTGTAGATTCTAACTATATAGTATCTGATAGATGCTCATCTGTTGGAGTTAATGCATTCAGGACGGTTTTGGGAATTACTTTTGACCCGAAATATTTCCGAGAAGATGACATTGTCTTTTTCGCATCTACTTCTTTTCTAGAGTTTGCTGGTGGAAGATCAGCAGTACCAGATCCTACATCATGGCTCTGGCAGAACGGTAAAGTGGACGTGTTCAGAGCAAATGTTGATGGAAATTGCCTTGCTAGGGTAGGAGCACTAGTTTCTGGACTTCCAGTATCTAATCATGATCATGGAGTGAATGGTTTGGCTATTGATTTTAATGGCCATCTATTGGTTAGCAATGGTGGAATGACCAACGCTGGGCACAGTGAACAAGGTGATGGAGATGGAGGATACCCAGCTACTCCACTATCCGGAGCCTTGCTTGATGTGAATTTCAACAAAAATAACTTCGTAGGCGAAGTCTTGTATACTGTTCCTGATGGACGGCAAACTCAAATATTAAATAAGCCTGATGTCAAAATATATGCTTCGGGTTTCATGAACGCATTCAGCGTTAGAGTTCATACGAACAGAAAAGTATATTTAGGTGAGTGTTCTTCACGCTTATTTTTTCAACTAGATCTAACATGAGAATTAATTTCAGTTGACAACGGACCCAATCCGACCTATGGAAGGGAAAGTACATCTTGTACCACGCATCTACCAACAGACCCACATTATCCAGATAAGTTTATTCGGGCCAGAAGAGGAAGATGGTATGGTCACCCTAACAGAAACCGCGGGAAATTTATGCCAGGTGAAGAAAGGCAATGTGTTTTCCGACCTATCGGGACTACAGCGGGTGGAAAGTCACCAGAATTAACTCAAATAGAGTCTAGCACGAATGGACTGACAGAATATAACTCAGGAATACAAGGAGCTGATTTCAAAGGTGCTATGTGCTTTGCAAGAATTGGATTTGACGCTTTGGGAAGTTCCTTTGCCTATAAACTGAATAAAAGGGGGGATAGAATCACTTCCAGAGAAGAAATTTTCACGAACAATGGAGGTCTCGACATGTACATGGATCGGCATGCATCACTTGTTACCACAGAGGTAAGGAATAGTCAAAATTTACGTTTGAAATTTAGTCACTAACTTAACTTCATTTTTCTAGTATATTGGTGGAAGAGTGAAAGTTTTCAGAGCCAATCCACCGGCAAATAGTGCATTTGCACGATCTCAAGTTGCTCTTATCTCAGTTTTACCGGACAGAGGACCACCAGTTGGAGGAAATGTAATCATTATTACCGCAAAACTACCAACCCCCGCGTGGAATGTGCAAGTTCGTTTCGGATCGGAGTACGCGAGGGATGTTAGACAGATTGATGCTAATACGATTAGATGCATAGCTCCCCCAGGAACTCCAAATAGACTTGTTCGAATTACTGTTGTCTCAAACGGAATAACATCACAGTCCATTGGAAGAGGAGACTATCGTTACATGAGTCGCAAAACTAATAGGGGCCATCCAGCATGGCTCCGAAACATGCGAAGTGTTCAGTCCGATTAGCATGATGCGGGAATTATTTGTACAATAAAATTTTATTTATGTTTGCTTGTTCCTAAATTGTAATTTCAAAGAATAGTATTTAAATTGATGACAAAGAATCCGGATTTTGTGAACGTTTTCGTTTGTATCAGTAAGAATAGAAATTAAATTTGTGTTTTGAGAATATGTAAAGAGAGACTGGAAATCTAAAACAATATAATAAAGTTTTTATTAGGTTGAAACCTAACAGTAAAATGTAAGATTCAAGCGTAAAAGCACTAAGCTGCAGATTTGGTTTTACTCGCTCAATAGACTGGGAAAGTAGTCAAGGCTACCTGTGCATCATTTTATATATAGATTTCTATTTCATCAAATTTTAATCGCTCTGAAGGCAATTACTTGACTTTCTTGTATGCTAAACTGTTCTGCTAAGGAAACAAGATTATCTTAGCATAATCGTAATTCGAATAATTGTCTATTCAATTTCATATTTTATTTTTGAATTCTACTTCGGACGTAATTTCACAGTTAAGAGTTTCAATATGAGGCACTAAGATCTATCAACCCACTCTCCATCCATTCGATGTACCATGGTGACCATGGTGCCAACTTCAATACCGTCGTGGAGAAACATGAAAATGTTACCGACAATTCTCGTTCACTCAGTCTTAAAATGTGTTTTGAACACAACACCCTCGTTCGTCAATATTGACTAATGGATAATTTGAAGCTTGTACTTTTCGATTATACCTTTAATAACAGCCGGAATTGAGTTCTTAGTTACCATGATGAATCTTAGCGGTTATCGGTATTGATAATAAGGATGATAATACGATTGTGGTCCTTGTGGATGTTGCGGGTGTTGGTATCCAGGAGGGGGTTGGGGATGTTGCTGGTATCCAGGGGCTGGTTGAGGGTGTTGATATCCCGCGGGTGGTTGCTGATACACACCCGCGGCTTGAGGATGATGTTGAAATCCGGGAGCAGATTGTGGGTGATGCTGGTAAACAGGAGGTTGTGGATGTTGGTAACCACCAGCATAACCACTAACGTTCAGTGGAAATGAAGAGCCAGGTATTGGATGTTGTTGTACTCGAGCATGTAGCATTTGCTGTGCAATATGCCCCAAGTATGCACCACCAGGAGGTTGGCCGCTATAAACCGGGGTTGGTGCGGTAAACTGAACGGTATTTCCCGCATAATGAGCTTCAGGACGAAAGTTACCTCTGCCCCGGCCTCGGCCTCGTCCACGCCCACGTCCACTACGCCCGCGATAACCACTCCGTACGCTCGAATTATCGCTGGACGCAGAGGCACTGAAATCTGTACCATTGCGCACTGGTGTCCCACCTCTTGTTTGCTTGAAAGGACGAACTTCATCATCCTCGCCAACGTTAATTCTGGGTCTCGGACCCTTGCTTCGCTTTTTCGCTGCACGCTCTTCCTCATCATCAGAGAACTCGCCGTTATTGTATTCCTCATCATCCTTATTGCTAGTATCGTACCCTTTCACATGCACATCTTTTCCAATAACAATTTCAGAATGCGCCTCAACAACAAACACCCGCGCGTCCAACTTCGCTTCGGTGATAGCCTTAATTTCCTCCGATGAATTGAAACGCACAATGTAATATGGTGCATGAACAGGACCCATAGTGTCGAACACTAATCCCAATGGCACGCGATTTTCAAAGCACAGCAATGTACCGGCATTGAATGCAGAAGCGTTCTCGATTTCCTCCTTGCTCCATGTATGTCGTGATTCATCCTCCCCGGATAACGCGGAGCGAACAATAATTTCCTTTTCAAGAATTGAGTGAATCACTCCAATGCGCTGCAATTTGTCTTTTTCTGTGATTTTCACAGTGACTGGTGGAATCGGGATGGTGTCTGAACTAACTTCATTCTTCGACATGATGACTTCCATTGTTTGATTCTTCGAAGTCTCTTCCTTCTTCGAATCCTCCACGTCTACTTTCGAGAGGTTAGTCGTAATCTCGGCAGTATCGCTATCCGACTCGGATTCCTCATCAGTGCTGTCGCTCTCTGAAGTAGATTCATCGCTGGTTCCACTTTCCGAACGTGAGTCATCGCTTCCGCTGGTGTCGCCGTCGGAACCAGTATCGCTGTCTGAATTGCTGTCTAAACATGAATTGATTTCTGTCACGATGTTAGGAGGTAGAACTTTCGGAGTAGCTTCCTCAACTACACTGTAGAGCGTGTCAGACAGGAAACGACCATAAAGCGCAGCGAGTTAATACAAACAGATAATTCGGATGCGAAGCGAAACAAAATGAGCAGTTGAAATGTTAGCCGAAGTCGCGACGGAGACGCTCTGGAAGCAAAGCAAAGTGTGAAAACGTACGCGTCTGCCATGTCTGAATCAAGCAGGTTGCTCTGTGAGAAGTTAAGTCTTTTACGAAGAAAGATAGACCAACGCAAAATGAGTAGAGGTTTTAGAACGGGACGACGGCCAATAAATCTGAGTATCACAACAGTCAACCTGATTTCAATTAATGCGGCTGTATTACTTTTCCAGCATAATTGATTTATACAGAATACGGTCCGCTCCAATATTATACAAGGACAAGATTACATAACATTTCCAACGTCAGAATGAGAGGCGGCAATGAGAGGATTCTTGCCACGAAGCTGGAATACAGAGATACAGTGACGTGGTAAAATAAAATCCAATGAACTACAGCCCTGGCGTTGCATTACTGCACGGTCAAGTTTGTGCACTCGAATCAGGACCGGGGCAAATTTTCTGGGTCTTCATCGGGTCAGAACGGCAACCTCCGTGCTGTCAACCGAATTCAAACGGGAGTACGAGTTTCATGCTTGGGTTTCGGCAAGCGAACCTCCCCTTAGTCTACTCATCCATTGTTGCTGCATCATTTCTTGCTCACAATCTTAGATTCGGTTCGAGTTCGACTACGAGCAAGCTAAACCGATGCTAACCGTGCGGCACGCTCGAAGCGATGGTCCGAGACTCAAGATTTGCTTCATCCTTCCTGTGCAGCTCGATCTATTTTCGATAAATCGCACCGATAGCACTCTAAGTACATCGAGAAGTCTTCAGTATCATCGAGCTGTTTCGAAATGAAGACTTTTAGAAAATGCAATGAAACCGAGTGGTTCATTCTCACAGAATGCTCTTGCTTAGAAGAATACGGTGGGTACTCATCAATGCTGCTAGAGAGATGGTATCGACCATAGCCAGTTTCCGGTGGCCAAGAACCAGGATTCAATGACGCACAGACCAATACTGTACAGTAGAATATAGGATTGGAAGCAAACACTCAGCTAAGAGAGAGATGTAGATGGCAGTAGATCCGTAAAGTACGAATCGACCACGGTACGTCCTCGGGCATTACGCAGGGTGACGTGGGTATTGGTCCGCGGCTTACAGTACGAGTACGAATAGTGCTCTCTGCCCCCTTGAAACGGTCTTCAGTTTCACCCAACCAGTATGTTTTCAATTATAATTCTCGTACCGGACTCGTACTCAGGCTCGTTCTCGAGGATCGCTTGGCACTCAACGCAAGACTGAAACCGAACCAAGTGCAAGCGTGTTTCTTTGCGGCCGAGAGAACAAACCGCTTCCAAGACTTAGCGTGGCCGGGTAATACCCGCCAAGCTACCGAAAGAGTTTGCATCTGGCCGGGTAGTACCCGCCAAAGACGGACCACAACGCAATGGAGGACTACTTTCGAAAAGGAAAGCGGCGTTCCACTCTTGCACATAAGCAGTATCCAGCTGCACACGGGCCTCTGCGCCCACCACCGCGAGCACGAGTGCCTGCTCCTATCCCTACCCACAACTCACCGCCACCTAGGAGCACGGTCAGTACTACAACCACCACCCCGCCCGCAACTGTTACAGTTACTGCGCCATCAGTGACGCGACCGACTCGGGCGCCACGAAAGAGATTCCGAAAGAAAGTAACTGGCTTATTTGGCGAGCAAACTGATCTTCAGAAGCGAATGCAAAAATTACTTCGTCCATTGACTGAAGATATCTTACTCAAGAAACAACAACCATACTCTGATACCTCTCCTAATGTCGAATTAGAACAAGTCAAGGTGTCTGCCGACACGCTGGGATTAGCGAAGCAAGTGGTGGATGAGCTCGACAAACGAACTGAGCAACGCCCTAAGCCAGCCGCGGATGTAGTGGTTTCAAGTATGTCTACACGTGCTTTGGCTTCTATTGCAAAATGGAAAAAGTTCTCTAATCGTATCGGTCGAATGAGTCCGAGAAGCAATGAATTATTCCTCAATGAAGTTGAAGTGTGTACACCATGTACTCGAGATACGAAAGACAAGGATCGATTCGACCCACCGACACTACCATCGCTCGACAAATCATCATCACCGAGAACTATCACAAATGATTCGGGGAGTCGAATGGGTACACCAGCAATGTTACGTCGAAAGGTACGCCGTAACGAACGTGGATACCGAGGTTCTGATGTGCTTCGCATGCGTTCCGGGAAACCGGTCGGGGGAGAGAGGAACAACATCGCTGTGCAAGAAGTGAGTCATGGACGTGCTGATACCATATCACCTGCCGTGAGTCGCCGAGGTGTGGCACCCAGCGGGGGTCTTGATTGCTATGTTCGAAGTCTAGGAGGTGATGGGAGTCAACCAGTGCTTGTTGCACGTCGCACACGGTCTGAAATGGTTAGTGACGGACGACAACCCATGCCGAGGCGGGCACGTTCGGACGCAGCTCAAGAGGTCCGTCGTTCGGCGCCCAAGAGACGTCGAGTTTCAGACGAGTCTTCATCCAGTGAAACACATGATCGACAAGTTGATGCTCTCTCTTTGCTTATTGAAGCGGCGGAGAAAGGAAGAAACACTGACCTACCGCCGCGGAAAGCAAAGCGCCTACGAAGCAGTGGGTGCATGACTACATCAGATGATTCCTCCTCTCGAGAACTGAGTGTAAGAAGACATACTACGCTGGGTCTGAAGGAACCTGACGATGAAATTGTGCCGCAAGCTGTGGTTCGCGGGCGTGGTGATGGAAGAATACGAGCCGAACCTGGGTCTATTGGGAAACGAAAACGGAATGCCGCAGTAGCCAAGATTGGACAGGAAATGGAGGTAGATAGTGCTGCTACTGCCGACGAGAAGTCCGATAATGACGAATGAGGGAAGCTCACAAGCTGAAACGGCCTTACAAACGCTCACATCCTGAGAGGGGGGCGAGAAGAAATGGAAGGCGGGAACGGAAACCGCGACTCGTTGCAAAGTGTTTCGGTTCGGTTTGGGTGTTCCGGTTCTTTTCGCGGGAGTTTGTAGATGTGATTGTAAATGATGTCGAGTAAATTATTAACATGTTGAATTAATTCGGGATAGGATTTCTGTATGTATGTATGGTTGTACGACTGAGCGGTCGCATGCCAAAATGATAGAGAGACGTATTGAGTGACAGCACCTCAGTTCTACTCAATCATCGGCTTGATGGGGTTGTGCGAAGCGATGGCGACAATTCATCGGGAGAGGTGGGGCGGATGATATTTGATCGATTTACAAAACGAATGGATTGGATTGTGAGTTATTATGTTTGTTTGTGTGCTGTGGCAACGACAAAATTTCGAAAAGCAAAAAGCGAAAGTAAGGCGTATGCACCTGTACGAAAAATGGTCTCACAGCGGCGAACCCAAAAGCGCATGACGAATTTGTTTGCGCAAACTATCGGCAACGGTAGCAGAGATCCAAAACTTGTGCCAGATGGCAACATAGGCGATGCCAAGGGCTAATCCGACGGTGACATCCAACACGTGATGGCGCCCTAGCGCGACTCTAGAAACCGCGACGGCAGTGGCCCAGGCAAAGACAAGCGCGAGAAACACCGGCGAACGCATGAAAGTATAAAGCGTTTGTGGGTGATAATATTGCAGGTACGCGATATACGCCGCATTCAACCCAGCGCGTGTGGCATGTCCGGAAGGGAAGGAATATTGATCGATAGCGTGAATAGTAACCGCAGTCATACCGCCATTATGCGCGGGTCTAGGCCGTCGCACTAGAGGCTTCAGAACGCCGATAACCAGGAGGTCCAGGATAGCCAACCCGATGTAGTTCAGTACGCTTGCCGCAACTGGTGCCGTCATTGCAGGCCTTAGAATGTACCAAGCCAAAGGCAATATAACCCACAACAGTCCATGACCCGATAATTCGAGGAAGAGGAGTAAGAGGCGAGTGTTATTGTACGACATATCGTAAACGCGTCGGCTGGCATCCTTGTCCCATGTTATCAGTCGTTCGCGCATTGTTTGGGGGGACGGCTGTGTTACAGGGGCTGTCAACACGGCGTCCACAGCAGAATAGCTCATCTTGTTTTGTCGGTGTCGAAGTATGGTTGCTTGCTGCTATCCACTGCTCGATACAGCAAGCGTATCGAAAAGCGATACGGTATGGACTGCGTTTTCGATACGCGTATATTAATGCGCGTCACACAATGAAATTTGGGGTGTTCGGAATTCGATAATTACCCCTATCATACGTGGTCTTTGGCCTTATCATATTTTATTGGCCATTGTCCTTAACGATTTCCGTACATGTCCTACTGTATACCTTGCTGAATGTATAACAATCCATCGTTTGATTTTCCTTCTTGTATATTATTCTATACATCCCAATGATTTGCATTCCAGCTCGGTGACGAACTCCATCTACCTAAAACTCCATTCTCACTTCCTCGCCAATCCGCGTACCGATTGATCCTCGGGCGACGTTTTTGTCCGATCTCACGCACGATGTTTCGCAATCAGTACGATACAGACATTACCACCTACAGTCCGCAAGGACGACTTCATCAAGTCGAGTATGCGATGGAGGCCGTGAAGCAGGGGTCTGCAGTGGTTGGTCTTCGTTCTTCAACTCATGTTGTAATGGCGACCTTAAAGCGTTCTGCTTCTGAGCTTGCTTCATATCAGAAAAAGCTAGCCACTATTGATGACCATGTTGGAATCGCTATCGCTGGCTTGACTGCCGATGCGCGCGTATTATCTCGCTTTATGCGGAACGAATGTCTGAATCACAAGTACACGTTCGATGCGCCCATGCCGTTATCACGTCTCGCGTTGGCTGTAGCAGACAAATGTCAAGTATCGACTCAACGTGCAAGCAAGCGCCCGTATGGCGTAGGACTTCTTATCGCCGGATACGACAAAACTGGGCCTCACTTATTCCAAACTTGTCCGAGCGGCAACTATTATGAATATTATGCGATGGCGATCGGAAGTCGCAGTCAAAGTGGTAAGACATTCCTCGAGCGCACATTCGAGAAGTACAAAGACTTTGATTTAGACACTCTTATCAAACATGCAGTACTCGCTCTTCGTGAGACCGTATCGTCTGCGAAGGATACCGAGCTTACTTCTGAAAACACCGCTATTTCAGTCGTCGGTGCCGATACTCCGTTCACTGTGTACGAGGACGAGGCCGTCAAGCCTTATTTGGCAATGATTGAGGAGAAGGAAACCGCAGAAGATGATCCTCCAGCTACCGACGCTGCGATGACCGACGCCTAATTCGACTCACTTCGGATTCAGTAAAACATGCTGTCTACCCTTTTTCTACTAAATATCTGTTCCGTTCTGCTTGCAAGTCCCTTCTGCACTTCACTCGTCATGTACGACAAAAATCATTATGTTGTAACCTCTGCGTATTTATTAGACAACGAACTCTTTAGTTAATTCAGATGAATGTCAATAAGCTTATGTTACTTTTGCGATGATGGATTGGACCGATTCCTTCCCTTGTCCTCTAAAAAGTTAGCCATGGGGTCTTCTGCTACATGACGTCTGATACGATATGCCTCCATAGCTTCGTCGCTAACGTGGTAACCATCTCCATCGTTGCCAGCGCCAAACCTGGAATTGAAAGCCCGCTTCCGGTCATCCGGTTCGAAGTTCTTGTCTTCGCGAACCTGCGCACGAATCTCTTGCTCCACTTTACGTCGAACACGACGTTCCTCTGCTGTGACATGCTTGTCGAGCGAGGGCGGTTCCTTATCACGCTTACGATTCTTTACAGCTTCTTCATGGTCTTGCACTCTTTTCTCTTCATGTTCGTCGATTTCTTTCATACGCTTCGCCATGTTCTCTTCAACCTTCCGAGCCGCCTCCTTGCCTGATTCGCCAGTACAATATGAGTTCCTGGTCGTTTGATGACAGCATGCATATCCTGGGCGTCCATCCTTTGTGTAGCTTCCCCACTTAGTTGTATGGTTGCGGTCGAATTTCTCTATCGGTTTTTGCACTGCGCCATTCGCAGCAGCAGCCTTCTCGGCTTCGATAAGAGGTTTCGGCTTTTCATAGTACTGAGCACCCCCATACTGTTCCAAGATTTGCTTACGGCGTTGCTCATTCAGATTCTTCTTGTTTCGTTCAAATTCACGGAATGTGGCCTCTGCACGGGTTGGTTCTGCTTGCATATGAGGCACCTCTCGCCCAGCTGCTGCCGCTTCAATCGCGTACAATTGCTGCTTCGCAATTTTAACAACATCGCCGGTATAACGTTCGAAGTTATCCCCAGCATAATCCTTGTCTTCCGGATCGACATGTGGCGTGGGGTCGGCACGCATAGAACGCGTTTTCGGATCGTAATACGCAGAGTTTTCGTCGAGATTATGCAGATACTTCGCTGTGTCTTCGCGAATTCTAAGGTTTCGTGCCACCACGCGACCTTCACCCCCTCCAGCAGTTACAACAGCTCCGGCGTCAGTGCGCTCCTCTTCCTCACCGCCTCTTTCCAACCGTAATTTTTCTCGTTCTGAATCTAGTTGTTTGTATCGCTTTACAACGTGCCGATAGTCATCAGGATTGTATCCATTCCATCGGTCACGCTTCGCTTCCCATCCGAGATTTACGCGTTTCACCACATCACCCGCCCGAAGATGTTTTCCGGTCCATTTCGCACCGACTTTACGCGGCAGCTCAAAGCAGTTCTTCGCGTTGTGCGTACTCGCACCGCAGTTCGTACAGGAACCAGATTTCCACTTTGTTGGTGCCTCCTTTCGCTTCGCGTCTCGACCGCGGGGGTACCATGCCTCTAAACCGTCAAAATTCCGCCTTTTCTCAAGAAGATTCCGCTGATGCTTCAGCGATGGGCCTTTCGAGTTCAGGTACCATGGCGCCTGCGAGATGTACTGCGGGATGTGTGGATTAATGTCATTTCCATCTTCGTCCACTTCCGGGAGAGCAGTACCTGCTTTGCGCGCTTCTTCTAACTCTTTCGCTTTCTTAAACTCCTCACGGGACTTGAATGTCCCTTGTGACGCTGATGCCATAGGGAGTGTGGAGTTGGTACCAACACGAAAATTGAACGTCCTCTGCGACAGAAACGGAGATGGTAATATGACAATTAGTTATCCAATAAACAAATAGATTGTTATAACGTTGCGTTTCCATTTTCAATGATTTTCATTGGGAAGGACAAGTTTCGGAAATGTGAATAAATATACTAGGGCTGTTTTCGGACAGATTTCCTTCTTTTGTACCTTGCCAGTAAAAAATGGCCAGATGCTGTTTTGTGAATGGAAAAATTCGTTCTTCAGATGTCTGATTCGATAGTCCAATTAATTGAACGAAACAGTATAATCCGATTTTCCGGCACCCAATTTTAAATATGCACACTTTCTGTATAATTTTCACATTTGTTACAGTTTTCAAATTGCGCATTTATAGTACGATAGAAACATTTGCAAAGGATTAAGTTAATTAACATCGATCATGAAGAACGGACTCAGGGCTAGTAGGAAATATAGCAAAAAACCTTGGATTCGAGATTCATTAGAAATTGTCGGATAAAATTTGATTTGACTCACACGCGTATTTTGATTATCTTTAGGAAAAGTAATAAGATTCATGCTCAGTAACCATGCCGAGGACCAAGCACTCCTATTCAACAATATGTAGTAGAAATAGGTAACATCTACGGTACTTAAATTCTGTTTGCTGAAGATTTAGGGGTACTGATCGAGTAAAGCGAAAACCGACTACATATGCATAGTTCTATACTATCGTCGCTGCATCTGCCGAAAGTGTCCTTCTATTGCGAAAAGAATACATCCTTGCTTCTCGCATGGGCATCATGCCAGCTGCGCGACAGATCTCGAATTTACCGCGTGGAATGAAACCCCAGCTAGATTGATCTAAGGTTGGTGCTAGCACTCACAATTAATTCCGAAGGCTATACTTTGTAGCCAGAGAAATCTAGTTATGGTGCAATTGTACAGAAAATACTCGTTTGCCATATGCTATCATATGTAAGTCACTTCAAAAATAGCTACATATTGAGATGAATGTACACTGGAATCTTCCAGATAATCCGGTGAAGTAAATTTGTCCCTTCTGCTTCGCAAAGAGCGATTTGTGCTACACAATTATTCGGGATGTAGCTATTTTTCTCGTACAAGATAGAATACCATAAACCTGCAGAGGTTTTAAAACAAATAATACACGTGCTAAAATAGTGACACCGAAACTAAGCGACCTAATGCGCTACCCTAACTAATTTGGCTCATCTCTGTTTTCAGAAGCTTTCGATTGAGTCCTATTCTCCATCTTGGCTAATAGTCTCAATTTAACTATAATTCCAGGCATTGATCAGACATTTAACTTCACTATACAAATGTTGCAAAGTACATTTGGACTGTTTATCATACGACCAAACTGGCTATTCTTAACAAAAAATGACCAAATATACTCTGTTACTGGAAGAAAGATCATCAAGATAATCGAGAACATTGAAAGACCAGCTAGATTGCATGCTTGATTCTGACTCTGATTGCAATAATAAATTTTCTTTTCGCTCGCCAACAGGCATAGTGCAATGGTGATACACCTAGCATTTTGCAGGAAACAGGACTTGAGATTCTACTCGCAGAAAGTTGCAATGCGAAACTATTTCTCGTTTCACTGCAGTGAGATCTCCTAGAGTTCCATTGGGAAAAATTCGTTTTCTTATATACAGAAGTTAGGAACACATTCTGTAGGAATTGTAATCGAAAACAAGACTCTGGAAGGGGCGGTCATGATTATGAACGAAACTAATCGTTGTCTGGGAAATTTGAAAGAGGATATCCATCCTTGTAAGGAAGTGATGCGAACGCAGCTACGGGCCACACTGGGCTTTGCTTATCCAATGTTGCAGAGAAGATGTATGGTTACGTTTCAGTTCCTGACATCTGCCAGAACATTCGCAGCTGAAACGAGCAGATATACTTGGAAATTACCCTTATATTGTAGTATCG
>JAAUYH010114391.1_pt1 | contig 19990 bp, 14 predicted proteins | sample 7278061 | NCBI WGS metagenome assembly JAAUYH01 (sample SAMN14350203, study PRJNA611818) | marine sediment metagenome | isolation source: surface marine sediment (0.6m) | place: French Polynesia: Moorea | collected 2018-08 | reverse complement strand
CCCCGCACTTGCTTAAACACTGTAAAAATGACGTCGATCTCTTCAAGACTGCCAGGAGAAAGATGAAATGCATGAAGAAAGGCACTGGGAACAAGAGAAACGCCAATGCCGTGCTGTTCGCACTATTCTATCAGCTAAGTGAGAAACATAACGACGACGATGGCACTAGCCTAAAAGATGAAGACGGCAACATAACCGACCAAGAACTCTTCTCCACCATCATGAACTAAATGGGTGAGGACGCAAATGAGGTAGAATCTGATGAAGGAAGCCCTATACACATGATAGAAGAGGACTTCTCGGCGTACACAGTGAAGAATGACGAGAATCAGTTTCTTGGTGCTTGTTTGGATACTGGGGCCTCAGTTTCATTAGTTGGAGGACAAAAAGCCGAAGAATATTGCAAGAAAATGGGCAACCTACTCCTAATCGAAACAACACCAAAGAAAACATTCAAGTTTGGTTCTCAAACTAAACAGAGTATCGGGAAAACTAGGATTACGGTACCGCACATACTGAAAATAGTGTGGGCTTTTGAAAAATAAAATTTAGAGGGATTACTGAGGGGTTCTACAGAAAACTCACACTGCAGTGCCCTCTTTCATGCGTCGAGTGTTAAGAAAAGGTACTGTTGCACTACACGGGTCATCCTCCATTGCAAAAGATTCAACTGTTGCCGGGGTTTTACGGAAAAGGCACGCTTAACGCTATAAGTGACTTTACGCGCGTAGAAACAGTGCCCTCTTACTACAAGGAGACGTCCCGTGCATGGTGCGCGGAGAGGAGGCAAGGAAAGTCGCGATGGAAGAATACAAGAAGAAGACAAGAAGACGTCGTGCCTGCATCGCTCAATGTTGTTGAGCTCGTGGTTGAGAGGGAAGATACGGATGAGTGTAGAACCCCCGCGCGATTTTTAGCCTTTTTTACTCCACTGGGGATGGTTTGCCATTGCACGACGCCGAGTCGGCACGCTGGCTTGAAACTTTGGTTGACCCGGGGGCGCTACATGATAGTGAGTATCAGGTCATCATTTAGCTGCCCGGTGTTAAGGTTATATTAGAACTTAGGTAGCGATTTCATCCCGCACCTGTCGTGACACCCGTCCTTATAAGACGATGATTTCTAGGCTTTCAACAAATATCGGCTGTTGTGCACATCTGATTATACGAATTCTACTCATACCTAAAGTCCACACTATTTTCGGTATGTACGGTACCATGCGGTGATGTATATACCATGTCGTTAGATCTCGACGTCGTGGAGATTAACCAACCGCTGTTAATTGGGCTGGACATTCTGGACAAACACAAACTGTACGTCAACAATGTCGAAAATCTTCTGGTTTATGTGTAGCCAAAGTGGAGTGTCCCACTAACAAAAAAGCACAGGTATATATTTTATGACTAGAGTCACGAAATATTGCATACTGAAGGAGAATTCATCCGCATACATTGACATTTCTACCATCCACATCCAGATAGATTGTTCAATCTGATGGAAAGAGCGAACGATCCCCATGTTAATTCGGAGACACTCAAAAAACTTGAAATCATATCTCAGAAGTGCGAGATTTGCCAGAGACTTGCAGATCAACCTGGTTGATTCCGAGTATCTCTTCCAAACGATGAAATAGTCTTCAAGAGAACACTACTTATGGATCTAATGAACGAGAAATCAAAAAAAATCATACACATTGTATGTAAGGATACTTCATTCAGCGCCGCGATATTTGTTCGAGCAGAATCTTTGCGAAAAGTATGGAATGATGACGTCAGAATCTGGGTGAATCCATGGATAGGACATCCTCAAGTAATCCATGCTGACTATGGAGCACAATTTCGCTCAAATGAATGGAAAACGCTGCTAAGCATGTGTAGGATCAAACTTGAAGCTTCTGGAGTGGAAAGCCATGACGCTCTCGGTATATGTGAACGCTAGCACGAATATTTGGGGCAGATATATGGAAAAATTTTTGCGGAACATGGGAACCTGGATCCAGAGTATGTATTGTCTTTAAATGTACGCTCGATGAACGTCACTGCCGGAAGGAATGGATTAATTCCTTGCTTGTTTGTCTTCGGAGTTTTACCAAGGAATCCACTGGAACTCATAATCTTCCCATTCAAGGAGAGCGGATGATGGCACTGAGTGTCGCGAGATCAGAAATGGTGAAAGTCGTGGCAAAACAACGCTTAGCAACCACTTTACGAAGAAATGCCCAAAAATGACCGACTACAATGAAAAGATCGGATCCGACGTCTTATCGTACAAAGAACGCCCTCGCAACGAATGAATCGGTCCATACAAGTTAGTAGCGGGAGAAAACAAAAAACCTGTTATTGAATGTCGATGACCGGATCATTCCTGCATTCATATATAAGGTCAAAATTTACCAAAGAATAGCGCAGAATTCTGAACCTGCAAAAGTCACACACACGCCGATTCGAAGAAACATAGACTCGATACTCGACCGCGTCCCATCTGGAGAGAACTTCTTCGTTAGATTACGCAAAGGTATTTGAAGCTATGAACAACGAACCCCAATTAGATGCATCAGTCGACTGAACTCCATGTTGCATATTTGTAATGGAAGCTATGAAACCTATCGATGTTCGCTGCAATTTAGAAATATTTCGGAAGGCTAAGAAAAACGAAATATCTGGGTTGTCGGAACGATGCACCTGGAAGATCGTTGACAAAAAGGATGTTCACCGTAACGCTAACATCATCTGTGCCCGATTAGCGAAAGTACTAGAAAATGCTCACACAACCAACGAAATACCAAAAGCAAGATATGTTGCACAAGAGTGCAATGACAAAATGAAGCCTTTTGTTGTTCATAACAATCCCACACTACGTCAATGTTCCTGAAATTTGATGATTTCATGCGCTGCATTGTTGGGGCTCCACATCTCTCTCTTTGAAATCACGTAGGCCTATTTGCAAGCCAAAGACAAATTGTCGCGAGAAATATTCATACGACCCAAAAGAGATGACATGCAGTTTTAAGGAATCGAGAGAAACAAACTTCTGCAGTTGATGTACGTTTCTGGAGACGACTGGGATGCGACATTTGGATTTCATATTCTCGAAAAGCTCGGAATGAAATCACTCTCTGGAGACCCCTCATTATACATTAAGCAAGAGAATGAGAGAACAGACGGGCTATTAGGAATTTATGCGGATGATTGCTTGTTTGCAAGCCACGATTCATTCATCAATTGTATCAAGAAAACCCAGGATGAATTCGAATCAAAGCCAGTGAAACGGGATGACGTCGAGTTTTCAGGCGTTCGTATGAACTTGTCAACCACAATACATAGACAGGTTGCAAGAACTAACCCTGATACCTACATTCGACACATTCCGATCCACTCGAGTAGCATTATCATGGATGTGTCACTCGCAACCTGACATATGCTGCATCGTCAACCGAGCATTTCATGTGACCGAAAACATGTTCAAGGTAAAGCACATTGGAGATGTGAACAAACTGATCAGCTTCATCAAATAGACGAAACATCTGTCTTTGACATACCGGAAGCTATATAAGAATAGTTGCACATCCGTGTTAACTCAGATGCATCGTTTGCATCAAACGAAGACAACAGCTCGAAATTAGTATACTTCGTTTTGTTGGCAGACTGCAAAAGCGAATGTCACGTTCTTGGGTACTGTGGCAAGAAATGCAAACGGATCGTACGATCAATTATGGCCGCAGAAGTATTCGCTTTCTTTGCAGCATTTGATCACTAATTTATCATACGGCATGATTTTCCGGTTACCCTAGATCAAAAGCTGGGAATGACGATGTTCACCGATTCCAAACATCTCTTTGATGTCATTACGACGGGATCTTACACGACTGAGAAGAGATTGATGGTTGAAATCAAGGCTACACGAGAAGCATACAACAAGAACGAAATATCCAACGTTGGATGGGTACCAGGAACCTTTAATCCAGCTGATGAGCTGACAAAGCCTATCACGTGTAACTTGGTGAAAGGCAAAGATAATACACCCATCACCTAATGGATGTACCATCTAAGTTGAAAGGATCCATATTCAACTACTTGAAACTAGAGAGTGTGAATAATGAGAAGGGGGACTGAACCGCAACGAATACGACTCTTCTCCTTATTTGCACTTTTAGTGCACTGATGTGAGGCACCTAATTAATAAATTTCTATGCCTGCCACGAGTTATAGATAGGATATTTGTAGTAGTGTAGTTTGATATTTGTGATGACGGACGACAACCTTGAGAAAGCGAGAACCAACAAAAACGAGGTTTGCAAAAGTGGACGAGCGCGCGCCGACGACGCCGCCGCTGTACTAATGCACCGACGACAATCTATATACCACTTAACTGTTATCGCTTAAATGGGTACGTCACTACATACATAGCTGCCATATTATACTGTGATATTACAGTACAGCTCCCGAATATGCAGACCAGTATACAGTGAACATGTTTATAGCATATTCCAGGTATACAATACGTTAATCTCGATTGCAATATAGTCAGAAATCATTACGGCATTCTAAGTCGCAAGCGAGTGTTCTACTGCTTTCTTGTAGAATTCGAACTAGAACAAATTTAGGTGCATCAGGTCAATGTGGTTGCAAAAGTTAAAAGTTTTGGATGAGTACAAACTTGCAGTAAATTTTATGTGTTACTAGAAGCAATTATTTCATTAGGCTGAGCATAGGTTCAAGCTGGTACGAAAGATACATGCCGATAGTTTGTCTAACATTATTCAACAAGAGCAGATGATCTCAGTCAACATAAAAGGAGGATACTTATGCTGAAAAAGAAACTGATAAGTACATTGAAATGAAATCAAATCCAAGTTAGTGGAGTGAATGAGGAGTATGTGCCATTGTTATAGATTTGTATTAGTTCACTTTTATAAGTTGAAGCTGAACAAGAACTAGAATTTTTATACTCTAAACTAAATGATCACGAAAAAATTACTTTCATAGTAAACAATGAATGTTTTCTAAAATTAAAATGTAGAAATAGATTGAAGATATATGGATTTCAAGCTAAAAGCGGATATGTTGATAAATCTACGATAGATGAAAAACTTCTTGCTTTATATGGAGAGATTATTCATTGCTCTATTGACAATCCGAGGAATTCTGACATATTTAGTCTTTTCTGCTGTATCGCACCGGATATTATAATCAGTCTTGCAAGACTTCTGGGAATAAAGAAGCAGTATAATCGTTATCGTTTTGTATGAACAGAGGTTGAGCTGAAAATTTCTATTGTTGATGATGGGCGAAACCATACAATCAAAATGCTTGAAATTGATGAAGGCAATCGAGCTTGAAATCAAACATCACGGCATTCAAACACATTTGTTTTTTAGTTCTATGCTTTTCCCTGGCTTCGGTGGTCTGTTTACTATATTCGATCCAATGCGATCCGAGCGTCTTTCTAGTGATCAATAATGCTACATGACTATCCGGTATTGCCTTGTTGATTTCCTCGTGCACTTACTGTCTAGTATCCCACATTCATGAAGAGTCCCGCTGTTAAATTCTCAAAAGTGTCGAATTGGTGGCCTCCCGGACGAGGACGCCTTATGATTCTATAATAATTAGGTATGGTTATATCGATGGCCCCTTTGACGAATCGATTCATTAAGTTTTGAAAGAAATCTTGCGTATGTAGTGTGGAAAGTGTAGTAGCATTTTCCTGTAGGATCAGGTACCGGCAAGAAGCAGTATATTCGCTTGGATCGCATTCATGTGTTCTTTTGAGTTGATTTTTGCAACGACTATAAGGGCCTTATGACCTCAAAAATTCCGAGCTTAAACCATGAACCCTCGGCATTTTTGACTGCAAAAAAATTTGGTTTCTACAAATTCATGGTTCTATTATCTTATTCTCTGTTTAGCCTCTGTTTTACTTGGATTATACTAATATTGAGACGTGAATTGTTCGCTGGAGTTTTCCGTGTCGTGTAAAGTCATACATAAAATGTAATCTCCGATCGCTTTTATAGACCCATTTTCTCTTATATCCCTTCTTCATCACTACCCGAAACATAAGGTTTGACGATTTTTAGGTCTCTCTCTCTCTCTCTCTTGTTTCTCTAATACGTAATTTACTTTTCAGATACATCTACGAAGCAAAGGAGCTTTCGTTCCGATAAACAACTGGACCGATCGCACGTAAGGAGTAGTTTCGTTCGGCCTAAATGTAGTCGGTTTTTTCAGATCCAACATGTCCATGAACTCGCAAGTCTGCCGCGCGCAGGTTGATGGGACTGCTGTAGAATTATATACAATTGTAGAATTACAGATGTAGTGCCACGAACTTTTATATCCCACCGGGGTGACTCCGAGCAACAGGCGAACAGTAATGTGGCACTCCGCATCGAACAGGTGCGTATCTAGGTTTTTTTCGTCCTGGGTGCACTGCAGACCCAATAGAGGAAGATTGGTTTAGGAACTAGCCTTATATTCTAATTTTGGTATAGTATTAATTTTGTTATTTTAGGTAGTGTATTATTTTGTATTGACTACTATAGGTAGTCCGGGGACTCCTGAGAGTAAATCAAGGATTATTTCGCCCCAAAGCTTCCCGCTTTCTGTGTTCAGCTCTTGCCTACCACTAGTGGTGCTGCGTTTGTTGCTCCTTTCGACGGGTTCAGGAGACCCGTGAACGTCTTCTTACCAGATTGCCCTCAGAAGAGTTACCGAGCTGCCCTATCAGGTTCTACAGTAGCCTCTTCCCCCTTTGGGGTGTTCGGTACACATCCCCATCGGATGTCCCTCTTCTGGCTGGGTTTGGTAGCGTTGTTTGTTCTGCATCCTGAAAGCATTGCACCACAACAGATATAGAAGCCATTTACAGGGCTCTTTGAGGAAACTTGTCGCACGAAAAATTTCCGTACTTCGGATTCATCTCACTACACAGTTTTTCAATTCCTCAACTTCTTGCTTCATTATTTCCAACGCGTAGACACCTGAAGTTCCTGGTAATTTCCATATTCTGGGAGAAAGTCACAAGGGAACTGAGATTTAGAGCGATTCTTATATTTGGCCCTTTGGGATATGTAGCGTGCATTTGGTTGCAAATATGAGCGAGTGGCAGATGTTAGTTTACAGGGATTTGTAGTACTGGTATCGTTATTGAGTTTGCGCTTATAGTTTCACTTTTCTATATGAGGTCCCTCACACTAAAACATTACTTTCTAAAGTTAACCATATCCACATATCATTTGAACTACCCTTCCACTTTCTCCAAAAAATTTTGAAAGGGCAAATTTTTATGTAATATTAGTACAAAAAGTGCAAAACAAATCAGAAAGCGTGGAGGAAAACATTGGATTTCCTCTATAGAACAAATGAAAATTCTCGTTGACAGAGTCTCGCAAATTGTTACAAAGGGATGTTTTGGTATGTGTGTCTCTATAAACTGGAGTGTGATCGACAGAAGTTATAGACTCAATTATTCGGATCAATTATGTGATAAAATGTTCTCGAACCAACATTTCTTATTCTTAAAATTAATGATTTGTAATTCAGACACACAAAAACCTGTTCCCACCAACTAATAAGGGGTTGAACTGTATACTGTATATATTAGTCGAAGAAGTTGGCCAATGGTGATCAACTCTTAATAGTTTTCCATACAGGACTGTACTGTACAGCAAATACGTGTGGTCATACACCATGTGTGATGTATGACTCAAAACGAGCTTGGGCCAGTTGGAAGCGGTGTACGCCAATGAGCACTGAAATTTGAACTCAAAAATGAACAGTGCCACACTCTCCTCAACTGCTGCTCTTTGCCTCATTGACCTTCCATGCTTATCACTTAACCCTCTATCATCCCCTCAATGCCATGGCTACCTACTATCGCTTCATTATCAACTAATCGGGAATGGCTGTTGAGAAATGCGCATCATGTTTGACGTCACTGAGATTATTCGTACCGCGCGACGCATTTCGACACATCAATGGATGTCTCGACAATGCTATGAAACAAATGCAAGATGAAACACCACCATTCGCAGAGTGCAATAGAGACCTGACATCAATCACCAGTGCGGCGCGTCAGGAGCACGTCAATCGGTGTCTTGACCGAACAGATCCAGTGCCAGCCGCGCCACCGCGACGCCCGGTGCTAGTTCCATAAGGCCTCGAACTTCCCCCCGTTACGGCACTGACGGATTTTTTGGCAGTACTATGGCTTTTGCGATACGTTATAGGATTCGCGAAGAAAGAAATCGATTTTGGATGCTTTGCGGCTCTTAAGCGATGAGAAGTCGTAGGCTTGAAATTACCAGATTCCGCAAGAAGACGGATTGCTGACGAGCTCACCAATGTAGATTTGTTGCGAACCATCGCTGGTGAACGGACTCAAGTTGAAAATCCGATACCAAAGGCCACTCAGAAATTATCGCCGTCAAGAGGCTGGAAAACTAGCTCAGGACGATAAACAACCTAACAATGATGGTATTGAATCTGGAAGAAAGTATGAATGTCAACCACACGTCCGGTTCGCACCGAATAATGATTCTCCACGAGAACCTAGCACCGAAATGTCGCCGAATACATGCACGCTCCGTTCCGTAGAGGCAGCGCCATCTAGTGGAATGGATGAGTTAGAAGCATGGCGGAATGAAGCGATAAACGAGGAAACCCAGAGATATAAGCGTAAGTTGGAGGACAGTGACTAAGAGTATCAGCGTTTAAGACAGAAAATCGATAACCCGGCACCCATCGACCATACCCTTAATGAATCCCCAGTGCCATTTCCCAAAACTTCATCCTTCATATTTGACGACGTCGATGTCATCTATTTGACGCAGAAGGTGGGCAACGAGAACGTGAACTCAAACGTCACGTCATCGCAGGCTGCGACACGAACGAAACGCAAGGAATCACGATTGAAGAAACCGGCAAACTAAACAACAACCGAAATACGCGCAGCTGTTCGGGCGGACGAAAAGTTGTACGGCGATATATTGAGGGCATGAATAGTAGACTTGGAGCGTTTTGCTACAGTGACAGAGGTGACCAGTTTTAACCTGTCGACAGCAAAACTTGAACAATTTTTGCTTGATGAATGGCTGAGCGTACGCGGAAAGGCGGGTCGAGTGGCAATGGCTCTGGATTCTTCAAGGGATTGTCTATCTCGGAAATGCGTAACTAGAACTCGATTTGATTATTTTTAAATGGCGCACTCCGGACGAGCTGCTCGTATTTAGCTGAATCGATTCTCAAGGCGGCCTTTATGAACCGGGAACCCAGCTCTGTTCATCGGAAGTAGGAGAGTATATATTCCGCGCATCCAAAGCCTGACAAATTCCGCTGTACCCACGTCAATACGAGGAATCTACCATAGCACAAGTTGGTTCGAGGAGAGTATTGGTGACTAAGTTGGGAATATTTCAGAACGGAGATGAGTGTGGATTGCTGCATCACTGATGTATGAATAAGTCGACTACTCCTCGCGCACCCAAATTCACACAGACCTGAGCGCCAATGATCGTGGAACAGCGAGCATGGTTTCTTTATGCGACGACTCCGAATTTTATCTTCCTCGGAAACAATGAAGTGTCACGCTATAGGGCCTAGGACTTGGGTCATTGTTATACGGATCACGTAGTATAGTAAATTTACTGTACAGTACCCCCGGTACAGTAATTCGTGCGGACATGCATCGCGTCCTTACTGAGTAATTCGATTCTCCTTTTTTCTTGATTCCAAATCCCACTGATTGCAATACAGTACAGGGCAGTATCTCGAAAACGGTGGATGAGTACGTTCCGCCAGAAGTGGTAATCCCCGGCGCGACACGGAAATATCGGAGGAGCGCCAGGCTGTATAGGCGGAAGCACCACCAATACTGTATACCGCGTGCCTCTATCATCAAGGCGTTACAACACGGCATAATCGTTACCGCAGGCATGCGGTAAAGATGGAGCACATTCTGCGTAGTTCCTGTCCGACACCGACCCGTGGAACTGAACTCCATGTTTTCCTCGACGCGAGGAATGTGAGCGAACGCACGACGGACAAGGCCGATGTCGAAAGAAGCGAGCGAGCGAAGCGGGGAGTGAGTGAGTTAAAATAGACGTGGAAAAGCGATGCACAAATAGGCGGAAGCAACAATAATGCGTACAGTTTTGTTAGGCGCTATTCCTGAACGATGCATCATACAGAAACATGAACGCTGTGTCCGATGGTGTTTTCTCCGGGCCAGAATTGTCGCCCCAGTCATACACGTCGAATCGTAGCTTCACCTCGCCACGCTTCAGTTCCGTGGCCAATAAGTCAACTAGGTCGCGTATATTTCCCGGTGCTCGATCACCAATCCATGCCATCAGCGCCGCGTCGCTATCCTGTTCTTCCGGCGTGAAGTCGATACGGAACCACTTCCATAGTCGTGACAGTATCACAATTTTTTCGACGGCATCAATTTTCACATTGTGGCGGATGAAGTCGGTTGTTGCGTCGCGAAGCACTTGTTCGGATTTTGTGGGGTGTAGCGGGACGAGTGGCGGACATGACTTGGCACCACAGTTTAGGATAAAGTGCATTCGAGCATCCTTTTCTATTGGACGTAGCCCGGCTAATGGATGGTAGTCAGGCATCTTCAATCGTAGCACGCCGTGCTCTAATTCAATGCTGTTAAGGCGATGGCCAGCGATGACGTAGGCGCAACGTTCGAAGAATCTTCTTCTCGCGGTGATGTCCTTGGGATGGCCGTACACCAATTTGCCGTGAATTATCATCAAATTGTATAGATTGAAAAGACATGCCTTTTTGACGCTTTCGTCAATCACTTGCTCGTCGATTGCACTGTGCGCAAGTTCGGATAGACAAAGCAGAATAGACGGCCAGTGCTTACTTGTGCGAATATTTGGGTATACGACGGACATGCCGTCGCGAATTGTTACATCGGCTACTAGATTCGCAAAATGCGTGGATAATTCAAGTAGAATTGCGAAGGTTCCACGTGGTTCTGGCACTAATTGCCCAGGAGTAAAACTGTTGAGGCCGCCATGACTTGTAGCAACGGACAACGAGTAATGCGCGTAATAACTGTTCTTATTCGCTTCGAATGCGCGACCGGAGGATTCGACGCGTTGCAAAGCGACTAGACCACGCGAACGAACGAGGTCGTTGGCGATAACGAAAGCAGCGTCGTCACTTTTCGCAAAGCCGTGGTCTATCAACCATGCGGTGATTTGGTCGCCACGCGCGGCCTGTGCCTTGCCGTCTTCAGTCCACGACCGTGAGCGTACGGGTAAACGTTGAGCAGGCGCGGTCATAGAGTCGAGTAAGGTGAGCAGCGTTCGCGGATTTAGGGTCATTTTGGCGAACGAGATGAGTGGCGTGTTACGCCACACGACACGAGTTTCGTAGCGAACCTTACTTCGCCTGCGGTTCAGAAACGAAGGGGTAGGAGAGAAGGAGAAAGTATTATGCGCACTCATTTTGTTTTCAGGTGTGAATGCGGGTGCAGTGTCCCGAGACAAGACTAACGGACTACGTGCAGGGCCCCTCACACAGGTGCGCTTTATGGAACACGGCGCGTGGTTTCATAGTTTCTGTGTAAACCTAGTACACGCTATTCCTTTCTACGATCTCCCTGCAATTACTGTCAGCCGCATACAGCCAATTGTCACGTGCCATGGGTGCCATTGCATCTTGTCGTATATCTCAAGATACGATTATACGTTTCGCATTTGTATGCAATAAACATACAAATATGTTACACCATTCATTGTTTCCTATCCCGCAATTTTGCCCATGTGCTTGCGCGTGTGTCCAACGACATTTTCTCCGCTACGGTAGATCCAACACAGTTCGATTGGATCGAGTGGACGGCGAAGAGTCCCTTCGAATGATCTTCTGTTTGGGCGCAGTGAGCACGTGATAGCGACCAGGCGCTGCATGTGACACAATCTTCCTGACGCTCGTCTTTGCGGCATCGTCCCAATGTGTGGGTGCCGACACTGCGGGATGGGCGTTCACGGAGGCGGAAGCTGCGGGGCGGGTGGCAGAAATCTGCCCAAGTGCGGTAGTCCGTTTATTTATAATTCGTTTGTTGTGTTCTCCATCGACGTCAGTGGCTTAGGTAACTCGCCGCTGTAAGGTTTGTAGATAATGTTAAAAATTTTAAGGTTAGGAGCTGTTGTAATTTAGAATAACCTATTCCGACAGCTTGTTATTTCCTGTAACACGTCAGGGGGGTTGCGTTGCCGTCACTGTCCACTGCTGCAACTAAGTTATACTGTACCAGCACAGTAAATTATTCCACGCACTCAGCAAGCACATTCAACAAACCACATGCACTAAAATTAACTTGACGTCATTCCCATGCTCATTCGTATTTCTCTGCCGAAAAGAACGAAGGCTTTCGTTTCACCCCAGAGGTGTTCGATTGTTCCGCGATTTGGCCCCTAATTTGATTATTGAACTAAGCTTCAGCCACTGGTGCCGAACAGTAATTCTTCTTGTCAGATAGAAACTGAATATGTCTTTATCTTAAAGTGTCACTAAATCTTCAGATTCTTGTGAAAAACTATTCCATTTCAGCTCTGAGTTTATGTGCGTATTGTTTTGTGTGGCGAGCAACATAATACGAACGCAAACGAGGTACGACAACTCTACATCACCGATCACCTCCCCCTTTCAACGGGATTTCGACTTCAAGTGTCACCATGATTTACCACTGTTTTAGAATCGAAGCTAGTCGAAACATGAGATTATAAAATTCGCACGTACTTTCCTTCAATTATTGCATCTCCAACTCATGATTCAATACAAAAAGCCATTAATTAACTTTTGATGCTTAAGCACAGTTTTTTGTGGACATCACAATTGGACCGCTTCACTGTAAACTTACTACAGATGCAAGTAGTTCATATGACTTATTTGCATGGAATATAGAAATGGTCTGTATTGCTTCCGAATGTTGCTTCAAAAAGATCATGGTAGGCAGCTGATCCACTTCAAGGTAAGAATACGAACTTACGTTAAACAAATCACGGTTGTCAAATGAGAACAGTCTGATGTATTTTGCGAAGTATTTGCATTCCATGCATGACCATCAAACTTTCGAGACTAGCAAATGAAATTCAGAAGGTAAATTAGCTATCGCTCTGTGTTGTCAAAATTTTAATGATGACATACACTAGAGTAGCGGCCATAAAAACAGAACTCGATACATGACTCCGAAATACAACACCAAAACAATTGTTTCCTGGTTCATTTTAGTCCCAGTCAAGCCCAAGGAGCACAGTTAGATAGGTTCGACTGAAGGTAAGTAGCATGACTGAAAATCAAACTGTACTTTTGTACCTTTGTCATATCGTATCTGGATTGTTGGCGCGATAGGAGACTCTTTTAATACCTAATTACACTTTAAACAGTTGTTCTCGGATCGAATGTCATTAGTTTCATCGCTTATTTTCGCATTCTCCTGCAACGTGATGGAGTGTGGATTGGTCCCGGACACAATGTCAATACCTATTGGAGTTCGAATATATCAGCCCGTATCTTCCTTGTTATGACTTGTTCAGCAGTGCAGCACTGATAGAAATCTTGAGGAAAGTGAACACATTGTTTCGTAAACTTTTGAACACCATTTTAAAAATAGTTCTAATGTTAGAAAAGTCCTCGGGTGCCTAAATCACATATTTGTAAGAAATTTACAGAGCCTAAAGATCCTAGATGTTAAATGCGGTACTGATATTTCAATTATTCTGTTCCTGGATAATGGAAATGTCTCTATGCGGTCCATATTTAGAGAGTAATAATTTATGTTGATGATTACAAAAGCTAACGTCCTTTTTTAACTCTCTTTGATATCTTCAGAATCTGTCAGAACAGAAAAAGTAATGAGCGATAAAATTTTGTGTATGAATCCTTAGGAATTGGGCTTGAAAAACTAATTATATAGTATGACGAAAACGCAGTAGATATGTTGTATATGGAAAATGTGCAAGAGCACGGACGAATTTCATGAGATTATAAAAAGTTGGTGTACAACACCACTGATACAACACTTCAATCATTCACAGAAAAGAATAACTTGAAACCTCTAATTCTCTAAGAATATCAAATCTATATGACGAAATGGAAGCATTAAAATCGTGAAGAATTTAGCAAACTGCCAAAATTTCTTTTTCGGCGCTCTCAATCATTGCTTTCTAATACATGAGCTCATCTACTTTATAAATGTACAAGTTTCCGTATTTAGAACTGAAGTCCTCATTTTTACATCGAACACGTGAATGGTTTCGTAGAATTGAAATTTAAAAGTCGAATTCGCTGAAGAATATCTATTATTCAACTGAAAAGAGGTCGATTATAGAAAATGCATGTTATGATAAGTTTGCATTTTCTCCGTTATCGCTTGATTTTGGTCGTCGAATGTAGCTTACGTACGTCTAGTTCTCTCGGACGCTTAAAGCAGTTCTGGATTAACCTTGGGGACCTAACCAACTTAACACTGTTAATCTTTCAGTAGTTAAGCATAACAAAGAAAGATAGATTCTTTCTATGTCTGATAAGAAGAAATGTTCTTTTCTCATACCATAGGAGTAAAATTTACTAGGGGCAAAATCTGCTTCCCTAATAGACATTGAACATTGACATCTAGGAATTTTAGCAAAGCCCACGGGAAGTTCTGCACCTTCATGCCAATCAGTTGCAATGAAAATTTTTTAAAAGATTCCTTGAGCGAAAAGCATTGGATGCGAGTATACTGAAGTATATTTCCGAATGTCTAGGTGTCGCATATTATTTTAAACGAAAAAAATGCAATGGTGGGAAACAAACTGTTTATGACGTTGCTGTGTTCTATGCATTAACTATCAGTTCCCGCATCTACAAATTATTGATTTTCTACGAGAATGATACGAGGTAAACAAAATCAATTCATTTTAGATAAGTTACCTCTTTCCAAGTACGATACATATATTGTATTGACACTGGTTCTCAAATAAAAATAATTAATCTGTTCAAATTTTCAATAATTGAACATGAAGCTACCGTTTATGAAAAGACAAGCTATGATGGAATAAAATACGATTCACTCGAAATTACGGCCGGAAACCTTAAATGGAATTCAGTATGAATAATAATAATTCTTGAACCACAAATCTTTTCAACTTGTATTGAAGAAAATTGTATGCGAAGATAGTTGAGCCGCATAGTTACATACATTTATTTCCATTTTTTTGTTATAAAAGAAATTAGAAAATTTCATGTTTCATGCAAAGTAAGCAGGAAATAGCAAGGAAATAAGAGCACAGCATTGCCCAAATTCTCTTTCCTGAATCCATGGAGCACAAGTTCTTTGGAACTGACGAACTGTTTTCTTTTTTCTTAACAAAACTTTTCAAGTATGGGATCTTCAGGGAGCATATAGAATTCTTGAAACCCACCCCAAAAATGACTATCGAAGAACAAGTGAACAAGCAACTTCCAGGCCGAGATAGTCTGATTAGAGGGCTAGTATAATATGTTTTTTCTCCTTTTCATAGTTTTTGTTAAATTTTCTTATTTCTTATATACATATAAACCAACCCGTCGACCAACTCGAAAGTCAACGATTTATCAGCTTAAATGCCTTTATTCGTTTCTTCAAGGTTCAAATAATGAGAAGCTTAGGGCAAAATTTGTTGATCTCGAGTTGAGGCCTATCTCTGAATTATTCCTAATTTAAGTGCATATTCTCATTTGTCATAGAAAGTGGCTTCATGTGTCCAATTTACTTCATGTGATGTAAAATTTATTATAAACGTTAAGTTGTGGTGATTAAAATTCTGATCTGGATGTTTTAAATCATCACTGAGGCTTGTGGCAAATTCACTCGTGTTTCCTTTAGAATCTAATGTAATTGAACCAGTTCTTGTAAAGTAGTCTGAAGGTTGACAAAGAAATGTAATTGAAGTAGAATTACAAATGTCCAACGAAATAATGGTAGAACGATTGGGAATAGCATTCGATTTATGTATGGAATCTGTACTGAGCGAAACAGAATGTTGAAGATTCCATCGCTTGGTACTTACACAAGCGTTAATTGATAGCTACTCTAAAGGTTCTTATTTCGAGCTTCTTGTATCCTTGGGTTGTATTACAAGCACTCAGCGTGCACGGCGTAGTAAGCGGTAGGCGCACATCCGTGATGTGCGCCGCAATGCGAAGGGGGTTTGGACGATAACGGCTGGAAGAGAGCGCGGTGTGCACGTGGCACTGCCGTATTCGACTTTAACCTAGGTGCTTGACCGGGATACCAGAACTTGTTTTTGACCATTGGAAAAGTGCTAAATTTTATTCTAGATGACGGGATGAAATATACAAATCGTAAAAAAACGGAAATAAATCTAAATCAAAAAGAATCCTGAAACTGCTAGGCAGTAAGATGGAAACTAAAAATCCCCGAAAATAGGTCCTGGGTATTCATTGCCATTTCTCTATAATGTAATCATAGGGTGGTTTCAGGTAAAGTATCGTAAGTTCTTGATACAAATCTTATCCAACTCGAATTAATAGATGGGATAGAAATTAGTTCTAGTACACTTTCGTATATCACAGGAATAGTTCCATTCAACAATATTTGTAGCAAAGCTTGATAGTTTTGCCCACGATATCATCATGCATCATTTTCACATGAGAAAATTAGTTTTGATGGGCAGGGAAACATTACAAATCCATGAGTTGACCAGCAGGACTTATTTCCAAATAAAGATTAGGAATCTCTTGATTTTAAGAAGATGCCTTTGTTTAGGGCTTGCAATAAAGAAAATAAAGAATGGGTGAGCCGACTGAATCGGTGGTAAAAAATCGAAATTTTCGATATTTGTCTAATGTCACAGTGTCGCAAGGCCTACGAGAGGCTGGGTTGCAATCCGATATGGTATGCTGTGTGTAGCAGCAGGTCGACGGACCAGGGGCCTTCTACACGATGCTTCGCCGCCGGTAGTAGACCGGCTACGTACAACAGAGCGGAACCCGTGAGGGAACGGCTCCTAGGCTTTCACCTAGTACAGGTGCCTGGGGTACCTGTGGACACATTCGAAAGGAATGAGAGGCTCGAAGATGGAATCCTCATGGTACGCCAAATGGCAAACACTGTAGTTGTACTTGATTATAATCGATTGCCTCATCCTAAAAGAGGTACCAATGTATTTATTCACGAGCAAACATTACTTCTGTAATGAGTAAACTGAACTGAAAGCATAATAAAGGGAATTGAGTAGCACCTATCTTAGCAACTATCTAACCAAACTGGGAGAACAGCACATCGATAGAAAGCTCATGAATCATACGTAAGCGAAATACCAACAAATTTGGGAAACACGCAATATTGTACTTGACAAGAAATGTCAAGCGAACGCGGCAGTGGACACTTCTTGCCGATCCGAGCGTATCCGACAGTCTGCAGCGGACACTTCAAACCGATCCGAGCGCACACGACATCATGCATCATATACAATTTTAAATGCGTGTACTGTGACACACAGTATTCCCTGCATTTTTTATTGAATAATACTATCATCTTCCATTCTTTCGCAATGGCATGATTTTTTCTTGTAAGCACACATAAATCTTGTGAAATGTAACTGAAATTCAGAAGGACCTAACCTTATTCAAATTAGCCAATGAATGCAAGCTGTGGTACATGGCAACCGGTCTTCCGCTTGTGCCTGAACGCGTTTAAACAAAGAACGATCAACCCATCAGCTTGCAAATTAGAACAGCGGCACTGTTAAGGTGATTTTCAATTTAAGAAAATATGAATAAGGAAATTTCTTTGTTTGAACACGGAGATCAATAAATATCTTCCCAGAGCGACCGAAAAAAAAGAACTCTATGGTCAAGAAAGCTCTGTTACGACCACTTCCGGTTAGATAATTGTTTGGAGATCAAATTTTCTGAAGAATAGGTGATAAGAAGAAAGCAGTTGCTTTTCCAGCCAAGTTAATTCAGAGTAAACTTTCAAACTTTTGTTTGTACAAGTTCCTTCTACTTTTGAGCCCAAAAATGACACTTGGGTTTCTGAAAAATTCGGAACGATGTGCACTGCTTCAATTCAACCTATGATTCCGGGTCACTCAAGAGTTACTATCGGAACACTTGAGATAGTCTCCGTGTAGAATGTGATTTTCACTATTGTTGGTAGTCTAGGTCATATGCATATTTTAGCATGCTGTTATCTGCAAAATAAGAAGAGGTGAATAAGATCCTATATTTATTCAAGCAAGCAATTGTGCATATGTCAAAAAGAAAAGTACTACACATCTGCAATTATTTGTATTCAACAAATAGTGCAAATGCCGATATTTTCTATGTTTCTCTTCATTTCGAGAATAAGCTTTAGAATATCCCAATACTCTACAAAAAATCACAACTATGATAAAAGCACTTCAATATGCTTGGGTTTAAAAATCAAGTTCTCTAGCAAGAAAGTTTCATCCGCTATAGATTCAATAATTTTGGACAAAAAACTCTTTATTGAGAATTGAAATATGTCGAACATTTGGTCCGACATCATTTCATATTCTAAAAATTTTGCAATCACAAATACAAAAACCTGTGACAGAAATTGAGCTGTTGAAGAATTCATTAACCGGACGTCCAAAGACTTGCAATCTATCCTCTACTAAATACTCTGGGGTGCAGAAATAACAAAGATCTAAATTAATAAAATATAAATAATGAATGTAGTGAATTATTTTTCAGCCACCGAACAGTCCGATCTTCTTGGTGTTGAATTTGAGATTCTTTCGAGAAATACAATTAATTGAAGACATGTGATGGGTAACACCTATTTTTAATCTCGCCGATAGTGTGAAAGGGGCCCTCTGGTAATTGGATCCTCCAACATTGAAGGTAGCTTCGTTTTACGTCAAAATATATTAGTGACTTCGACGAATGATCGCAAAGAGAACTTGAGCGAATACCGGATTTTGTACAAGCAGCACTGTGAAAACGTTGAGAACCAATTCATAATCTCGTTTTCAGCTATTCGCCTATTATCTGATTCAGAATATATTGAACGCTCTACATTGGGAATCAGAAAATCTACGAAGCAAATTGCCTCAAACAATCATATGCATTCCGACTTCAAGGAATACATAATTTTATGTTAGCGATATTTTAAGTTTCAAAGAAATATCTGCCTTTCCGGAGAATCATAAGGAAAATTTTAGATTCATTAAATCCCCAGGGAACATTAGCTAACATACTGCTATTTTAACCTGAATCCTAGGAATCAAGTTCTAATTTCCTTTGTTCAACTGACACTAGTAATTGTACAATTTCTTTCCGAACCAGACTAGATTCTGTGGAAAATGAATTTTCTGAATCAAATTCTTTGTAGAAACTCACAATTACGCTTCAGAAAACATTTTCTGCTAGTCCTATTTGTTCACATGTGTTTTATTTGTTTTACTTACTTGTTTGGAACTAACATGTATGTACTTGATTTTGTGCCATCCTGAAAGCATTTTTAAGTTCGATACGCTATGTCTAGTAATATATATATGCTCATTCAGGAATGAAATACACAATGGTGCTACACAGGGTGTGCAAAAAACCGCCGATTCTAAATGGGCCATTATTTTGGCCGCTTCCAAGAAGTTTAATTAATGTGAAGTGCAAAAGGATAGAGGACTCGATGAACCTTATCATTAGTTTAAAAGATGTTCGAAGTGTCCTCCTTGTTCGCGCACAACGAAGCTTAATCGAAATTTCATGTTTTTGTAAATTTTCTGCAGAGCAGCTTGACTTATTGAAGCACACACTTATCTTATTTCATTTTTCAGTTCATTTATGCTCTGAGGAGGATCTTTTTACACTTTGTCTTTTATTTAGCCCCACAAAAAACAGTCACATGGGGTTAAATCAGGAGAGCGGGAAGGCCATGAAATTGGTCCACCCCTGCCTATCCATTGATTGGGCAGCTTTCGATCGAGATGTTCTCGTACTTCAATGGAGTAGTG
>JAAUYH010021856.1_pt1 | contig 19991 bp, 20 predicted proteins | sample 7278061 | NCBI WGS metagenome assembly JAAUYH01 (sample SAMN14350203, study PRJNA611818) | marine sediment metagenome | isolation source: surface marine sediment (0.6m) | place: French Polynesia: Moorea | collected 2018-08 | reverse complement strand
CGAAATGGGCGTTTAATGTCCGCCCATATAGAGCGCTCGCCGGACAACCAGCGATGGTCATTCGTTGCTGCAGCGCGCTTACGAATGTGTTTGCGTAGCTCTCGCTCCATGGTTTCAAGTACCAAAGCGCGATCGTGGCGATGACCGATTTCGCCAAAAACTCGAGCAAGCTGTTGATAGGGTTGGGGTGTAAAACTAGTAGAGCCGTGCCCTTTAAGCCATTCTAAACGCTTTTTTGCATTAAGATTCGCTCCGATTATCGTATCGTAACGAAAGCCAGTAATAACAAATTTGCCTGCTGGCCAGCTCTCATAGTCATCAGACAACGCCCCAACTTTCGCTCTAGCGAAATCTATAGTGCCAGATTTCAGAGTCACATTTTTCCAGAATAGTCCGTCCTTTACTGTTATGTCTTGTGCACTAAGCGCTTTTCGTCCTTTGTTTTCAAATGTCCCACCGTCGCAAGATAATTGTCCGAAGATGGTTGAACCATGCAATGCCACCGTTCCCTTTGCTTCAAAATTATTCTTCAGAAACACGTCTCCGCATATCTCAGCACCTTCTGCCTTGATGGCGCTACCTTCTCTGTTGATAAATTTTGCATTCGTACATGATAATTGCCCGCCAATTTTCGACGAAGAAAAATTAACTTCGCCTTCTGCAATAAATTCATCGCGAAGAAAAACGTGTCCGCTAATCTCTGCCGTATGAAGTGTTAATGCACTTTTGCCAGTGTTTCTGAACTTGCCTCTGTCGCATGCTATGTTTCCACTCACTTTGGAGCTCGAAAAATCTACTTCGCCGCCAGAAAAAAAACCTTTTTGGAAAAGTACATTTCCAACAATTGTAGCTCCATGAAAAGAAAGGGCAGACGTACGTGACCCATTTAGGCAGACACTACCAATTTTACAGTACGAAGCTGAAACGTCCTTACTAATCAAGCATTTGATTAATCTTAAACTCAAACTTGTATCACAACTCTCAAGTCTGAGGGAATCGGAAATTATGGCGCCGGTTATATTTATTCCAGTCACGTCCGGCCTATGCTTTTCACATCCGCCCAGCAAAAAATATCGAATTAGTCCTGCACGGATGGTATTTTCATCCTTGGCTTCAGTCGGTCTTTCATCAGAAATTACGGTTGGAATACCTTGAGGGCATTCTTCAACAAACCTTTGTTCAGCAGAAGAGAGGGGATAGAAATCTTCAATTGTTTGCCTGTGTGTTTCTACCACCATCAGCCCGTCTCCACATAACAGCTCCCTGAATGAATAAAACGCCACGCGATCAACAAGATCAAGGCGAAGTGAACATTTTACTGTGCAGTAGCAACGACAGGTCGATAAATAGGCTCCCAAATTCCCGCCGCATTCATCTGCTATTTCTCGACCATCCCAAGTGTGATATGAGCATTCATCAATTGGTAACCATGATCAGGGATACCAATTGAGGGTGAAAAGCGGGCGAATGAATGGTTGAAAAGCAAAGCAAGATTGGGCGTTTCAGGCTCGGCGCGGCAGTGTTTGCCAGCGTTGCCTTGTCCGCTTGCGTGTCTGACACGCTGTCAACGCAAAACACAGCCCCACAGCCGCTCGCACAGAACGAAACGCCAAGCTATGATCCGGCCCAACGTGATCAGGCAATTGCGGAAATTCGTGCCAAGGCTGATGCGCCAGGCAGCGGTCAACTCACTAGTGCCTATGTCACCAATGACGGGCCGACGAAGCCGCTAACCGCGCAAGAACAAGCGGAGAAAATCGCAGAATTGGAACAATCCGCTGCTCAAAACGACCAAAGCGTGACAGATGATGAGTTGGCCGCAAAGCAACGGTCTATCCGGGAACTGCGCCGACAAGCCAATTCACACTACAACAATGCGGTAAACACCATCAAAAATTGAGGTTTCTACAAGAAACCCATTGCATTCTGTGCTCCTTGACCTTGCAACGGGCGCTTAAACATTGCAAAAGAACCCAAATTCGCGGGCCAGGCGTATTTCGTCGCCCCAACCCCAACAGAAAAACGGACTTTTGAATGAGCAACCACCCGCTCAGGCTAGGAATTGCCGGACTAGGCACAGTCGGCGTTGCGCTTGTCAATGTCATCAACAACAAAGCCGAGTTGCTGCGTGAACGATGCGGACGGGACATTGTGATTACGGCAGTCAATGCCCGGGACAAAGCGAAGGATCGTGGTGTTGATCTGTCCGGATACCAATGGTTTGACGATGCAATTTCAATGGCTGCATCCGACGAAATCGATGTATTGGTCGAGTTGATTGGTGGTGAGGAGGGGCCTGCGCTTGAGGCTTCGCGGAAAGCACTCGAAAGCGGCAAGCATGTTGTCACTGCCAACAAGGCCATGCTTGCAAAGCATGGTGTTGCCTTGGCAAAGGAAGCTGAGACGCAAGGCGTATTGCTGAATTTTGAGGCTGCTGTTGCCGGTGGCATTCCGATCATCAAAACCATGCGTGAAACACTGACAGCAAACAGTGTTGAGCGGGTATACGGCATCATGAACGGAACCTGCAATTACATGCTCACACGCATGGAAAAAGAGGGCATTTCCTACGATGATTGTCTGGCCGATGCGCAACGCCTTGGTTATGCGGAAGCCGATCCCACATTCGATGTTGAAGGGTTTGATACAGCCCACAAGCTCGCAATCTTGACCAGCCTTGCATTCGGAACAGAAATTGCGGCGGACGAAATCTACGTCGAGGGAATATCCTCAATTACCACGGCAGATATTGAGGCAGCAAAGAGCCTCGGCTATCGGATCAAACTGCTCGGTGTAGCCACGAAAACGGACACAGGCATTGAGCAGCGTGTGCATCCGACCATGGTGCCGCTTGATAGCGAAATTGCGCAGATTTCTGGTGTAACCAATGCGGTTGCGATCAACGCGGATATTGTGGGGTCGCTTGTCATGTCAGGACCGGGGGCTGGCGGAGATGCAACCGCGTCTGCTGTGGCTGGTGACATCGCCGATATTGCCAAATGTGTGCCCGGCGAGCAGAAAGTACCTGCACTTGGCAAGCCGGCAAATGAACTTGCGCCTTACACCAAAGCGCGGATGCGCAGCCACGAGGGTGGCTACTTTATCCGCATGGACGTCAAGGACCAGCCTGGTGTGTTTGCACGTGTTGCGACAGCCATGGCCGAAAAGGATATCTCGCTTGAGTCAATCCGCCAGCACGGTGACAGTGCGGATGAGAAAACCATCATTTTGATAACCCACGAAACAACAGAACTTGCAGTGCGCGATGCATTGGCGGAAATCGGCAAGGATGCATTCTTGGCCACTAAGCCGCAAATGATCCGCATAGAAAAATAGACTTACACAAATTTTGAGGGAGCCAATAATGGCCGCAGAAAACAAAGCCCTGGACCGTATTCTTACACTCGAACTTGCCCGGGTAACCGAAGCTGCAGCGGTTGCTGCTGCACGCCTGCGGGGGCAGGGCGATGAGAAAGCTGCCGACCAGGTTGCGGTGGACGCCATGCGCACGGAACTCAACCGCCTGCCGATCGACGGTCGCGTTGTGATCGGTGAGGGAGAGCGTGACGAAGCACCAATGCTTTATATTGGTGAGGAAGTTGGTACGAAGAACGGGCCAAAGGTCGATATCGCGCTCGACCCGCTGGAAGGAACAACAATTTGTGCCAAGAATCAGCCCAACTCATTGGCGGTAATCGCTTTGGCGGAAGGTGGAAGCCTGCTGTATGCGCCTGACGTTTACATGGACAAAATTGCAATTGGTCCTGGCTATGAGCCCGGTTTGATTGATCTGGACAAGTCTCCGCAGGAAAACCTCAAAGCACTCGCGAAAGCAAAGGGGTGCGAAACAAAAGATCTGACAGCCTGTATTTTGGATCGTCCCCGCCATGCTGAGTTGATAGCAGCGGTTCGCGAAGTCGGAAGTTCCATTCGCCTGATCGGCGATGGGGATGTTGCAGGTGTTATCCATACGGTTACGCCAGAAGAAACCGGCATTGATATTTATTTTGGGACTGGCGGCGCGCCGGAAGGTGTGCTCGCTGCTGCCGCGCTGCGTTGTATCGGTGGTCAGATGCAGGGTCGTCTGGTGCTCGATACACCTGAAAAAGTCGAGCGCGCCAGAAAAATGGGCGTCGAAGATCCGAACAAGAAATATGACATGAACGAGATGGCACAGGGAGATGTGCTGTTTGCTGCTTCAGGTGTTACTGATGGCAACATGTTGGATGGTGTCAAATTTGGTCGTGGCGAGATTTACACACATACGGTTGTCATGCGTTCGGCGACTGGCACGGTTCGCGAGATCAAGGCGCGGCATCAGGATACCAGCAAGTTCGGGTAGATTTCCGAAATTACTAGATGAGTTGCAGTTTGTAGTTAGCAGACATGCTCTGCTACGGTTCCGTTTGTAGCTTGTCTATAAGTAATTGGTGTAGTTCAGGATCATTCTCGATCTTGACTAGCCCACCATATCGCTCTGGAAGTTCATAGTAACAAACACCAAAGTCCTTTGTCAGGCAATAAATCCCTGATTCGCTTTCCATGTGCTCAATCATTGATTGCGTTACAAATTCTTCGAAGCCGTGTAATGCCGATCTTTCCCAGACTATGGCAACCAACAATCCCACCAAGTCATCATTTTTTACACGGACAAGATCCCGTAGTTGGATATTCTCCATGGGTTACCGCTTCAGTTCAATCCATGGCGCGTGCTTGGCGTCATATCGCAATTCTTCCAAAGCAATGTCCAGAATCTCTTTCGGTTTGGTTTCAGTCCAAACCGCATAGGAGGGAAACGGCATTTCCGGCGCATCTTTGACAAAGAACAGCTGCTCTTCTGCCACGTAGTCATCGGCTATGCGGTAGGGTAAGAAGGTGGTTTTCTCATTGTCGATCAGATATTGCGCGACTTCCGGCCCAAGGTCTAGCTGGATATGCGGTGGCTTTAGCTCCGGGAACCAACGGCTGTGCGCCATTGCAAATTCCTGTCCCCAGTTTGAATAGACGTAGTCGCTGCGCAAGGTGCCGTCATGATCCTTTTTTCCGGTCACAAGAACCAGCGCATCATCCATGATGTGTTCCACTTTGAAACCGGGGCGTATGAGCGGCATATACATGACTGCGATATCCACCATGCCCCGGAGCATCATATTGGCAAGGTTTTGCGGTTCAGTCGTGGTAAAGCGCAACGCTGTAGTCGGAAGTTTTTTCTCAAGCTCACTTAGCCAGCGCGCTGAGAGTTCCGGCCACAGGCTTTCTTCACATCCCAGCGACAGGGAGCCGGTAAATTCATCAGGCAGAGCGGTCTGGTAAACCGCTTCTCCCCACAGGTTCATGAGCGACCGGGCATATTCTTCGAACCGCGCGCCTTCCGGAGTAAGCATCACACCACTTTTTGAGCGGTTGAAAAGCCGATGGCCGATTTGATCTTCAAGTTTCTGGATGCGTTGACTGACGGTCGATTGGGTGACGTGAATACGCTCTGCTGCGTCCACGAAACTCTCGGTCGCAATCACCGTCAAATACGTTTTAATAAGAGTGATATCCATAAGAAAAACCGATAATATATAGTTTTACAATTCGTTTTACTGTACTTTGCGTTTCTGTCAATATGTTTGTGTGATACCGGGGCGCAATAGGTATCACGGTTGCCCTGAGTCAGTCGCTACGAGCGATTCTCAGGGCAATCCGTAGATTTATAACCAAAAAGGAAGTGGCATGACCAAAATGACAGCGTTATTTGCTGAGTTAGCCAAAATCGATGAGCAAATGTCTGTAGTAAATCCGCACCTGTCAGTTACAGAATTGACTAGGTTGGATGATCGCCATGCAGAATTGTGGGAAGAAATTGTGGCACATAAGCCATCCAGCAAAGCGACTGCGGAGTTGATGACCTTGATGCTTCTCGACAAAATGCAGGTTATGGCTGCGCGAGGAGAAAGCTGCATGATCGTTCGCGAAAAGCTCCTTGAGTTATTTAGCGAAACTTATGCTGAACCGCAGCCGTATTTGGTTAATTCGAGAGTGGCAGAACCCAGTTTGTCTGAATTCCGGTCATAATCTTTCGAGATTATTGCATCATCCGCTTCATCTGCTAACCAAGTGGAATGAAGAACAGGCAAGGGCAATCGTTTTTTCTGAATGTTGGAAACTCTCTTTCCGGGCAATCCTGGATTGAGAGGCTGTCTGATATTGACCGCAAGGCAGCGCTGGCCATTTCCCAGAGGCTCGACTTGCCGGAGCTTGTGGGACGCGTTCTGGCCGCAAGAGGTGTTGGCCTTGAGGATGCATCGTCATTTCTTGCGCCCACCTTGCGGGAATTGATGCCTGATCCGACAACGCTTACCGACATGAATGTTGCGACCGAAAGGTTGGTCAAGGCTGTTCAAACAAGTGAGAAAGTGGCGATTTTCGGGGATTATGATGTGGATGGGGCATGTTCCTCAGCGCTTCTTTACAAATTTCTGCATCATCACGGACTGACCCCAAAAATTCATATCCCTGACCGGATCTTTGAAGGCTATGGCCCAAATATTCCTGCAATTGAGCAATTGGTTGAAGACGGCGCGACCCTGATTGTCACGGTTGATTGCGGAGCCACGAGTTTTGAGGCGCTGGAACGGGCCAAACAACTTGGTGTGGATGTAGTGGTGCTGGACCACCACCAAATGGGGACAGAAATTCCTGTTTCAGTCGCGTTGGTCAATCCAAACCGGCAGGATGATTTGTCCGGTCTCGGACATTTGTGCGCGGCAGGTGTTGTATTCATGGCCATGGTTTCTGTTACGCGAGCATTGCGTGAGCAGGGAAGTTATTCGGGGGAACGCAAACCGCCTGACATGATGCAATGGCTTGATCTGGTGGCGCTTGCGACCGTCTGTGATGTGGTTCCGCTTAAAGGTTTAAACCGCGCGTTTGTCGTTACAGGTCTTCAGGTCATGAGCAAGCAGCAAAACGTCGGCCTCAAGGCGCTGATGCGCGCTGGCAGATTGGATGGCGCCCCTAAGCCTTACCATCTTGGCTTTGTCTTGGGCCCCCGGATCAATGCCGGTGGACGCATCGGAGATGCGGCGTTGGGTTCGCGCCTTTTGACAACGGGTGATGAAGGAACCGCAACCGATATTGCAACCCAGCTCAATGTACTGAACGAAGAAAGGCAACGTGCCGAAGCTGTCATGTTGGAAGAGGCCATCAGTGAAGCCGAGCGCGAGCACCGCGATGGAGATGGCCCGGCAATTGTCATCACAGCCAGTCAGGAATGGCATCCCGGCATCGTCGGGCTATTGGCATCGAGATTGAAAGAGCGGTTCCGTCGACCGGCTTTCGCCGTCGCTTTTGATCGCAACGGAAAGGGTTCCGGCTCGGGTAGGTCAATCAGCGGAGTTGATCTTGGCGCAAGTGTGCGTGCAGCGGTTGAAGAAGGCCTGTTGGTTAAAGGTGGAGGTCATGCCATGGCGGCGGGCCTGACCGTTGAGAAAGAAAAACTCGGTCAGTTTCGGGGCTTTATGGAGGAGCGTCTGGCGCAAACAGTCGCTGAATTATCTTCAAAACAGCAACTCAAGATCGATGGTGCCCTGACTGCGCGCAGTACTACAATTGATTTGATTGACCTGCTGGAGCGTGCTGGTCCTTATGGCCAGGGACATCCACAACCCGTTTTTGCATTTCCTGCACATCAGATCCGCTATCCCAAGATTGTCGGCAAGGATCATGTGTCGTTTACAGCCAATGCAAGTGATGGAGCACAATTACGGGCAATTGCCTTTAGGGCTGCCGAAACGCCACTTGGCGATGCTTTGCTCAACGGGCAGGGGCAATCCCTCCATCTGGTTGGAACTCTGAATGCTGATTTTTGGCAAGGCACAAGACGCGTTCAATTGCGGTTGCTGGATGCGGCGAAAGCTCAAGTGTGAGACGGTCAGTAAGGTTTACAGTTCTAAGCCGCTTTACAATCAGTGCAGATGCCGCGCAGCTCGATGACAGATTCCTTCAGTGAGAATTCAATCTCTTCGGCGAGGCCTTTCAGCGATTTCACAACGCTTTCGCTGATCAACTCCTGTACATTGCCGCATTTCTCACAAATTGTGAACAAGACGGCTTCCTTACTCTCACCTTCACAAGAGGGGTGCCGACAGGCAACAAATGCATTGAGACTCTCGAGGCGGTGAACCAGGCCAAATTCAACGAGTTTGTCCAACGCACGATACACTTGCAACGGCGCGCGAAAGCCATGCTCACGCAATTCATCAAGTATGGTATAAGCACTCAGCGGTCCATTAGCGCTCGATAGTGCGTTCATAACCAGAGCTTGGTTTTTTGTAAGATCAGAAACATCATGCGTATGTTTGGTCAACGGTGCGATCCTTTCGCATTTGGCTCGTTTGACTGTTTTACCGTTCCGTCATTTGAAGAAAGCTTAGGCATTGGCAGAATGGAAATCACAAACAAGCCAAGTGCTGCAACAACAATGCTAGGCCCGGCAGGTGTATCCCATTCGAGTGACCCGAATAGACCACCAAAAACCGCGGCGACACCAATCACAGCTGAAAGAACAGCCATTTGCTCAGGCCCGCTCGCAAACCTGCGTGCAGCAGCCGCAGGAATGATCAATAGTGCGGTAATCAGCAATACGCCGACAATTTTCATGGATATGGCGATCACTGCAGCCATCAGCAGCATGAAAACCAGATTAGCGCGTTCTGGCCTCATGCCTTCAGCCTGTGCGAGTTCGACATTCACTGTAGCTGCAAAGAGTGAGCGCCATATATAGGCCAAAGCCAGCAAGACTATTGCACCGCCAACCCAGATGGTCGCGATATCTGTCCGTGTGACGGCAAGAATGTCGCCGAACAGAAAGCCCATCAAATCAACCCGCACCCAAGTCATGAACGCCAGGGCAACCAGCCCAACCGCGAGGGCAGAGTGAGCCAACAAGCCCAGCAACGCATCGGCAGACAAGGTTGCCCGTTTTTGCAATAGCAACAGCGCCAATGAGACGAAAACCGAAACTGCGAACACAGCAAGTGTAATATTCACTTCGAACAGAAATGCCAATGCAACGCCCAAAAGAGCCGCATGCGAAAGCGTGTCACCAAAATAGGCAAGACGGCGCCATACAATAAAGCATCCCAAGGGGCCAACGACCAATGCAACGCCCGCTCCTGCAATCAGGGCACGGCTAAAAAAATCATCGAGCATTGGCGCTTGCTCCGTCTTCTTGATCCGCGTGGTCATGCGAATGATGCCCATCGTCAGGATGGCAATGGTCTGTCACGGAGCCATCGCTATGCAACACCCGGCCGTCCGGTAGATGTTCATGGTCATGGCTATGTTCATAAATTGCCAATCCGGCTGTGGCTCTTGATCCAAACAGGGCTTTGTACTCCGCGCTTGATGCTACGTTGGTAGGTGTGCCCGAGCAACACACATGTCCGTTAAGGCAGATCACGCGATCAGTTGCCGCCATGACCACGTGAAGATCATGCGATATCAAAAGAACTCCGCAATTGAGCTCATCGCGAATTTTCGAAATCAGGTCATAGAGCGCGATTTCGCCATTGAAGTCTACGCCCTGTACCGGTTCGTCCAGCACAAGAAGGTCAGGTTTGCAGGCCATTGCCCGGGCGAGCAATACGCGTTGAAATTCTCCGCCGGAGAGCGTTCTCACCTCCGATTTTGCCAAATGTGTGGTTTCGGTTGCTGCCATGGCTTCAGCAGCATCCATTTTGCCAACCTTGCCAGTTAGGGTCATGAAACGAGCCACAGTAAGAGGGAGGGTCCAATCAATTGCCAATTTTTGAGGGACATATCCAACCCGCAAATTTGGTCGTTGAACAGCATTCCCTTCGTTGGGAGAGAAGATACCAAGCGCCATCTTTGCCGTGGTCGATTTGCCTGAACCATTCGGGCCAATCAGCGTAACGATTTCGCCCGGCTCGACTGTCATGGAAACTCCACGCACCAGCCATTTGCCACTGCGAAAAGCACCGGCATTATCTAAGGCAACAAGGGATTGAGTCATTTGCAGCATCTGCAATCGTTAATGGGCTTTCATATCGGATTGGGTGTTGATCTCGCTTATGGCACACGTTATACCGTAACACAAATATGTAATAGTATTACAATAACAATTGTCGTCTTTGTTTAGGGAGTCCAAAATGCGACTTATCAAATCATCTCTTCTTGCGTCCACTTTGTTGTGCAGCAGCGCGATTGCAGCGCATGCTGAAATCAATGTGGTTGCATCCATCAAGCCTGTTCATTCTCTCGTCGCTGCGGTTATGGAGGGTGTTGGTTCGCCGGAATTGATCGTCGAAGGTGCAGGGTCACCACATACCTATGCCCTAAAGCCCTCGCAAGCGCAGAATCTTGAAAATGCTGATGTGGTGTTTTGGATTGGCCACGATTTGGAGGCCTTTCTGGAAAAGCCACTGGAGGCAATTGCGACCAAAGCTACGACCGTAGAACTTCTTGATGCACATGATCTTGTAAAGCTGAAATTCCGTGAAGGCGGTGCGTTCGATGAACATGATCATGATGATCACGCAGAAGCGGGGCATGATGACCACGGTCATGAAGAACATGCGGAACATAAGCATGATGACGATCACAAACATGAAGAACATGCAGAACATAAAGACGACGATCACAAGCATGAGGAACATGCTGAGCACAAACACGATGATGACCATAAGCATGAGGAGCATGCCGAAGGTGGTCACGATGACCATGCCCACGGCGAATTCGACCCGCATGTCTGGCTTGATCCGGTAAACGCCAAGGCGCTTGTCCATGAAATCGAAGAGGTGTTGGTAAAGGCGGATCCTGATAACGCGGCGAAATACGAAGCGAATGCAAACAAAGTCTCCAATAAGCTTGACGGACTGGTGGCTGAGATTTCAGGTCAGTTGGAGCCGGTCAAAGGTAAGGGATTTGTCGTGTTCCATGACGCTTACCAACATTTTGAAAAGCGCTTTGGATTATCTGCAATCGGCTCAGTAACAGTTTCTCCAGAAGTCTTGCCGGGTGCTGAGCGTATCAGTGAACTAAGGGAAAAGGTGACTGACCTTAAGGCCAGCTGCGTCTTCTCCGAACCTCAATTTGAACCAAAATTGGTGACGACGATTACAGAGGGAACGCAGGCGAAATCTGGTGTGCTTGATCCTCTGGGAGCGGGCATTGAAGATGGGCCTGAGCTGTATTTCACGCTCATTCGCAATATGGCCGCATCATTCGAAACATGCCTTGCTGAAGCAAGCTAAGGCGCGATCAAAACCAACTTTGGGCGGCCCCGTGTCGCTCATCTTTTTGGTCAATATTGTTATGTAATAACATAATTTACTTATTAAACCTGGCTTCAGCACGAACTCTTAATTGGAAGGGCGGATAATGAACTACATCGGGAAAAACGTGGAAAATGCTGTGATTGGTGTGGCGGTTTCCGATGAGCCGGGAAAGTTTGACATTTTGCGGCAGCCGGGCGTTGCTGCAACCATTTGGCGCCGGAAACTGCCGAGTGATTTTCAGGAATGGATGGATACATTACCGGTCGAAATTTTGCCCTCGGCACGGGTGATCATACGCGAGGAGATTGCTCGAGATGCTGTCGAGGTTATTTGCCAAAGTGCTGGCCTGCCCAACACAATGCAACGTCACTATTTTGTCCAAGATGTTGTGTCCTTGGCGAAGCAGTTTTCTGAGTTGATGGGTACTAGGAACCTTAGGCTGAGGTTCGATGTGATTGACGACAACGCATGTAGAAAGTTTCACATTGATGCGGTGACGGCGCGCTTGGTCTGTACCTACCGTGGGATCGGCACCCAATATGGAATGTCGTCAGATGGAGAAGAGCCAAAACGCATATTTTCCACGCCGACCGGTTCCCCAATTGTATTGAGAGGGACTGAATGGCCTGAATTACCAGCATCCGGTCTGTTGCATCGTTCACCTCCTGTTGAAGGAACGGGAATGACGCGCCTTGTATTGGTCATCGACGCTTTACCTGATGAAGACGAACCGACAAAGCACTAGGCAAATGATCTGAAGCTATTCAGCTGCCTCGCTCTTTAATGTGGCTCCGGAATAGTCTGCCTTACCGGGTGCAGTGCCTTCTGGCCACGGATAAAGCTCATCAAAGGGAATGGTCTTCCCGTCGTTTTGGACCATTCTGACATGATATCGACGTAAGCCACGCGGTTCCAAAACACCGCATGAATTGGCTATGACATCAACCTCGTGCACCAGGTTCTTGATGTAGCTTGCGACCCGCTGAGCTTTTTCCTTTGGTACAAGACCACGTTGGAAACGCGGGTCGTGCGTCGTAATCCCGGTTGGACAGGTGTTCTTGTTACACTTCATTGCCTGAATGCACCCAAGTGCAAACATGGCACCTCGCGCCGTGACAATGAAATCAGCGCCTGCACACAAGCCCCAGGCCGCATCAGCCGGCGTGATAAACTTTCCGGATGCGATCACTTTAATGCGGTCACGCAACGCATGCTTTGCAAGAATATTGACCGTCAGGGGAAGGGACTCCCGGATCAGCAGGCCAACATTGTCGATCAACGGCATTGGTGCAGCGCCAGTGCCGCCATCGCCCGAATCAATCGTGATGAAGTCTGGTGCCGATTCAATGCCTCTTTCTTTTATGCGCTCGCACAGGGTTTCAAACCATCCAAATCCACCCATGACCGTTTTGAAGCCCACAGGCTTTCCGGTTACGTCCCGAATGTGGTCGATCATATCGAGCAACTCATCTGCGGAATTGATTTCCGGATGACGATTGGGCGAGATGGAGGCCTGACCGACTTCGATACCCCGAATTTTTGCTATCTCTTCATTCACTTTGGCTGCAGGAAGAATGCCGCCTTTACCGGGTTTAGCACCCTGTGCGAGCTTGATTTCAAACATCTTGACCTGAGGCATTGCAGCGACTTCACGCAACTTCTCGTCACTCAAGCCGCCTTCCTTGTTCCGAACGCCATATTTGGCAGTGCCAATTTGGAAGACCAGATCACAATTGCCGGAAAGATGATGCGGAGAAACGCCGCCTTCACCTGTGTTGAGCCAGCAATTTGCACGAAACGCACCTTTCGAGAGCGCTTTCACAGCGGGCCGCGACAGGGCACCGTAACTCATACCGGATATGTTGATGATGGATTGCGCTTCATAAGGTTCGTGTGCATGAGGACCAATGGTCATAGAAGGGATGACGATGTCTTCTTCTTCCATATAAGGATAAGGACAATTGACGAAGATAGGCGTTCCCGTAGAAAGCAGTGTTTTAGTGGAGCCAAAGGCCACCGTGTTTTTATGACCCTTGGCAGCGCGTTCTACCCATTCGCGTTCAGCCCGGTTAAACGGCATTTCCTCGCGGTCCATTGCAAAGAAATATTGTCTGAAAAACTCACCTAGAGATGAAAACAAATGGCGAAACCTGCCGACTAATGGGTAGTTTCGGCGCACCGCATCTTTGGTTTGGAGAATATCGATAAAGAACGCACGAACCGCCCAAAGAACCGTCACACCTAGGATAAATACGAACAACGTCGACAAGAGTGATATGGCTTCTGATACAATATCAAACATATGGCCTCCAAACCTGAATATTGGGTGAAGGTAACGTCGAATCTGTTCAAGTTACAGTGAAATTTCCAAAACTCTATTTGAACCGATTTGTGCAAAATCACACAGAAATAACGATCAAAGTTGCATAGATAGAAGAGGGGCCGGGAAATTTAAGCGAGAAAGAAAATGAGAGCTTTAGGATTAATTTTATTGGGTGCCTTCATTGCGTCAATCGTGATCAATCAGGACATCAGTTCACACAGCCAATCTGATATTGCAAAGACCAAAGAACGCATTGCAGAAGCCTCGCGCAGTCGCGGTTGATGCCAGTTCAACCCCTGATGATATGCTTGGCAACATTTTCGCCCGCAGAAAGCGCTCCAGCAATAAGCCCCGGATCAGAACTTGCTGTTTCAGCGACGCTCAGTAACAGGGTACCATCTTGAAACGGAGTTCGAATTTGGTTTGGTAATTGTTGCGGATGAGACATGTCACCCGAAAGATCCGCTTCTGAACAAATATAGCCTTGTTTCGCCCAGTCCATAATCTCAAGCGCTTTCGGCTTTCGCGCCTCTTCTCCAAAACATCTTTCCAGCTGATCAAGTACAGCAGATTTGAGCGTCTCATGCTCTCGCAAATGCGGAAGGACGCCACGAAAGCCAAATAGCGCAGCAGGTGTGCCATCTTCTCCGGAAATGTCGTGCATTTCCATCAATGGACCAATCCTGCTTGCAACCCTGCCGGACAGTCCGGCTTCTCGCCAAAAAGCCCGGTCATATACAATCGAAATCTTCGCTTGAACCGCCATCCAGGTTGGTACTGACTGCATCAGCTCTGCGACCTCTACCGGCAGTAATTCGGAAAGTCCTTCAATTTGCAGTGCAATCCGCAATGGGCAAGATACAACAATGCGCCTGGCTGACAGTTGGGCGCTTGGATTATTGTTCAAAGTGAGCGTGTAAGCATCTGCTGAGCGCTGGATATGTGTAACTGCACTACCAAGTTCTATGCGTTCCATTGGAATTTTATCGGCTAATCGATCAACAATTGCCTGAGGTCCCCCGCTTATTCTTGCAATGCCCTGTTGGCCGGGGAAGGGCAGGTGCTGAACCGGATGATTGGCGCTTTCTTCATAAACTCCCATACCTGTTTCATATTGATCATGAAGTTTCAGGTTGAGCTGTTCAATCCACCGCTTGACTACCGGTTGGTACCGGGGCCAAACCCAAGTTGGCCCCAGATCTGCAAGAACTGTCTGATCCTGGCTGTCACGAATAGATCGGACCCTGCCGCCAACGAGAGAGTTGGCTTCAAAAATGCGATACTCAATCCCGGCGCTCTCCAACTCATAGGCAGTTGTGAGCCCGGATATTCCTGCGCCGATGATCGCAACGTCTGTCACTCAAGTTTCCACTATTTATATATCTATCGATAGATAGTTTATCGTATCGAATTTGCAAAGGAAAATTTCAAACCTCACCTAGCAAGAGCTGCAGTACCGGTTCCCAGAATTTCGCGCATCAATTTGCGCAGGATAGCATTTCGAAAGTCATCAAATCCTTTTGCGGTCATCAGGAAAGCACCGTTCCCGCCGATCACTTTGTTGGCGTAGTGTCGAACAAGATCAACTTCTTCAATGGCACCAACTCCAACATCATCGTTGAAAATCACCAATCCGTTGATGGTAATGCCATTCTCAACAGCGATGTCGCGCTGCATCTCAGATGTGTTGGTATTGCCGCGCCCGTCGCCCGACACATCTATGACGCGTCGATTTCCGACAAAGCGGTTTGTGCTCAATTCAGCGATCGAGAATTCAAGCGCACTCCCGATGTCCGTAGAGCCACGTAATGATCTGGGTTGGGTGAGCAGGCGTTGTGCGAACAATTCAGACGAGGCTCTGTCCCTGAGCAGTGACCAATCTACAACGATTTGCTGTTGTTCCTTGCCTGACCATTCCACCATCATGACTGCAATTCCAGCTGACCCGATGCCTTCAATGAGTGCGATCAGGTCTGGATGAGAAAACGCCTCCGCAAAGCCTTGCCGTTGCAAGTCAAATTCTTCACGGTCGACACTCGCTGAGGTGTCAACCGCCAACACAAGTTCCAGCGCAACCTTGGTTTGAGCAAGGCTGATAGCAGGGGTGCCCGCTAAAATACAAAAAGCGAGAAACAGAATTCGGATCATGCAGGAAAACTGTGGCACAATGCCGAAACGTCAAACGAAATATACAGCCGATAGAGTAGTTTTAGCTTAAGAGGAAACACTGGCACTCCCTAGGGGAATCGAACCCCTCTTTCCAGGTTGAAAACCTGGCGTCCTAACCGATAGACGAAGGGAGCGCATCTGTGTGAAGCGGGTTATAGAAGCGTCGCTTCCAAGCATCAAGCGAAAATTTGGGCTTTTCTGAATTATTTTCAACCGCGCATGATCAGCGATGAAAAATCAACGGCTTTATCATGTCCTGCGCTTTTTACGCTTGGAAGATCGACGGCAGGGGTGATGCCAATCGCGAACGGAGCCTGTGTCAATATGAACTGATTTTGTCCGGCAATACGTGCCAACACCGCCGCGCCCGGGTACCGTGCGCAGAAACTTTGCCAATTGCCATTTTGAAACGCCTTCGACCTGAATATCGGCAGCTTTACAATAGATATGCATCGAGTTTTTCGCACCACCAGCACGTCGGTTCCGCTTTGGGCTTCTGTATCCCGAAGTTACGATCGGCTTGCGACCATATTTTCGCTCAACAATCTTCAGGAGCCGCAACACACCAGGTTTCAGGCACGCGACCTGAACCTTTTCATGCTGTACACGGACGCCATTGGGTGACAGCCTGCCAAGACTGCCAACTGCCGCAACCTGGGTAACGCGTGCGCCGCCGGCAACTGCTCCCTCGTCCTCCGTGACACCAAACAATTGCGAATTACTTTTAACGCCGGGAAGCGCATTGTTTGATGCATCGCGACGTGTAAGGGCAACGGTCTTTCGCGGAGTAATACGCTTCTTCGTAGCGGTTGCATGCGCGGATGCAATTCGCCCGCCGCGTTCGTCATCATCTCGTCCAACAAAAGTTGGCTGAGTTCTGGATTTCCTGACACGCTTTTCTGTAGACGTATTGGTGTTCTGGAACAACCGCGCCAGCAGGCCGGTAACTTTTGGCTTTTGCTGCGTTGCAACAGGTTGGGGTGTTGGATCAGGAGAAAGAGCTGCAACTTTTTGTTCAGCAGGTGCCGATTCAACGCTTTCAGAATTCGTGGAGCCGGTTTCTGTGCTGGCAACTATCTGCGCTGCCTCGGGAGCTTGCGATTCTGTCGACGGTGTGCCGGAAGCAGCTGTTTCGATCACAGTCTGTGCGGGCACAGCGGGTTTCTGTGGATCAACGACAGCCAATACCGCATCGCTCTGGTTTGTTTTTTTGCTTGATTGGGTCGTGGCGACCTGAACATTGCTGTTTGGTCGCGGCGCGCGGACCGGAATATTGGAGGCAAATGCACCACCTGCTTCCGAAGTACCATCTGTGGTAAGGCCAAGTTGGGGGGAGGGTTGTTGTAATGCTGCGTTTACATTCAGAACTTCCGGCTGCGACACACATCCTGCGAGCAAAGCCGCGCCAGAGCAAACAACTGCAATGCGAGAGTACTGCATCACGGCTTTTGGGGCAAACGGTGATGGTCTTTTATCCATCATGTTTCCAAACAATCTACTCAATGCCGATTCTGCCCCCGAATCACTACGAATTTTTCCGACGCTACGTGGACGAAAGTTAAATTACTATAACGATTTAGCAATCCTACATGAGTCGGACAATAGCACAATCGCCAACCAGTTGCTCCCAGCAAACAACTGTAAATGGGTTAAACATCAAATGAGGCTGAAACAAGACACATAAAAACCATTTGATACTGGTAATTAACAGCCTACCACTCGCCTGTATTACCCATGCTTTTCCACGGCTCTATCGGTTCCAGAGCATCGCCCTTTTGAAGCAGCTCAATTGAAATATTGTCCGGGGAGCGAATAAACGCCATGAAACCGTCTCTCGGAGGCCGGTTGATCGTTATGCCAGCATCAGCAAGCCTGCTGCAAAATGCGTGAATGTCATCTACCGCGAATGCCAGATGGCCGAAATTCCTGCCTCCTTTATAGTCCTCAGGATCCCAGTTATACGTAAGTTCCAAAACAGGGGCGCGATTTGTGGATTTCTGATCCTTTGTGTTTTTTAGATCGTCCGGTGCTGAAAGAAAAATGTTTGTAAACCTGCCAGCGTCACTGTCATAGCGGTGGACTTCAACCATTCCCAGCTTGTTGCAATAAAAGTCCAGAGATTCCTCCAGATTCTTGATTCGAACCATCGTGTGTAGATATTTCACATTATTCTCCTGCTTGATCGGCTTTTTCAGGGGGTGGTTTGACCCAATTGTTTTCTAAGATAGAGGTAGTTACCTGCTTTTGCACAGCTTAAGCAATTTTTTTGCGTTTTTTTTGATTAGTACTTGCGGTGCCATCGCGACACGATGCTATCATACCAGAGAATCAGAAGCGACTGCGTCTGAGAAGCGGCAATATGGAAGTATCGTAGTTATGTCGGGGGACAAGTCACAATCACCGGAGTATGTGCACCGCAGTGACGCGGCTGCTGCTGAAAATGATGCGACGGATGTTCGTGAAGCTGCTGGCGTCATTAAGTGGTTTGACGTCTCAAAAGGCTTCGGTTTCATCGTGCCGGACGACGGTGGCGAAGATATCCTGCTTCATGTGACCAGCTTGCGCCGCGATGGGTTCCAGACCGCCCCTGAGGGTGCACGTATTGTTTGCGAAGTTGTACGCCGAGATCGAGGGCTTCAGGCACTTCGGATTTTGTCCATGGATGAAAGCACTGCCACTCATCCATCGCTCAAGGAAGGCGGGAAAACGCATTTCGATGTGCGCGCTGAAAGTGGTCTGGAACGGGTTCAGGTCAAATGGTTTAACCGGACAAAAGGCTATGGGTTCGTTGTACGGGGATCAGAAGATATCTTCGTGCACATGGAAACGCTCAGACGTTTTGGGCTAACAGAACTGCGTCCTGGACAATATGTCCGTGTCCGGTTCGGCCAGGGCCCCAAAGGGCTGATGGCTGCCGAGATTTTCCCGGATGATGAAAATCTCTCACGCAATACCAACTGATCCTCAATTATGCCAAGTCAGCAGTGATGAAACGTTGACAAACGCAATCAGGCTGTCCTGAATTACGTCATGTTTGATCTATTATTGCAGTCTCATGAAAACCTTCAAACTCTTCATCCTGTGTTTCACGTTGATCTCCAGCTTTGTTTGGCATTCGGGAACCAGTTTGGCTCAGCAACAAGCGCAGGAAATCCTGCTACCGCGGGAGGAACTGGTTGTTGAGACAAATGCTGGCAAGTTCACCTTCTCAGTAGAAATTGCGGATGAAGACATAGAGCGATCCACCGGGCTGATGTTTCGAACCGAAATGGCCCCCAATCACGGAATGTTGTTTGACTTTGGAAAATCAGAACCGATTGCAATGTGGATGCAAAATACAGTGCTTTCTCTGGACATGATTTTCATCCAGGCAGATGGCATCGTACTTCGAGTTGCCCGCAATACAACGCCGTTTTCACGGGATATTATTACATCAGGCGGCCCCGTGTCCCATGTGCTTGAAGTCAATGCAGGAATTGCAAATCAGATCGGGTTAAAGGCAGGAGACCGGATCATACATCCTGACTTTAACTCTAATGATTAGTGATATGTGAAATTTGTTCAAAATCGTCAATTTTCGCCCTTGCGGGGCGACGCGTACGGGTGTAGTGGTTTGCGCGGCGACGGAGCGTGGCGCAGTCTGGTAGCGCATCTGGTTTGGGACCAGAGGGTCGCAGGTTCGAATCCTGCCGCTCCGACCATCCAGTCTTCCAAAAAGTAACTTGTGACACAGTTAAGCTCCGCGAGCATCAATATGCGTGTTTGATGATTGTCCATGGTACTATTCGCTAGACTTTGAATCTTCGGGAACCAAGACTTCGTTTACTGTTCTGTCCAAGGCGCCAGTTGCCAGCTGATCCATCATCAGATTGGCTTCCGTTACAGGATTGTTTGCTAGAGATGGCGGAAGGTTTGCCGGGGCATATTTTCCTTTTGCAGCCAATACATTTGCCCAGATTCTGTTGGTTTCAACATAAGCGCTCAACCGCTTGTCCAGATCATTTGTTGCGGACGAAATCGCTTTGTCGCCATAAGCTTTGGCCTGCGCTTCAATGCGACTTGCCTCTGACTCAATTTTTGCTTTCTCAAGTCTGAGTTCTGCAATCTGGATTTCTGACTGTGCTTTCTGTAGTTCAGTATCTTGCTCCATGATGGCGACTTTCATATTGGCCTCTGCGAGCGCAGTAATCCGCGCTGGTTGAACAAGCGCGGAT
>JAAUYH010025006.1_pt1 | contig 19994 bp, 14 predicted proteins | sample 7278061 | NCBI WGS metagenome assembly JAAUYH01 (sample SAMN14350203, study PRJNA611818) | marine sediment metagenome | isolation source: surface marine sediment (0.6m) | place: French Polynesia: Moorea | collected 2018-08 | reverse complement strand
TCAAAGTTAAAATATAGAATTTTATAACAGATACTAACAAATATTATTTTGAAAGTGCAATATCTTAGACTTGTTTCCATCTATTTGCAATGATAAATTTTTTGTGATGTTGCTTGAATCTTTAAACGTTTACTTGGCTCACAATATAACTTTCACTCACTATTCTAAAATACTGCGACCCATTTTTTACCTAGAAACTGTATGGAAATCATTCAGCTCAATTGCCAGAGCTAGACGGATGTGCTTTTAAGAAGCAGTAACTATTAAGATCTTAACTAAATGTATTTTTTGTGATAGAAGGACCTTATAATCACCTCTGTTTACAATCAAGTTATCGATAGATTGTTAGGCGCAGAACCCTTTGATGCTTTAAAGTGCTATTCAGTCGAATTCTTTACATAATTGATGTCCAGCAGTAGGTACATCGTTTGATATTATTGTTATTTCAATGTTCTGCGCACTTTACGTCGCCAATATCTACTCTTGTTTTCTCTCTCAGCCTATGAATTTCGAGAAACGGTTGAAACAATTACTTGAATAATCTTCTAAGCTTAGTGCAGAACTATTCTAAGTAGTTAAACCCTTGAATCAAGTACTGGTCATATGTTCTTTGTTCGGAAAACGTAGTACTGGAACACTTCTTGATGGAAATGAAACGATTGATTTAAAAATAAATGCGAAAATATTAAGTATTATTTATTCTTTTATTCTTTATAAAGCTTTGCTCAGTAGCATTATGCATTATAGTTGAAAGTAAGTTCAACTTTGTTGCAATTCTAGCAGTACACATTTTACATCAAAGGTATGGAGAAAATTTTTGCACTATCCAAGCAAAACACTGGTTCAATATGCAATACACTTTATTGTGAGGTCCAAACATTTGATTCTGTAGGTACCATTGAGAAAAATTTCAATCGCAGAATGCTTTCAAAATCCTTACAGGCTATTGATTTAATTGATCCATTCTTCTTCATTTTTTACAATTCAAAAGACTCAGAAGCATAACAATCTTATGTTCCTGTACAAAGTTTGTAGAGCTTAACTATTACATGATCTTGACAAGCCCTTACGAGGCATGTTCGCCCAGTGCTTCATAGTGAAACGTCGCTGAGAATGAATCTAACTTCGTTAAGTAGAATTATTTTTCCGCTGAACTTCCCTTTTTGTATATCAGGAATTGATAATGCCTAAAAGAATCGTAATTGAGGCACCAAAACTTCATGGTAAATAGTGAATCACAATATGAATGGTAAAATAACAACTCGGCATGAAGCAAGAGCTTTTTCTGTATTCCTCAAGTTTCAATAAAAGATCGCGAAGATACTTTGTGAAACGAAGCAAAAGCGAGCTGCTCTTCACTCCAATTTCCTCCTCTTTTTTGTGTTGTTCTTGTTCTCTTATCTTACTCTCTCGTCCTGTCAGCCATGATTCTCCCACACTAGGGCTATGACTAACGGGTCAATACTGACCGGTCAATGGGAATGATTGATGGTGTCTACTCGCACAAAGCCTACCGAAAACACTTGGAACCCTAAACTCACTATCTAACTGTCATACTCTGGGCTGTACGCTATGAATCATTGGCATAGCTCCAAGATTGAACTTGGTAGTTTTTACTGCGCATTATTCACGTAGATGTTCGCTGTACCTTCGCTATTATTTTTGCTTACTGTTTTCCAGTCAACTTTCAGGATAAATGCGAACACGTATCACAAGTCCTTTGGTTTGTTTTCTATACAAGAGAAGATTCATGAATCAAAGTCTTTAAAAATGAATAATTAGAAAGTAACATGATGAGGCTAATGTAGCTAAGTCCTTTGGATTAAGTGGCAAGTAGTTACTGATTGCTCGGTCCTGCCCCATCACTGCGATTGCTTTTGTCTGTTTCAAGATTATTGAGCATTTCACGGAACAACTGATCATTGTCTGGCTCATCCTCACCGAGCTCTAAAGTTCCTTCTACGGCAGCTCTCGCCGTAGTAATGCTCTCAATTATTGCACGTCCAAAATCATTGGGCACTTCGATGTCGGCAGCCCTCAGTATACTTTCCAACGCTGCAACACGGTTCTCAAGCTGGTCAATTTCTTTCAGGAAAGAATTATACTTGGCAAACAAATCCGCGATTTCTTGTTTTCGTCTCTCTCGACTTCTTCGAGCAGACTGTCTGCACTTGTTAGCAACTACAGAAATAGAATGTTTCTCATGATAACGTACCCTCGCATTTTGGCCTCGCACAATTTCTTCGCGAAGGTGAGCAGGCGCTCCTCTCACAGAGGTTGGGATGGCTTCTTCGTCCCTCTGCCCTTCGTGATGTGTGTCGTCAGTTTGGCGTTGATCCTCGGATTTGTTTGAGTCGTCGCTCGAAGAAGACCCTTTCTTTTGCGAACCAGACTCGCTCATGTTGTGCCACAATCTCTAATTACGTCGAACATGTTTTGTGCAGAACTATATAGAGTTTTCCAGAGCAGGAGAAATACAAGTTGGGCAAACAAGCCGATTTCGCCCGACGTCATTTAGTCGGACTTAGGAGTTTCGGACCAGTCGGCATCTTCGAAATGCTTTTTACATCTACATTTGTGGTTCTTCTTTAGAAAAATGTCTATCATTGTTGCAAAGCTAGATAGGTAAGGTTTTTTCTCCCAAGCCGAGAAAGTGATTGCAAGCAACCCTTCATAAAAGAGAAATTCTTGGCCATTTAAAAAACCTAAAATGTTCTCGTAACTTACTTGCAATCAGAATGTTCTGAGATGGTACCCATCGTGTCTCACTATATACTTCGTTGGTGTCACTTTAACCTAGTGTCCCGTGTGATGAATGAAGTCAAATTTGCGCTATCCATCGAATGCATGAGAAAGAAACCGTGTTATGTTCGAGCCTTGGACAGAATTTCCTCCTTCCTCTCTACGATATTACTGCTACTGGAAATGAGATCTAGGAACTTCCGAAGTGTTTCCTCTGCAGTATTTTCCTTAATTGGTTGGTTTTTTTCTACATTGTATATCATGCAAAAAACCCGAAACTCACCAATGGACGGAGTGTGAAAAACCCCAATATCCTACACAGACACCATAGACTTCAGCCATTAAGGACAACCGAGAGGAAGATGCCTCCAGTTTTCCTCCGTACAGTACACCAAGCTGGTTGTGTAATTGTAAACATCCGAATGAGTAAACGTTTAGTCTGCAAATTAACTACCGGGAGTTCGGTGGTGACGAGTATTTACTACCGCACACTAGTGAATAGCATTAGTAATTTGCAGACCACTCAAGTTGTCCGTGATGTTTCGATGTCGATACTCCTGGTCTGTAAACTGATAGATTGAGCTCCTAGGTCTTCGAAAGTCAGCAATGCTCGTATATCCTTCGAGTATCAACGCAAGTGGCGCAAATCGATTTCTGCTGTAACCAAGGAAAGGCTAATATACAAAGTTCAGCCTTGTATAAAATTGAAAGAGGCTACCTGTACAAGAAAGATGGTAGTTTTACTGTTCGAGCAAGTTTACAAGTGCCGTACCTCAATAGTGACAATAGCACTGTTCAAATTCGAATCGTCTCCACACATGACGGCACATTCACAAGCACGGTGCAAGATGCGGATATTCTCTAATACTAGGGGATTAACAGAAATAGACAATTGAGCGGCAGTTCGCGGTTTACTCTTCCACTAGAGGCGAAAGATAAATTCTGGTATATTCAAACAGCGAACAACACTTGCACCTCAGATTTGCAGTTCAACTCCACATTTAACGCGAAATTCAGCGGTGCTTTTTAGTCCACGTTTATAATTTACGGATAACTGTCACTTGCCGATAGCAACTTGGAACAGGAGACTACAACCTGCAAATTTTGATTCTTCTACTAGTTATGTAGATAGGTAGATACTTAAGTCTAGGCGGACATCTGATCAGGACAGATCACTTGTCACCTCTTCATCACTCGGTAAACCACTACAGTACGAGTACGGACTGCTGAACTGTTAACCTTGGTCGCTTTCGTACTACGTTACCTGTACCCGTCTCATTATATGGCATCAGCAGTATAAACCCGGCCATTTCAAGATCATTTACAAAACAGGCTCATCTTTCGCCAAGATTACATTAATTCTCTTCATCATCCTCAGCAAACAAACGGGCGGACGTGGCGGTAGTCCTAACCAACTCCTGTTGCCCATTCAACCATTTTTATTAGTGCACGCAGTTACGTGGCAAGTCTATCTTGCCTATTGATCACTGACCCCTTGGAGAACAACCCTGTGACTCGAGACAAGCTCATCTGTAGCGACAATATGACGGCATCAGTAGCATCGGTTGTTGAGCAACTCAACGAAGAGGGTATCCCCGACGATGACCCTGTTATGTTTTTGGAGTGGGTGGAGCAAAATGTTCAAATCTTTCTCGATCGTTGGCAGGCTCTCGAGGAAGTTGGGCTCGTTCAGAACCCATCTTTCGAGCGCCCGCAGTCTGTGGCCGCTTTTCGCCGCACGATCCTAGAGCTCATCTGCAACGACATCCCCGGGGCGACCACAGGGCGGAGAGGAGGCCTTACCCAATGCACTACTTCTGTCCCGTTTGCCTAAGTCCTCTGCAAGATGTTCAGGTTCGAAGGGCTAGAGTGGGTGCGTGTTATACTTGGCCAGAAAAAGGAGCCCGGGAAGCTGGCCCATATTTCCATCGCTACCTCTACGCACGATATGCAGTATCCTGCGTTCGATGGCGTACTGTTCTGAATGCGCGCGTGAAGGAAGGTCCACGAATAGGAAGTTGTTTCGCTAGAGCAGAACCCATACATCGAAAATAGTCTGCTGCTTTACAAAAAGTGCGGACTAGACACGACGAGGCGACTCTTCTTCTCATCTTGGCAGTTAATTTCTCGGCGTAGCCGGTCGGTCGCAGTTGAGTGGATCGTAAAACAGTTCGAAGTGCTCTGGTTGAAACCTCTTCTCATAGCGCGTGAATTCGGGCAACAACTGCACCCCGCCGTTCTTCGCTCTCCCCAGAAAAGTGGCGAAGGCGGCCTTATTGCCGCGTGGTTTATCGAGGGGATAGTTCGCGGACGAGAACACGGTCGCCACGAATCCGTTGACGAGCTCGATGTCCACCGACGCGCCCTCCAGCATGTTGTTCATTTCCGGCCGCCGCTCGCGCATGTCGGGCCCTTCGTGCGCGCGCAGCAAGCCATGCACGCTGTTGCGCTTGAAGTACGCCTCCACAGCGCCCTTGCCGTACAATATGCCCGCGCCTCGCATGTGGTTCACCTCGGTCTCCGACTTGAGATGTGGGTCCGACCACAACACGTCCTCTATCACGCACTGGTACGGGTCATCTATCTGCCGCCGCGCGGTCGCTAGGTCGCTCAGCGTCCCAATTTGCAGACTGCTTTTCGTTCTAGTTGTCCAAGCCCGGTACAGCCCTCCGTGGCACACTAGGATTCGTCGCTCCCCAAGGTCCGGGGCGCGGGTGTACCACGCGCCGATGTCCGACAGCGGCCGAGCTTTCCTGGCCGACTTCCGCCGTGGGGCAGGGGCAGGGGCGGGTGCGGCGGCGGCGTCCGGCGCCGACTGGAGGGTGCGCAGCAACGCGGCACACGGTAGTTCGCGAAAAACGGCGGCGAACGCGTTGAAGTGCTTGCCGCTCAGTTTCTGGTTGACTTCCTTCTCGAAGCCGTACCTGCAGGTGGTGCCGGTTGTTTCGTGATTCCCACGCAGCAGGAACACGTGCTTCGGGCGCCACAGCTTGAGCGCGAACAGCCAGAGGAACACCTCCACGCCCCAACTGCCGCGGTCGACGCAGTCGCCCGCGAAGACGAGGACGTTGTTGTCGTCGGGCAGCCCCGCGAGCTGTACGCCTTCGGCGAGCGAGTGGATGTCGCCATGGATGTCGCCGAACACGCGCGTCTGGCCATCGTGCGGCGTAACGACGTCCACCAGCGTGTCCTCCCTCGCCAGCATGGCCCGCACGTCCGCCAGCAAGCGCAGGATGCAGGCACGCTTCATCACGCGCATGCCGAACAGGTACGGCTCGCGGTACGAGCCGGCCAGCAAGCGGCCGAGAAGCTTGCGTATGTAGGCCTCGTCGATGCTGGCGCGATCCTTGTACTCCAGTGCTGAGCACATGTCCAGCCATTCGCCCTCCTCCCCGGCGTCCCCGACGTCGGCCACGTCCGGATATCGCGCCATACCGCGTGTGGACTGGCTCGATGCTAGACGCTACATGGTTGAAACTTAGCGAGGTTGGATCACGGAATTAAAACGCGCATATCATACGCACATTGATCCGTCCATCGGCCGTCGCCACTGGGTATGGCCACGCTCAAGTTGGAGGCGACTCTCGAAGGCCATCAGGGCGCGGTGTGGTGCTGCACATGGTCGCGGTCGGGACTGCTGGCGACGTGCGGGGCCGACCGCACCGTGCGGGTATGGACATCGGAGGGCGGCGCGTGGCGGTGTTTGGCTGTGTCGCCCGAGTTTCGGCGCACGGTGCGCCGCGTGGCGTGGGGCTCGGACGGGCGCAGCATCGCAGCGGGATGCTTCGATGGCATTGCGACCGTGCTCGAGCTGGTGGGTGGCGCGGAGCCGCGGTTGGAGGCGGCGGTGACGCTGGAGGGCCATGAGAACGAGGTGAAGGGCGTGGCGTATAGCGGTTCGGGTGGGTTGTTGGCCACTTGTTCGCGTGATAGGAGTGTGTGGATATGGGAAGTGGGCACGGACTTCGAGTACGAGTGTATTGCAGTACTGAGTGGGCACACCGGCGACGTGAAGAGCGTTACCTGGCATCCCAAAGTGGAGTTGTTGGTGTCATGTGGATACGACTCAGTTGCAAAGGTGTGGGCGGAAGACGAGGACGACTGGTTTTGCACGGAAACACTCGGCGGGCATGGCGAAACGGTGTGGGGCGCGAAGTTCGATGCTGCGGGCGAGCGGCTTGCGACGGTGGGCGCCGACCGTGCGTTGATACTGTGGAAGCGCGAGGCGCCAACGGAGAATGCCACGGCTTTTGTGATTGCGACACGCGTAGAAGACGTGCATGAAGGTGCGGTGTACTCGGTGGATTTCAGCGAGAATGGGATGCTACTTGCGACATCAGGTGCTGATGATGCGGTGGTGGTATTGAAGAGACGCGAAGTATTGGATGCGAATGATGAAGTCAAGGTGATTGCGAGAAAAGAACGGGCGCATCGTGGTGATGTGAACTGCGTGGCCTGGAAACATGATTCTAACCAGATGCTCGCTTCTTGTGGCGACGATGGTGTCGTGCGAGTATGGAATGTGGTCGGTGCGAATAGTGATGTTGTGGAAAGTCACGATTAGAGACAGGAAATACGTGGTGGTGCAGAAATTAGGGGATGGACTTCCTTCTGTTGAACATCGAGAGCATATCTATCGCTCGTTCGGAACCATGTCCTCATGTGTTGTTCATACTCATGGATGTGGATTTGTTTCAACAGTGCATGTGGCGGTGCGAGTAATCACGGAAGTTAGGCTCCATTCTCGCCTTGAATGGTAGGACAAAGCGGCAATGAACGAAAATGTCGAAATCGAATATGGATGTTATTGCGTAAGGTATAGATTCAAGGAAACGACCATGAGTATTGAACAGTTGGGGTTGGTGTAGCTGAGAGGAAAACAGAACAATTGATACAGTGGACGGTTACCAGAAATATACGTCATGTAATTTATTATTGGCTAGAATTCTGGTCATCATAAAAATAGTTCTGGTAGACACAGAGTAAATAAGTCATATTCAATTAGTGCTCGTAATGAAGCCGTTCCCTAAACCTGCGTTAGTGACTCGATCACCTCCTGTTAATAGGAGAGAGGCAGAAGAGAAATGGAATTAAATCCTTAGCTGGGGAACCAAATAAGTAATCGCACCACTTACCAACGTACCAGTGGTATTGCAGAAGAACCTTGTAAATCAGTTGCAGTCGTAGAGATGTAATGTCCAGCAGGGAAAACGAGTGGACTATTTTCTTTTCGTCCCAAAGCAAGCGTCACGTCCCTTGGAAGTACTGTACAGCACATGACGACAGGAAGGAGGAATCGACAGCGATGTGGACAACCATAACCAAGATTGTTAGTTGGTTACGTGATTACTAGAAGTCCACCTATTTCTCTTATGTGACGTAAGGGCTTGAGATCGGATTTTCTCCAGTAGAGGAGAAATTGGCAACGAATTCAAACAACAATGCTTTAGACATTCGACAATCCCAGGAAGGCTCCCCAATACTAGCATCTGCTATTTCGACTGGCTTCGCGACCGCGAATTAATGACGGGAATATGCAGACGCAATTATCTTCTACGTCGAGTACACCCTCACCACTATGCCTTAAATCTGCATCGTGCATTAAACCATCTCACCATTGATCATTCTGACAACCCAGACCTAGGAGCCCTTCTGGCTGTTTAGTGCTCGTGTATGCTGCAGTGATGAGCGAGTACAGCTATGAGAAGAGGGGGTCCGGTTCAAGCAGGTCTGGGAGATCTAGAACGCGAAGAAACGAGAGTGGGGAGGAGGGGGAGCAGTTGACTGTTCGTGGTGCACCTGAACACTTACGTCCGGACATCGTGCGTGCACAGAACGCTAGGGTAAGTTGTCATTCCTCACAACAATGTTTCTTCTATTGGTCTGACACAAATCATGATTAGTCTGCGAGAAGAAGTCGTGAGAAACGCAAACAAGAGTACACGGCCTTGTTCGAGAAATATCACTCGTATCTTGAAGAAATCGATTATCTGGAGAATCGCGTGGCTGCCTTAGAAGGCATTTTGAGACAAGCTAACATTGAAATACCACCTAATTTCGCTAGCGCTATCATCGATAGTCTTTCTACTGCGCAGGCAGCTGTCGACGGAACTCTCGTTCCTGATGCCGACGAACCTGATAATGATCAGTTGCTGCACGAAATGCTGAACATCCTCGAAAATAACAATAATAGTGCTGGACCTAGCAGCGAATAACCAATACTCATCCACCACTAACAGACCTGAACATGACTTGTGAATGCGAAAAATGCACAGTAAAATTTCTCACTTACCAACTACTTGGCCGGTTGCTAGCCGCTTATTTTCCGGATGCATGGCTGGTACTGAGCTTCGTGTCAGTCATATGTCTCCTTCCCATTTGTCGCGAAACCTCATAATCCTGCGGCACATTGCTGGATACACTCGCATTCTGGGTCATTGACACTCGTTCGAAAAATAAACCATTCTACAGGGCTCCGTTGTGAACTAGAGAAATGCCCAGATCTCTCAACTCAAAAGTAATTCTACGACCAATTTTTGTAATGCTCAGCAAAGGAACCTTCTCAAACAATATCTGGAGCGGTCTCATAATTCGATTGCCAGCAACCATATAACGTGTCAGATATCTCAGTTCGTGCCACGCGCCTTTCATTAGCCCGTAGAATTTTTTGTAAACAGAGAAATTATCTGAACGATTCACAGAAGCCGTTGCCGCCTGCGGTACACCTCGACAGTCGCGATCAGTACTCTGCCTTGTTAATTTGTCAGCCACAGATCCTACTTCCGCCATTTTTTGAGAACTCTGGTCAAGGAGAATCTCGAAAAACGGTATAGTGTTTGTGCTTCCCATTTCGGTGAGTCATTGCTGGCCGTACACATGCAAAATTCCGCGTACCACAATAATCTGTTTCATTGGCGTTTCAGTTGGTCAGGAAGGGCGATTCACAGTCAGTCATTTCACATCCAAGAGCGATAGATCCCTTTTATTGTCCTTTCCCTCAGGCTTCTGCAATTGACGAATGAACTATTCGAATCAAATGAAACGTTGTGTTCTTGATTCTACTAATCCGGTGCCACTTATTATTAGGGGAGCCTTCTTGGTCCAAAGGAATCAGGAGAGAAACTTGACGCCTGCTGTGGCTTATCTGTTGCATTCTCCTCAAAATTGCCGTGTTACTTAGATCTCAACTTTCGAAGTTCTGTGGCTTATAATTCACTGTTTATACAAAATGGATTAATTAAGAGCGAAGAAGACTGCGGATTTTCATTTGAATTTCTAAAAAGGTTCACAACTATATCTATACAGCACAGGAAAATAGGAATACCGAAGAAAATGACAATTCCAAATTATATTGCTTTGGATCCTTGGACTTAACCGTGAACACGAAAAGCACTTCTGATAAGATAAACACACAGTTGTATTTTTAGGTATAAAGATCCTCGAAGAACTCAAATTCCTAGACTTATCCTGGTCAATCATGCACAGAATTATTTAAGTCGTTTAACGCGATTCTCTGTCTTCCGCAGAAATGACCTTATTTTAAGACACTGAATAAATGCATTAGTATCGCGATGACACACCCCTGAAACCGTATTCATTCGATTTCATTCATTCAAGGGCTCTTCAATATTCTACTCAGTGCATAAGTTAGATACAAGCGAATATGTACTTCAGATGCACCGGTTCAAGGAGCGAGAGATGTAAGGCGCGGGGTTGAGTTTGAAGTTCGATAATCGAAAAGCTGACTTAATTAGCAACATCCACAGTCTACAGAAGCACGAGCAAATATGTGGGTGCAGTAACGTGAGCCATAGACGCACAATCGAGCGTCTCTCGTAGATGATCGTATAGTAGGTACTCGATGGTCACGACGCTATTAGAAGCATGAGCCACTGACTGTCACGCATGTACGGTACAGCAATGAATAGTCTAAATCTGACTGTACTAAACTAGAGGAAATTGTACTAGATTTGACAATTAGAAAAAACGCTATGAAAATACTTCGTTTATTTATGACCGCGAAAAAGCTAATTTTAACTCAGAATTGTGCAAACCCAAGTTTCTACATGATATTATATGTTAAGTTGATAGTCTTACCTCTGAAAAATACAGATAAATAATCAAGATGTGCAATACACCCCAATCTACGTACTTTAAGCAGGTGTCTGGAACCTTTCAGTTTCACTATAACAAATATGCAAGACCGAATAAATTAGTGAAATAATCTAAGATACTTATCCAGAAAGAATCCAAAGCAATTCAAGATTCATCCTTTCTTCTAATTTGTGAAAAATACCCATGAACCTTAAAAAACTAATCGCTTAACTGTATAGAGCTTAATTTGTTGAGTAAGTAATCTAGAACCTGCATAAACACAAGCAGGTCATTCACCGGGCTCTGAAACTTTCTTTGAGCGATATGATTAAGGGGAACTTCATCTAATTGGAGAATTGAAAGAGTGTAATTCTATTGGAAATCAAAACCGTTCTATGATCAAATAGGCATAAATATTAAAACAGAATTGTATGTTGATATTGGAATTATAGACTAGACTTACTTTACTGCAAAAATGACGTAGACCACTGCTAGGCTGGTGAGTCACTTGATGATTGTTGGTATTCGATGTAGGTTTGGTTAATATGTGTTCCTTCGAGTCGAGGAGGGCAGCCTTTTATTCGGTTCTCTCAAGTCTAGATTGAGTAATAATGACTCAGCTTGGATCCCATGGGGTAAATATGAACCATGCAACCTAGGCGTATGGTCTACTGACATTACTCAACGAGAGTCACATCTTTCACGAAAAAGCAGTCCTGATCTATGAATGTATATCAAATGGTACAAGTAAATGGTTTAACTCAATACGACGATATCGTAGAAAAAGGGAGGGAGTAATCTATTCGGTTTTGTTTATAACAAAAAAATCAATAGCGTTAGCTTGAGACTGCTGAACTCTTTTTCTACTTTCAGATGCTTTCAGTTCTAGAATCACTTTTAACCTGTAGTCAGTATTCCAAATTTTTAAGTACTCTATTCTGAACAGCTAAGTGAGAAGAAGACTGAATCAGATCGTTTCGCATCTTGAATTAATCTAGACTTGTCTACGTTTTGTCACTAATCAACTCTAAATAGATACTTTGAAATTTTCAATATCTTTGCCATAAGTGGAACGGGTCAAGTTAGCACGAGTTGTGTACATGCACTTTTAATGTCTAAAATTTATGACAACTGATTGTAGTACTTATTGAGACTCAAGAGGTTGATTTTTTTTCCTAGTCGGACCGAAATAAGTAAGTATCAATCGTTTTGCAATGAATCTGTTTGAACGTTAGCATACATGTATATCTGAAAACTGATCGTTCGGTCTAACTAAATCGTGTTAAATAGAGACAAGGAACGAGATGAAGGAATTTGAACCGTCTTTGCCCGTTCGCACAACATCTAACAGCTTTTAAGGATTTCAGAAACTTGCATGATACTAGGTAAGAGCTGAATTCTGAGTTTGTGATTCTTAAGAATGGCTCATTGCATTGAGCGTTCTTTTTTAGAGTACATTAGTTGGAGCAGAACAATTAGATTGACTCGGTATCATTATTCACGGGGGGGATAAGTTGTTCTGAGATTAATAATGCTATCTGGTTAACAATTAACGATTAAAATGTAGATACTTTCTATTTGTACTAAATGTCAATCAGCTGTTTCGTCGCTTGAAAGTATTGTTACATGCTATTGTTGCGATATGTTTAGAATTGAAACTGTTTGACTGTAGCTTCAATTCTTTCGAATTCTACCTGTTCCCCTGCTCTACTTGTTCAACTTAAGCTTTTTTGGTCTGATAACCTTTGTATCGCATCACGTGTAAGCTCTTGTTATGCACTCGCGTGGAGACTTGATTTGGTGTGCCCTATTGCAGTTTTGTCGGCATAAGTTGTCTCTTTGTTGTTAGCTTTCTTGAAACTAGTGTGTTTACACCTACAAAGTCCTACAATTGCACTTTGCTCGCGAAATTGTGACTGATATTCTACAAAGCATTCCTACAATTAATGGTACTAGATTAAGAAACGCCTAATGGATTTTTCACGAAATAGTCGCTGTGTCGGCATATTACAATGAATAAGCTGGTATATACCTAGGGTGGTCATTCTCCAGGCTTACTTTTACTTGTTGAATTATTACTTAAACGAAACTCACGGTTAATCTGCAGTATTTCGTAGTTGTGTAGAGGTTTGAGATATCATTAACAATAGTTTTTAGTGGACCTGACGGATTAAGCATGGTTTTCGCAGTGTAGAACAGTACTATAATATGTTCGCATATCGCTAAAAATCCTGCTTCCTGTGCGTAAAAATCCTAACGGAGTACAGAATTGCCTTTCTATATGGCACATTATCTGCGCGATTAGATGTTATAGAACCTTACTCTGAAGTCTGGAGAATAGTTTCAACTTCCCTGTGTACGCTAATTCAGACCCTACTGTACCGTTTCCGTACGGTGTCTGTGCCAAAGTGTACCACGAGGGATAGGGGTGAATGGTGCGATGACCAAAGAAGATAAGATGCCGTCCAATTCTAGTTGCATGGAAAGCAAAGAAAATGATACTAGGCACATAGAAACGGCGAAGGGTGGTGTCTGGACGAGCAGCGGTTGAATTGATTGGTGTTTACCTAAGAAGTACTGTTCTTACTGTATGGCGCTTGGATCGATATCACTTTCTGTTAGTTACTATTGACCGTTAAACAAAATTAGAAACTATTTTATACGGTAACCTTTTTGAGATGAAATTAGAAGTTTGACTCTTACTAACGAAGTGTCAGTACATACTTAGAATGGATGGTATAGAGGAGGTTATTAGGATGTCAAAAATAAACGAAGGTGCAGAAAGCCTAGAAATGTACATGGAAATTGAAAGTGTTGATCAAAAGATTGTTTCTGCTAGAATATTAAAGTACTTCTCGGATATTTTTGAGACTAAACAGTTATACGGCTAACTTAGTACCGTTCGAAAGAAATTCTGAATATCAAAATATCAGATTTGATAAGCCACGTCAGACGTTTTGTAGTACAAGTGATCATCGTGGTATACTGGCTCTCAAGCAGCATTCCCACTGAAGCACAAATACTCTGCCCATCTCAGACCGTTTGATAGAGCCGTTTTTCGGCAGGAATCAGCGGAAATCTCTGCCAGTGAAAATTGTCAAACAGACAGAACAGGTGCGAAAATTTGACAATGCGGCTTACCGAATATTGATTTAAGATAGAAGCAGCTTGGAAAATTCTAAATGTATCAATTATTAAGTTCACCAATAACTCAGCATTCCTTTTTTGTACTGTATTAATCAGCAATGTATCTAAATAATTAGAACAATAATAAAGCAAAAGAGATCATTAACATTTTACGAAAATGGTGCAAACTCTTAAGGCACAATTGCCTGAGCACCAGCGATTTTTCCGTTCTAATCAATAATGAAGGAACAATGGATCCTCTAAATACCTTTGACTTGTTGCTGTGCAAGTATTGAGTCCAAACGAAAGTCTGGAATTGTTTTCTCATATTATCATTGCAGCAACAGCTCTACGCCATCAATTTTATAGTCATAATACTCATTGCATTGCATGCCATTCTAAACGAAAATTAATTTCACTTATTCTTTTCTCGAAGACATGTTTGGAAAACTGCTTCTGTTGCAGTAGACGTACAATAATCGAAGTAGCTAATTTTAAATTGTACTGTTCTCTGGTTTCTTATGCACCGATCTGGTATTATTTTCCTGTGCCAATCGACAGAATCAGGAAGTAGACTATTTCGAGCAAAATATGTATTTATGGTGATGCAGGTACAGATGGAGTAGGGACATCACTGTAATCATACAGTCAAATATCTCGCGTTGTACTCATTCTGTATAACATTGATCGTTTCCAATTCCTTTTTTCTTCAATCGAATATGTTATTTAGTACTACCAAAGGGGCGTCTGTAAAAGTATTTCAGCGACACTGAAACACACCCTGTACAAGTCTTCGACTTCAACAGCATAGACATTAGTACGAGGTATGAGTAATAGGCCATTGCCTTTGAGAATGAAACCTGGTATTCAGTTTTAAACCCAAATTGTCGTGCTGCAGATTGTCGCGAAGAAACTGAACTGAGTAATGAGCTTATCAGTTTGCAGTGAATTTATGTTGATCGTATTCTTGAGAATTTTCTTTTCAAGACAGGATTGGACTTTAAGAGCTAACGAAAATCGAACACTTCTTTTACCTCGAAGATCAAACATTTTTGAATGTAAATTCATCCCTGTGGATGTTCGGAGATGTACTTGATATTTTAAAATATAAGATATAAGTGAAATGCTATTATATTGAAAATTTTTGTTAATCTAGATTCGCCTCGGGGTCCTGAAGAGTAGTAACGATACACAATAATGAAAGTTTTGATTTCAACATGAGCGCTACTAGAACAAACAGTGAATATTGCATTTTTTCGTCCGGTTTTATAGATGTTCATTCTTGCCTACTGTACGGCGTTACTTGTAGTGACGAATGAACTGAAAGACTTTCACCTTTTCGGCAAGCTGTCGATACTCAGTTGTAGCTAGAAAACACATATTTTGAAAGCAGTAAGAAAATAGTAGCGACCTGAAAACTAAAAAAGAATCACTTTTTCAATTTACTGAACTGCTTTTTGCTTTTTACATCACGCAAACATGTAAGCTTAGTATGAAAATTCACGAGAACGATTGGTGCCCTGGTTGTAGAACCTCAAAATAGACAATATCTACGATTCCATGGTGAATTTCGAGGAAAAGATCTAGATATAAATGGAGACTATTCGTTTGACCTTATCAGAAAGCCATTCAACATTTTCATTTATCATTTTAGTCAAATGCGCCATATTGCGGTACCCAGATTCTGAAGCAAATATCCAACCTAAAGCAGTAGAGAACGAACACTCACTGATAGAATTAAGTCGATGCCTTATAAGAACAGTTTCTCAGTAATGTCACCGAAAGTAAAACAATAACTGACATTGAGCCGCAAAACTGGGTGAAATGGCATGCACAACTGACAAACTAATTTTTAAACTCATTTTTAAGCACAAATTATACTACTTGAAAGTGAAAGCTAGTAATTTTTGTCCTATATCTAAGTGATGAAGAAGAAGAAATATTAAGAACTTCTAGGCATTTATCCGAACACAAAAAACACAAAATTTCTGTCTTCTGTAGTAATTTCAATTTAGAGACGCAAAAATATACTGCAGTGGAAGGAACGCAAGTAAGACCACTTTGGCAAGTTCGATCTTCAAGTAAGTAGGCAGCCGGTGGGATGATTCAGGTACGCCACGCTGTAGGAAATTGTATCGTATACGCGAAGGCAATACTCGAGTTCACTGACTATTTTTCGAACTTTCCCTGCTAGCTGAAAAACGTAGTCAGAACCAACATTTCAGTAGGAAATAGATGAAGAACTACATAGCAAAATTACGTCGGGACCATACCAAACAGATAAAAACAACTCAAATACGCCAGAAATGTTCAGAAAACATACAGTATGTGAATGGGCGGAAGATTGCAAATGATACCGAAGAGGACAAAAATGGGTCGAGGAGTACGTCTCACTAAAGGAGAGCAGCAAGTAATTTTGGCCTCGTTCAAAAAAGTTTTGAGTTCAAGAAAGATGGCGACATGCGCAAGGCATGGCTGCAACACTATTTTAGGGGTATTCAATCGCAGACGTGTGATTTGTTGTACGCGTAAGAAGCGGTACACCGTAAATTGGCAAATAGGTTGGTGCGTTTGACTCTGCGACGTGCGAGAACTGGGCTGTACACTTCCCGTGAACTGTGCAATACGTATGCTCCGACGGTAACCTTCCGGAGGATTCAGCCAATTCTGGCCGCAGAGCCAGACTTATGCTGGACGAAGATGCCGGCCTCCGCGGCTTTGACGGCAGAGAACCGTTTAGTGCGTTTGTGTTGTGCGCGCTAGAAGGTGGGTTTGAGGGCCGAGGTGGTGGAGGAAGGTGTTGTTCAGCGATGAGAGCGGTTTCTCGCTGGACGGCCCGGAGGGGCTCAGCGGGTACTCGAGTGATGCCAAGTACCCATGGCGCTCGCTGAGAGCACCGAGGAACAGAGTTGGGTATGTGATGGCCGAAGTTGGTTTTTATTCCTGGCACCATGGACTCCTCCCGCCACTGTGCAACTTTGGGCACTGTGCTTTTGCCCTTCATTGAGGCCAATTATCCGCGCGGAACAATATTTCAACAGGACAACGCGTTCTGCCACATCTCTGCGTGCACGAAAGAATGGTTTCTCGACATGGATACGGAAGTTCTCGATTGGCCAGCTAGGTCATCGAACAAAAATCCTATCCGGAACCGTTGGGCGGTGTTGGATAAGGCTTTGTACACAAACGGACGGCAGTTTGATTCAATTGACGGTCTTCAGGAATAGCTAATATATGCATGGGATAACATTCAAATAGACATACAACATGACCTCATCAACTCAATCCCCCGCCACATCGTACCATTGATTGAAGCGGAAGGTCCCCGTACCCCTTACTAACGCCTAGATAGAGTAGATTTCACTTACATTTTCTTTAATTCTTCCGCTGCGTAATGATGGTTCTTAGTTATAGAGTTGTATTTGCTGCCTCGAGTTGATGTGATTCCGTAAAATTGCTAGTTCTAGCTTGGTTTGTTGTCTACTCTCTACTCTGTGCTGTATCTGAATCGATATGTGTAGTACACGATTCTACAGAACCTACATATGCAGAATTGACCCAATTCGTGTTTCACTAGCTGTACTACTCTGTCAAAACGGTGGATAGGTTTCGCTTTTACACTGTATCGTCACTAAAGGTCTGTTTATGTTGATTAAAAACCAAATTCTTGGTTCATTCGCTCTAATTAACCTCAGAAATCGCTGTTTCAGACAACTTTTTGTGCTGTTTCGGCATGTGTGGTACCGTGTAACCGTTACCTCTATTGAAGTTTATCGCAATCTCCATGCATCTCAGTTAAGTTAAAAATTTGTCGTCAATACGTACTTGATGAATATTTTTCTCTGACTGGCACACTGTCAGAAGATCCTTCGCATCCGCAATGGGGTTACCGTTAATTTTTCGCGACGTTCTCCCGCGTTATTTCGAGTCTGACCATTGTACCGCTTCGTGCGTGGAAGTTCTTGCCGCACTAGTTCCGCTTAACTGTTTCCTCAGATTCTCTCTAGTTTCAGGATATAGCACGGTCTGAACAGCAATGTTTTAGCGTAGTTTGGCGAATCACCTCAGCGTTATTTCATAGATACTGATACTGCGCGAAGTTCATTTCCCTTTGATAATGGCTGACTTACTCATTCGAATTAAGAGAGTTACCAGATTAATTTGTCCTTTCGAATGTTATTCCGCTCTATCAATCGTTTCTAATGTAATTTTGCATTTAAAAGCATTCATATATGATCCGTCAGCGATTTCGCTCAATTTTCATAAGTTGCTGATTTTTGTTTCACTTGAAGAAAGACAACCATCCTTTAGAATTTTAGAGTTCGTTCACAGCGCGCACTAAGTATAAAATGAATTTATCAGTTTTAAGTTTGCAAACACTGTAACGTGCCTTCTTAAAACTCAATAGACCAAATACATCCGTTCCTCTGTTTTACAGGATTCCTTCATTTTAAGCATTCTACGATAGTTTGCAGACCTCGACAAAAAGCACTGGTATGGTTATAATAACGAAGCATAAACACGAGGAAGAGCCATTATGCACTAGAGAATGAATTATCACGACTGTCAGAAAACAAGTGACAAATATATTTGTACGAACAGACCATTCAGCAGTACAATTAGGTAAGGACCAAGAATAGATTAATACTCTAAATTAAGTTTAAATATTTAAACCTTGGTCAATTTGATTTGGGAACAAACGGGTACTGCAATGTGCAACCTCAGAGAGGTACGCTCACCCATTGTCTTAAACAAATTATTGTACTATTTAAGATTAGATGAGATTATTATCCATCCACTCAAATTTTCCATAGTTAAACATCATCTCTCAAAGTTATTTGAATTTCAAAGAGCTCTGTAACATGACAAATTTAAAAAAATAGGCGTCCTCAATTGTAGTTGGTCCTCCCTCCAAAGCACTGTCACAGTTAGGTGGGTTAAAACGAGGACAACTTATGCACCAGAGGTGGGCCGGAGTACGGGTCGCAACCCAGTGGAATGGTGCCCTGCGACCCTACCGGAACCGTGCCTGTCTACGCTGGAACAGCGCTCCCACAGGATTTCGGATTGGTTGGTCCCCTTCCCTTGACCGGTGATGTTTTTCGACGCTCTGATTGGCCCAACCCTATTTTAGTAACGTAGTATTTTAGTAGTTTCCTTTTGGGTAAGTAGTATTCTAATGGGGCGGTATATAAGCCCGGAAGGGGTCCTTTGGTAAAGCAAGAAGTTTTCGGCCCCAAACTGAAACCCCGTCGGTATATCTTCGTTATCGATAACCATCTGCAGACTGTTTAGTGACTCCCTACGTCGGGGCTGCGGGATTCTCGGTGCACAGGTGTGCTACAATCCCCTAGGGTGGCCGTATTCCGACTTTGCCGACTAATTCTAACTCTACCTTCCCTCCGGGTTTGACATTCCATTCTAGGTCGGGTGTTTTTGTTGCTTGTTGTAGTTCTACAGTCGCCGTACTCCCTCGTGGGTGATCCTGTACTCGCTTGGGTGTATTTGCTTCCGGTTTTAGTGCGTGTTGGTTTTTATCCCCTCGCGGGTTGCACTACAAGCATCTTTCAACTTACACATGACAATATTGCCGAAATTTTTCACTCGGTATCATGAAGCAATGATAATATATCCATATTCTGATATCTAATTTAGTGATTTCTGGAGGTGCTAAAAGCTGCGTAACTATTTAATATTGTGCGAAAAGGCTGTCAGAATTTAAAATAAATGCATCACTCCAAAACTAATTCTCATTCGCAACAAGCGTTCGATAGTTTTATGAACTTTTCACTTTTATTTGACAAATTTTGGATGCTGTTGTGCTTCGAAAACGTGAAATTCCCATTTCTAATACAGCGCACAAATTCTCTTGCTCAACGAGACAGTATTAAATTATTAAGTTCTAAGAGCGTATATTCATTCTGCAGTGTAAAACTCACCTTCAGACATCAATTTCTAGAATACTATTATTGAATTCGAATGACGAATTCAAAATTGAATCTTGTGTGAATTTTTAACGTGATGGTGTTTTG
>JAAUYH010253044.1_pt1 | contig 19998 bp, 17 predicted proteins | sample 7278061 | NCBI WGS metagenome assembly JAAUYH01 (sample SAMN14350203, study PRJNA611818) | marine sediment metagenome | isolation source: surface marine sediment (0.6m) | place: French Polynesia: Moorea | collected 2018-08 | reverse complement strand
GCGCCGATCTGGAGGTGCAGATGAAGGTGAAGGACGTGTTCGATCCGGCGTGGTTGCTGAATCCGGCGAAGGTGTTTCCCTTGGATGCGTCTGCCGAGCGGAGGTCTTTCGCCGCCTGACGGCGTCGACCGGCTGGGGGGCTGTCTGCCCCCCAAACCCCCCGAGAGTATTTTTCCCAAGATGAAGCAGGTGAAGGCATGATCCGCAGAATACGCCGTAGTTTCAGTCTGTTATCGGATGACGGCGACGCGATATTGCCTGTCTTTGAGGGGCTGGCCGAGGGTCTTGGCACGGGCGCCGGAATGGTCTGGCGTCCATGCACCCACAAAGGACCCGACCATGAAACGCACCTTTCTCAAACCCCTTCTGGCCGCCGCCGTGGCGGCATCGGCGCTGACCACCTCTGTCGGCGCGCACGACCGGGCGCTTCTTTTGCAGCACACGGCTGCGCCGTCCCTGATGATGCGACCGGCCTTCAGCCGCGTCTTCGATCGCGCCGTCCGGAGCGACACGATCGTCCGGGCGCCGGCGCCTGTGTTCAAGCTGAGCTTCGACTGCGTCGTCGCCGGAACGCCGGTGGAGTTTCCCAACGACATCCGGATCTCGAACCCCTACGACTTCTCCGTCGCGGCGGGCACGGTGGCGTTCTACAGCGCACCCTACGGCAACACCGGCACTGTGACGCTGCCGGCCCTGGCGCCGGGCGCGGGCATCTATGTCTCGAACGCCGTTCCCGGCGGGATCACCGCGGGCACGCCCTGCTCGGCCAGCCAGCTTTAACCCGTGACGCCCTCAATATCGCGCCGCCGGTGCCGCCCCGCCCTGGCGGCGTTGCCATGTCTGGAGGCCGGGCATGATTGCACCGAGGACCGAGGCGGAGCTGGCCGAAGCCGTTGCAGGGGCCGCCGGGCCGTTGCGTATTCGCGGCGGTGGTACGCGGCCTGTGGGCAGGCCGGTCGCGGGAGAGGCGCTGTCGGTGGCGGAGCTCTCGGGGGTGTCCGTCTATGAGCCTGGCGCGCTGACCATGGTGGCGGCGGCGGGAACGCCCGTGGCGGAGATCGATGCGGCCCTGGCGGCGGAGAACCAGCGCCTTGCGTTCGAGCCAATGGACCATCGGGGGCTTCTCGGAACGACGGGTGAGCCGACGATCGGGGGCGTGGTCGCGGGCAATGTTTCGGGACCGCGGCGGGTGCAGGCGGGGGCGTGCCGGGATTATCTCTTGGGCGTGCGGTTTATCGATGGCACCGGGGAAGTGCTGAAGAATGGCGGGCGGGTGATGAAGAACGTCACCGGCTATGACCTGGTGAAGCTGATGGCGGGGTCCTACGGAACTCTCGGCGTGCTGAGCGAGGTGTCGTTCAAGGTGTTGCCGCGCACGGGCGCGGTGGCGGTGCTGCTGATCGAAGGGCTCTCGGATGCGCGTGCGGTGGAGGCGATGTCGGCGGCCCTGGGCTCGCCCTTCGAGGTGACCGGCGCGGCGCATACGCCGAAGGGCATAGATGGCGACCCGGTGACGATGATCCGGATAGAGGGGTTCGAGAGTTCGGTGGCTTATCGGGCTGGGGCTCTGAAGGAGTTGCTCTCCGGCTTTGGCGAGATCGCGGTGGAGGAAAACCCGGAGCGCACGACGGCCGGCTGGCGCTGGGTACGAGACGTGGAGGCGTTTCACGGGCTCCCGGGCGATGTCTGGCGGCTGTCGGTGAAGCCCTCGGACGGACCGGAGGTCGCGGCGCGGGCCGAGGCGGATGGACTGCTCTACGATTGGGGTGGCGGGATGGTCTGGATTCTGGTGCCGGACGGGACGGATCTGCGGGCGCGGTTGGGGGAGTTTTCCGGCCATGCAACGCTGGTGCGCGGTTCGGAAGCGACGCGGGCGGCCTTGCAGGTGTTTCAGCCAGAGCCGGCGCCGGTGGCGGCGATCACACAAGGCCTCAGGGCGAAATTCGACCCCCGAGGCATTCTGAATCCGGGGCTGATGGCTTGAGCGACCCCTACGATATTGTCGCGACGCGTATGTTGCCCGGCAAGATCGACGCGATCCGTCGGTTTTGGGACGGGTTCGCGGTCCATGCCGACATGCTTGACGAGATTTTCGGCTCTGGCCGTGGGGAAATCGATCACGTGTCCGAGGTCATGGCAGAGCTGCGCAACGTCTCGCCCGATCTGATGTGGGAATTCGGACCGTCCGAAAGGGGTCACATGCTGACTATCACGTCGGAATGGCGGCATGGGTTGCGGGCGTTGGCGCGTGCGGTGGTGAACATGGCGCCGAAGCTGGAACGCTTTGCCGTCGTTGATGCGCGCGATGGAAATGAGGGCGGGTTGCTGGACGGCAATTTCGAGGCGCGGTTTGGGTTACCGATTTCGGTGTCGGAAATCTCGACAGCCCCCGGGCGGGACAACAAAGTCGCGATGACCGGCAAGGGGCCCGGCGACGAGGATCGGATCGGCAACGAGGTTCTGGCGTTGGGGACGTTCCTTTTGGGTGAGGCGGTTGATCGGAACTGGTTCGGTGATGTGGCGAGCGAGACGCAGAGTAGCGGTCTGCTGTCGATCTTTGGGCGGAAGAAGGCTGCCGGCGCCTTCGATCCGGAGGCGTTTCGAGCCAAATTCGAAGCGACAATTGCGACCATTGCAAAATCGCTGCCCGAGACGCGGCGAGCTGACGCCGATTTCGAAAGCGAAGAGCGGCTCGTCATGCAGCTGAACGGTGCGCACGTAGAGACAGGGCGGCCGGACCTGTTTCTGTTCAATACCGTATCCGAACCCTATTTCACGGCTGCACTGACCACGACACGGTTTGCATCGGTCAACCACAGCCGTCTTGGCGAGTGGTTTCTTTTCGTGCGCATCCCGCGGACTTCGGAAACCCCGTATGACGATGTTGGTGATCGGTATGCGCTGGAAGAGGCGTTGCACACGGCGCTGTCGGCGGCCGGGCTTGGCGGTGTTATGGCAGCGGGACACGGACAAGAAGCAGTCTATATCGACATTGCCGCCGAGACCCCGGACGCGGCCTTGCCATTGATTGCGCGCACACTGGAAGCGACACCTGGTTTCTCCGGATTCACCGTGCATTTCCTTGAGGCGGGGCTGGCGCAAACGGGACTGCCGCTCGAAAATTTCGTGGCACCGAGGAATTAGGGCCTGACGATGCAAACCACCTTCACCATAGACCAGTTGAAAAACCCCGCGATCCAGCGGTCGAACGAGATCCTGCGGTCCTGTGTGCATTGCGGTTTCTGCACGGCGACCTGCCCGACCTATCACGTGCTGGGGGATGAGTTGGATAGCCCGCGCGGACGGATCTACTTGATCAAGGATATGCTGGAGAATGACCGGCCGGCGGATGCAAAGACGGTCAAGCATATCGACCGGTGTCTCAGCTGTCTCGCTTGCATGACGACCTGCCCGTCGGGGGTGCATTACATGCATCTGGTGGACCACGCCCGGGCGCATATCGAGAACACCTATAAGCGGCCTCTGTTCGAGCGGATGCTGCGCTGGACCCTTGCGCGGATCATTCCCTATCCGACGCGGTTCCGGTTGGCCCTTCTGGGCGCGAAAATCGGCAAACCCTTTGCCTTTCTGATGCCCGATGCGCGGCTGAAGGCGATGCTGGCGATGGCGCCGAAGCGGATCCCGCCGGTGTCGCGCAATGATGATCCGCAGGTGTTCCCGGCCATCGGGGAGCGCAAGAGGCGGGTGGCACTGATGACCGGTTGTGCGCAAAAGGCGCTCAACACGGAAATCAATGACGCGACGATCCGGCTCCTCCGTCGACATGGCTGCGAGGTGGTGATCGCAAGGGGCATGGGCTGCTGTGGGGCGCTTGTGCATCACATGGGAAAAGAGGCCGAGAGCCATGCGGCGGCTGCGAAGAATATCCGCGCCTGGATGGGGGAGGCGCGGGGGGACGGCCTCGACGCGATCGTGATCAACACCAGCGGGTGTGGCACGACGGTGAAGGACTACGGGCACATGTTCCGCAATGATGCGCTCGCCGAGGATGCGGCGAAGGTCAGCGAACTCGCGGTGGATGTCAGCGAGCTTTTGATGCAACTCGACCTGCCCGAGGGGGAGGCGAAAAACACCCGGGTCGCGTATCACGCGGCCTGCTCGCTGCAGCATGGCCAGCAGATTAAGACCTACCCCAAGGACCTTCTGAAACGCGCCGGATTCGAGGTCGTAGAGCCTGCCGACAGCCATCTCTGCTGCGGCTCGGCGGGGACTTACAATCTGATGCAGCCTGAGATTTCGGGCAAGTTGAAAGAGCGCAAGGTGCGCACGCTCGAGGCCAGGTCGCCGGATATCATCGCCGCCGGCAATATCGGCTGCATGATGCAGATCGGCGGCGGCACGCAAGTGCCGGTGGTGCATACCGTGGAGTTGCTCGACTGGGCGACGGGCGGGCCCAAACCGCCGGCGCTGGGCGAGCATGCGGGCGTGCCGGTCCTGCGCTGAAGCGCGAAGTATCGCCCCAAAACCACCTTCATTGACCGCAATCGGGCCGCATTTGCGCCGTGCGCATCCATTACCTCACCCCTGGACTGATAGGGGTGCGATATGCGACGCGGACTGTTTTTCCTGATCCTTCTGGCGATCCTCGGAACCGAAGGCCGGGCCGAGGGCGTCTCGGTGTTGCGCTCGCTGATGACCGGAGACGACAGCCGCGGCTGGCAGGCGGTCGGGCGGCTCAATATCGGCGCGAACAGCTTTTGCACCGGCTCACTGATCGCGCCGGATCTGGTGCTTACCGCAGCTCATTGCATGTTCGACAAAGAGACCGGTGCGCGTGTTCCGGACCGTGAGATCGAGTTCCTGGCCGATTGGCGCGCAGGCCGTGCCGCGGCCTATCGCGGCGTGCGGCGGTCGCTGGTGCATCCGGATTTCACCTTCACCGGCGACGACTTTGCGGATCGCGTGGCCCATGACGTTGCGCTCCTCGAGCTCGATCAGCCGGTCAAAAACACCACAATCATTCCGTTTGCCGTCCAACCAACGGCCGCGGATGGAGACGAGGTCGGCGTTGTGAGCTATGCCCACAACCGCGCCGACAGCCCCAGCCTGCAAGAGGTCTGCCATGTGCTTGCACAACGCGGAGGCTCGCTCGTGCTGAGCTGCGAGGTGGATTTCGGTTCGTCCGGCGCGCCGGTTTTCGCGGTCCGGAACGGTCAGCCCGAAATCGTCTCGCTGGTCTCGGCCAAGGCCGAGGTGCGGGGCACGCCGGTGGCGCTGGGCACCAACCTCAGGATGCCACTCAACGACCTCATGGTCATGCTGGAACAGGGCGATGGTGTATTCCATAAGACCGAGCCGGTGGTGCGGCGGTTGAGCGTGCCCGAGAACCGGTCCTCGACCGGTGCGAAATTCCTGCGGCCGTGAGCGATGCGCCGCGCTGCCATCTTCCTCTTTTTTGCTGTGCTGCTGGTCTGGCCGAGCCTGCCGGCGGGGCAAAACACAGGCCTGAAGCGCCTGACGCTGCGCCACGATCTCTTGGGCTTCGAGGCTGTTGGACGGGTGGAGCTCGGCGCTCGCGCCTATTGCACGGGCGTCCTGATCGCGACGGATCTGGTTCTAACGGCCGCGCATTGCGGACGGCGGATCGTATCCGGACAGATCTCAGTGTCAGACGTTCGATTCCGGGCCGGACTGCGCGACGGTCAGGTGGTCGCCGAACGGCGCGCGAAAGCGGCGGTGGTGCATCCGGGCTACCGGTTCGGCGGGCCGATGACGGCCGAGAAGATCGCCACGGACGTGGCGCTCTTGCAGTTGGAAACGCCGATCCCTGCAGCCACTGCGGCGCCCTTCCTTGTCGACCGCCTGCCGGGCCGCAACAGGGCCATCAGCGTGGTCAGCTATGCGCAGGGCCGGTCCGAGGCGCTGTCCTGGCAAGGCGAATGCCGGGTGCTGGGGCGTGAGGCGGCGCTTTTTGCCTTCAACTGCGACGTGACCTTCGGGGCCTCCGGCGCGCCGGTTTTCGACCGGTCGGGCGCGCGCGCGCGGATCGTGTCGCTGATCTCGTCGGGCCGCAACTTCTCCGACGGGACCATCGCTTTCGGGATGGAACTCCCCGCTGCAGTGGACGAACTGAAGCGCATACTGCGCTCGGGCCGCGGGGTGATCACCGCGCTGCCCGCAAACGGGCCCAGGGTGCAGGTGCAGGCCGGGCGGCCCTCGACCGGGGCGAAGTTTCTCCGGCCCTGAATCCCCTACTTTCGGGTCTTGAAACCGCCAAATCCGCATCCCACATATTTCGAACGGACGCCGAAATCGGGTCCGTAATTATGCCTGTCCCGCAGGAGGGAAGGCCTACATCGTTGTCGCTTTACGGAGGATGACCCATGCGAAACTTTGATCTTGCACCGCTCTACCGTGCAACCGTCGGCTTCGATCAGATCGCCGACCTGATGGACCGGGTCCTGTCTGCGGACGTCTCGCAGCCGACCTATCCGCCTTACAACATCGAAAAGACCGCTGACGATGCCTACCGCATCTCGCTGGCTGTCGCCGGTTTCAACGAGGACGAACTGTCGGTCGAGTTGCGTGAAAACGCGCTGATCGTGTCCGCGAAGAAAGCCGAGGACGACGCCGGCAAGACCTATCTGCATCGCGGCATCGCCACCCGCGCCTTCGAGCGCAAGTTCCAGCTTGCCGATCACATCCGCGCCACGGGGGCGACGCATGAAAACGGTATGCTGCATATCGACCTGGTGCGCGAAGTGCCCGAAGCGCTGAAACCGCGCCGGATCGAGATCACCAACGGCAAGACCGTCGACGTCAAGGCGGTCGAGGCCCAGCCGAAGACCAAGACGCGCAAGGCCGCGAAGACCGCGTAAGCGCCCCGGTTCAGGGGAGTGTGTGTGGGGAGGGCGCGTGCCGCAAGGTGCGCGCCCTCTTTGATTTCCGATCCCGTTCCCCGCAAGGCCTGCGCCAGCCCTAGTTGTCCGAAGGGGGCGCCGTCGGCGGCATCGTCCGTTCGGCATCGCACGTGTCGGTCCCGCCGAAGCAGCCATAGCGCTCACCCTGTTCCGAACCGACATAGTTGACGCCCGCGCCGGGGGCCTCTTCGGGCGTGTGCCCAACCGTCAGAACAAACTCGGCCTCGGGCTGGAAGATCACCACGAAGTCCGAGCCGCCAAAGGCGAAATTGGCGAACTCCCAGCCCTTGTCGGTTTGGGCGCCCTCTTTCACCCAGTCACGTTTCACGATGCCCGAGACCTGCGCCATGCCCATTGGAGAGATCACGACGATGCCGTTGGTCTCGGTCCTGATGCCGATCACCATGCGGGTCTGGCCGAATTGCCAGTCGGCGGTATCGCGCGGATCATAGCGGCTGACCTCGCCCTGGCCGCGGGCTTCGATCCAGCCCGATTTCAGCCGCACACCGGACTGGAAATGGCGCAGATAGACGATCTCTCCGGCGACCGGCACGTGCAGCCGGTGATAGTTGTTCACATTCAGGAACTGGTGTGTCCAGGTGCCGTTGTCGAAGATCGATGGGTCTATGCTGCCGAAGGTTTCCAGCACAGTTTCGCCCGGCCCGCCGAGTATGAACTCTTCGACGCTGCTGTAGAGCTTGCCCTTGATCGCGCGGCCCGATTGCGCAACGCCATCATACGTGGTGACCAGATGCCCGTCGCGGCTGATCGGCCACCAGCCGGCCGAGGTGCTGTCACCGATCGAAACCACCGTGTTGGGATCGCCCAGCCCGGCCACGGCGCGCGACTGGTTCGGGAAGGTTCTGGCGCAGAGTTCACGGGTGAAATAGGCCTGGAACGTGCCGTAGCCGCCCTCGGGCGGGCAGTACCAGTCGCCGAAATTGGGATCGCTAGAGAAGTCAGGCACATGCGTCGCCGAGGCCGGGGTTTCAAGATACGCGCCCCATTCCTCGGCCACGTCGCGCAGCCAATTCGAGAATTTGTCGTTCGAGAACTGGATCTGGCCGCGCGGGTCGGTGGTGAGCTGGCGGTCGACAAGGAAATAGCTGTAGCTGAGCAGATCGAGGATGTTCCAGTTGCAGTAGTTATTGCCGTCCATCGCGACGCGGATCTCGCCGTTGTGGCTGCCGGTCATGATGTTCTGCGGGCTGTAGGTTACGAGCGCGTCGATGAAATCGTAATAGTCCGCCAGCGAGGCCACCGGATTCGTCTGGGGATCGCCATTGATATCCTGGCCAAGCGCAATCGACTGTTCGAGCTCGTATTTCAGGACGGTGTCGGAATTGACCATCGCGATCAGCTTTTCGGTTGCCGGCTGGCGGCCGGGGTCGGGACATGTCTCGGCGAACGCAGGAGTGGTTGCAAAAACTGCAAGTGCGGCGCAAGTCGTCGTGATGCGGGGTAGAGCGGTCAGGTGAGGCACAAATCACCTCCTTGTGTCAAAGAGATTTAAGTATGTCCGCGCGAATGGGCGTGAGTAGATACTACACAGGGTTGTGGGTTGCGGCAACCGCTTGGGGGGAAAGGTGGCCCCCTCCCGCTGGGGACAGGGAGGGGGCCTTGGCCTTGGGGTCGGGCTGCTCGAACCACCCTAGGCCTGGGGACGACGTAACGGCGTCTTGCCTGCGTGACCGCAGGTTAGTGCCTCATTGTGACAAGCTCGCTGCAAGGCGCATCAAGGTGACGGCCTCGCGCCTGTAACCGTAGGGATCCGCGCCAAGCGAGTCCTCTGCGAGCGCGATTGCGTCTGCGAAGGTCCAATCGCCGAGGTGGCGGCCCTCGCGCAGGAGCTGGCCGAACCCGGCGATGGCGGCGGCAAAGCGGGCGTCGGGGCCGGCGCGGCCAAGGTTGGACCCGATCGGCACCTCGATCAGCTGGCTCTCGGCGGCACCTGGCTCTTTGTAGCGCAGGCGCAGGAAGGCGAGATCGTCGCTGGTGCCGCCGACCGTCGCCGGTTCCGAGAACACGAGCGGGTCGTTGAGAATTGCGGGCGAGCCGACGGGGGTGACCTCGTAGAGCGCTGTAACAGAATGCCCCGCGCCGATCTCGCCCGCATCCACCCGATCATTGTTGAAATCCTCGCGCCGCAGGGCGCGGGTCTCGTAGCCGATCAGGCGGTATTCCGCGATCGTGGCTGGATTGAACTCGATCTGTACCTTGACGTCCGAGGCGATCGGGAAGAGTGCGCCGGAGAGCTGGTCGACGAGCACCTTTTGCGCCTCGGACAGCGTGTCGATATAGGCGGCCTGGCCATTGCCGTTCTGCGCAAGCGCCTGCATCGTCGCATCGTCGAGATTGCCGCGGCCGAAGCCCAGCACCGAGAGATACGTGCCGCTGTCGCGCTTTTCGGCGATGTAATCTTTGAGCGCCTCGGGATCGCTGAGCCCGACGTTGAAATCACCGTCGGTGGCCAGAATGATCCGGCTGACCTCGTCGCCATCATACATCGACTCGGCGATGGAATAGGCGTGCTGCAGACCGGCCTGGCCGGCGGTAGAGCCGCCGGGCTCCAGCCGGTTCAGCGCCGAGAGGATCACCTTGCGCTCGCGGGCGGGCGTCGGTTTGAGCGCGAGGCCCGACGTGCCGGCATAGGTGACGATCGCAACCTCGTCCTCGGGACGCAATTGGGCCAGCATCAGCCGGAAGGACTGTTTGAGAAGCGGCAGCTTGTTGGGCTCGTCCATGGACCCGGACGTGTCGATCAGGAACACCAGGTTGAGCGGTGGACGGTCCTCGAGCGCCGGCATCCGGCCCTGCAGCGCGATATGCATCAGCTGCGTGTCGGGATTCCAGGGGGTCTGGCTGACCGTGACCGTGGGGCGGAAGGGTGCCTCGTTCGTACCGGGTACGGGATAGGTGTAGGGGAAATAGTTCACCATCTCTTCCACGCGCACCGCCTTGCGCGGCGGCATCCGGCCGTTCATCAGAGACGAGCGCATCACGGAATAGCTCGCCGTGTCCACATCGACCGAGAAGGTCGAGACGGGTTCTTCCTGAGTAACCTTGACCGGGTTTGCGTCTTCGTTGGCAAAGACCTCGGTATTGGGCGTCTTGGTGACGATCGGCGCGTCGTTGCTGATGCCGAGGCTGGTGACGGCGTCGGTTTCCCCAATCTGGGTCACGGCGCCGCCGGTGCTGGGCTGGAACGTGGTGTTATTTGCCTGGCTGCGGACAAGCGGTTCGGGGGCAGGGAGCCGCTCTGCTGCGGCGCTTTCGGACTCCAGGACGGTGATGGACGCCACGGCACCATCCTCCAGCGCAGTGCGCAGGCGTTCCTCTTCGCTCAGTGCATCCTCTTGAGGCGCCGAGGATTTGCCCACGGGCTCGCTTTCGGTCGGAGTGTCGGGCAGCAGGATCGGGGCGGCCACGATAACCGGCGCTTCGTCGGTGTTCGGCAGGTCGAGCTGTTCGGCCGGTTCGACGAGGATGGTTGGATCTTCGGTCAGGACCGGATCGGCTGGGCGGGCCCCTTGCTCTGCGATGGTGGCGGGCGTGTCTCGCCCGACCGTCAGCGGGTCTGTTGCGACAAGTGGTTCGTTCGGTTGCTCGACCCGGTCCACGACTTCTGCCGGCTCTTCAAGAATGATCATGGGGGGTGTGACGACGGCGTCGCGCAGGACCGGCATCACGGCGACCATGCCGACGGCAACCAGCGCGGTGCTGGCGGTCAGGGCGGGGCGCGAGGTGAGAGTGGATAGCATCAGGCCTACTCCTGTTCTGATACCCGCCCAGGTTGAGGGGCGGTCAGCAGTAGGACGGGGCTGGGGGGCCGATCCTTGGCGCGCCCCTTGGTGCGCGTCGAAGGCCTCGGCGGCCTGGGCGAGGACGGCGGTCTTGCGCGCGGCATCGGGCGCCGGGGTGGCGCGATCCATCGCGGTCTTGAGTTCTTTGAGCATGTCGGTCATGGGCTCAATTCCTCGTCGTGCAGGGCACGCAGGCGTTTGCGGATCTGCGAGAGCCGCCAGCTGACGGTGCCCTCTGAAACGCCAAGCACCTCAGCGGCCTCGGCATGGGTTAGTTCATCGTCGAGGGTCAGCGCGAGCGTGTCACGCATCTCCTCGGGCAGCGCCAGCATCGCGGTCTGCAGCCAGTCGATCCCGGCGGCGGTATCCTCGGCCGCGGCGCGGCGGTTGATCTCCCAATCACCCCAGCCCTCAGAGGCCCGGGCGCGGCTTGCCGCGCGGCGGCGGCGGTCATGGGCGGCGTTCACCGCAACGCGGTAGAGCCAGGTGGTAAAGCGCGCCGTGCCGCGGAACCCGCCCAGCTTTGACGGCAAGGCCAGGCAGATATCCTGGGTCAGGTCCTCGGCCTCAGCCTTTGCGCCCGTGAGACGGAACGCCAGCGCGAATAGCCCGTCGTAGTGGCGCATGAGCAGCGCCGAAAATGCCTCGCGGTCACCATCGGCGGCGGCCAGGGCAAGGGCATTATCGCTTGTCGTCATGCGCATCACATTGGGTATGACGGGTGCTGCGGGTCAATCCTTGGCAGTTTGCGGATTTTTTTCCTGCGTGGGATCGTTGTCAGGTCGAATTATTCGTGTAGGGTTTTCGCTATGGTTGATTAAGGAGATTTCGAATGACCAAGGGACTTGGCTTGGCGCCGGTACGGGGCGCCGTGGCGGCATTAATTTCGACAGCGGCGATTTTGGCCGCGCCCATGGCTTCTGCGCAGACCGTTTTCATGCATCAGGGCAGCGATTGGACCGGTCAAGAGCGCAGTGATTTCTACGTCCGTGACCAGGGTTCACGGATCATGCCGATCGCCTGGATGCGCGCGTTGGAAGCACCGGACGGGTCGGGGTTCCTCGACGACGCGCTGGCACGCTACGGCTATCTTCCGATGCCTGGGCGCGCCGATGCGGACGTGCCGGTGGGTTTCACTGTCGCCAATCTGCAGGGCGAGCCCAATATCGGCATGACCTGCTCGGCCTGTCACACCCGACAGATCGAGGTTGGCGGAACCAAGTACCGCATTGACGGCGGTCCCGGCGTAGTGGATTTCCAGTCCTTCCTGGCCGATCTCGACACCGCGACGCAGAAGGTCGCGAATGACGGCGCCGCTTTTGACGCCTTCGCCGAGAAAGTCCTCGGCGGCGACGCCAGCTCTGCGGACAAGGACACGCTCGAGGCCGATTTCAAGATTTGGACGGTGCGCTATCACACGCTGGTCGAGCGCTCTTTGCCCAATCCGGCCTGGGGACCTGCGCGGCTCGATGCGATTTCGATGATCTTCAACCGCCTCACGGGGCTGGATATCGGCGAAGAGACGGACGACTTCATGATCCCCGACAACATCGCCGTGGCCGATGCACCCGCGCGTTATCCGTTCCTGTGGAACGCCGCGCGGCAGGATTTCACGCAATGGCCGGGCTTCGCCTCCAATGGTACCGCGCTTCTGGGCTTGGCGCGGAATTTGGGCGAGGTCTACGGCGTATTCGGTGTTTTCCACCCGCAGAAACAGTCGGGATTTTTGCAGCTCAACCGCGATTACATGACGGTGAATTCGGCGAATTTCGACGGGCTGAACAAGCTGGAGGAATCGATCCGCAAGATCGGGCCGCCGCAGTGGCCGTGGGAACTCAACCATGCGCTCGCCGAGCAGGGCCGCGCGATTTATGAGCGCGACACGGCGGATGGCGGCTGCACCGAGTGCCACGGCATCCGCAGCGGAAAGTTCCGGCCCTTGGCGCCCCAAAGCACATGGGCGACGCCGATCCTGGATGTGGGCACCGACCAGCGGGAATGCCAGATCCTGACCCGCACGGTGAAGACTGGCGTGATGGAAGGTGCACGAATCCCGGTGATCGCCAAGGACCGCCTTGAAGAGGAGGCCGCGGCCTTCAGCGTGCTCAGCATGTCGGTTCTGGGCGCCATCCTGCAGGAAAAACTGGGCAGTGAATCCGGGTTGCAGTCGGTTGCAACGGGGCTCGAGGACTCGGCCGAGGAGATTCCCGAAGAGCTGCATCACCTGATCGACGCCTTCCCCGAGCAGGACGATCTCGACGGCATGATGATGTCCGCGACCGGCGGCCAACCTGAATGCGCCTATGAAAGCCGTGTGATGGAAGGCATCTGGGCTGCCGCCCCCTATCTGCACAACGGCTCGGTGCCGACGCTCGAGGCGCTCTTGATGCCCGCCGACCAGCGACCGACATCGTTCAAGATCGGGCCAAGCTATGACATCGAGGCCGTGGGGCTGGCTGTCGAGCAGACCATGTTCGACTACACTCTTCAGACCACGGGATGCGACAATCTCTCGTCGGGCAACAGCAATTGCGGGCATGAGTTCGGCACGGATCTGTCGGCGGACGAGAAGAAGGCCCTTTTGGAGTATCTCAAGGCGCTCTGACCGGCGGGTCGCTACGAGAATGAAAGCGGCGAGGGCGCAGCCCCCGCCGCTTGCCGTTCGCATCGATCCCCTCCCTGACCCTCCCCGGTCCCGGGGAGGGAACGCACCCGACAGCGCTGTGTCTGGTTGCGGGCGGTGGCGCGTGCTAACGCGATGAGACGATGCCGATGCTCCGCCCCGCCACCACGCCGCCCCGGCTCTTGACCTTGATCCTGCTGACGTCGGTGTCGGTGCTGTCGCTCAACATGTTCCTGCCGTCGCTGGCGCATATCGCCGAGGATTTGCAGGCCGAGTACAGCGTCGTGAGCCTCGCGATCGCGGGATATCTGGCGATCACGGCGGTGTTGCAGATCGTGATCGGACCGCTGTCGGACTGGTTCGGGCGGCGGCCGGTGTTGTTGGCCGCGATATGGATATATGCGGTGGCGTCGGCGGGCTGCGCGTTGTCGCAGGACGTCTGGACCTTCCTTTGCTTTCGCGTCCTGCAGGGCGCTGTAATCGCCGGGACAACTCTGTCGGCGGCGATCATCCGCGACACGACCGAGCCCAGCGAGGCGGCGAGCCGGCTGGGCTATGTCGGCATGGCAATGGCTGTGGCGCCGATGGTGGGTCCAATGGTCGGTGGGGTGCTCGACCAGGTGCTGGGTTGGCGGGCCATCTTCGTGCTTTATACAGGCTTGGGCGCGGCGGCACTCTGCCTGATCTGGGTCGATGTGGGGGAGACGCGCAAGGAACGCACAGCAAGCTTTGGCGCGCAACTTCGGGCCTATGGCGACCTTGTCAAATCGCGGCGGTTCTGGGGCTACGTGCTCTGCATGACCTTCGGGATCGGCGCGTTCTACGCGTTTCTCGCGGGCGCGCCGCTGGTGGCGGCGGTCGTGTTTGGGATGTCGCCGGCAATGCTGGGGCTCTGCCTCGGGTCGATCACTGCGGGGTTTTCCTTCGGCAGTTTCCTGTCGGGGCGCTATGCGTCGCGGATCGGTCTGACCGGGATGATGATCATTGGCCGCACGGTAGCGGCGGTCGGTTTGGGCGTCGGGCTGATCCTCTTGGGACTAGGCGTGCTGCATCCGGTCACCTTCTTCGGCGCCACGATATGCGCGGGGATTGGAAACGGGCTCACGACGCCGAGCGCCAATGCCGGGGCTATGTCGGTGCGGCCGCAGCTTGCTGGCAGCGCCGCGGGGCTTTCGGGCGCAATGATCATCGGCAGCGGGGCGGTGATGACCTCGGCCGTGGGGGCCGCCCTGACCGAGGCGAACGCCGCCGCGATGCTTTTGTCCTTCATGTTCGCCGCAGCGCTGGCGGGGCTGGCGGCGGCAAGCTATGTCCGGCGCATCGACCGGCTGGAAGGGCCGCTCGCCACCTGAGGCAGGGAGGAGGACCCCTTGCGCACGCTGTATCTGCATGTGGGAATGGGCAAGACCGGTACGAGCTTTCTGCAGGCGAGCCTGGCCAACAGTGTGAACGCTTTGGCCGCGCAGGGCGTCGAGTATTTCAACGGCGCCGAGGGGCCGGCGCGCGATTGGGGGATCTCGTCGGGCAATGGTCCGCAACTGGTCGAGGCGCAGTTGGAGGCGTTCCAATTCTCTGCCGATAAGGTTCTCTTCAGCTTCGAGGGACTCTTCGGGCTGCTTGCGACCCGGCCGCCGTTCCGTGAGAAACTTGCAGAAATCGCGGTGGCCCAGGGTATCGGCGCGGTCCGCATCCTGATGCTGATCCGCGACCCGGTTGCCCATGCCGAAAGTTGCTATCAGCAGGACGTCAAGCGGCTGGGCGCGACCTATGACGTGGCGCGGTATTTCCAGGGCTACCGGATGCCGGAGTTCGGACGGATGCTTCTGGAGGCCGATCTCGGTCTGCCGGCCGTCGAGATCGAGGTTTTGCACTATCAGCGCCATCGCGCGGATCTTCTGGGCGTCATGGCGCGGTTCCTGGGTGTTCCGGTCGGGACTCTCGCGGCCGGCCCGAAGCATCCCATCAACCGTTCGCTGACCCGCGCGGAGCTAGCGCTGCAACTGGCGCTCAATCGACAGTTGGGGCAGGGCGCATTCTTTTTCAGCGATCACCTCTGCGCGGCCTTGCCCGGCGAACCGTCGGAGCCGTCATTCCCGCCGGCCGAGGTGCAGGAGGCGATGCTGACACGGCTGCGCCCGACGCTGGAGGCAGTGAATGCGCATCTGCCGGTCGAAGAGCGTTACCGTGAAGACATCAGCGACCCGGGAACTGAGGCGCGGCCCCTGTCTGCAGCGCAGCTGCAGGAAATCGGCACGATCCTAGGCCAGAGGCTAAGCCAATCCCAACATGACCTGAGAGTGGTCCGGGCCGAGCGCTGGCAGAACCTGGCGGAGTTGTCGTTCGAGCGCGGTGACATGGACGTTGCGCGTCGGCGGCTTGCCGCGGCGGAGGCACAGCTTGGCGCGCTGCGACAGGTCAGGCACGATCCGGCGACGGTGGAGCGGCTGACGACAACACAGGCCGCCCTCTTGGCGCGGATTGGGCCGGCCTAGACGCTCATGCAGATGTATTTCATCTCGAGGTAATCCTCGATCCCATGCTTGGAACCCTCACGGCCGAGGCCCGATTGCTTCACACCCCCGAAAGGGGCAACTTCGGTTGAGATGATGCCGGTATTCACGCCGATGATGCCGTATTCCAGGGCCTCCGCGACCTTGTAGACCCGGCTGAGATCACGCGCGTAGAAATACGCCGCCAGGCCGAAGATCGTATCGTTGGCCATGGCGATCACGTCGTCGACGTCTTCGAATTTGAAGAGCGGGGCGAGCGGCCCAAAGGTTTCCTCTTTCGACACCGCCATGTCCTGGGTGACGCCGGTGAGAATGGTGGGCTCGAAGAAGGTGCCGCCATTGCCGTGACGCTTTCCGCCAAGCGCCAGCGTCGCGCCCTTGCCTGTCGCGTCCGAGATATGCTCCTCGACCTTTTCTACCGCGTCCATGTTGATCAGCGGTCCCAGTGCCGTGCTGGCCTCGAGCCCGTCGCCCACTTTCATCGCACCAACCTTGGCGGCCAGTTTCTCGGCAAATGCGTCATAGACCCCGGCCTGCACATAGAGTCGGTTCGCGCAGACGCAGGTCTGGCCATTGTTGCGGTATTTGCACGCGATCGCACCCTCGACGGCCGCATCGAGATCGGCGTCGTCGAACACGATGAAAGGTGCGTTGCCGCCAAGCTCCATGGAGCATTTCAGCACGTTGTCGGCGGCTTGTTTCAAGAGGATCCGTCCGACCTCGGTGGAGCCGGTGAAGGTCAGCTTGCGGATGGCGGGGTTCTCGCAAAACTCCTTGCCGATGTCGGAGGAGCGCGAAGAGGGGATGATCGACAAGAGCCCTTTCGGCAGTCCGGCGCGGTCCGCGAGCACGCCGAGCGCGAGTGCCGACAGGGGCGTCTCGGCGGCGGGCCGGGCGACGATGGCGCATCCGGCGGCCAGCGCGGGGCCGACCTTGCGGGTGATCATCGCGTTGGGAAAGTTCCACGGCGTGATCGAGGCGCAGACCCCGATCGGCTGGCGGATCACGGTGATGCGCTTGTCGGGCTGATGGCCGGGCACGGTCTCGCCATAGATGCGCTTGGCCTCTTCGGCAAACCATTCGATGAAGGACGCGCCGTAGAGGATCTCGCCCTTGGCCTCGGCATGGGGCTTGCCCTGCTCGGCGGTGAGGATCGTGGCAAGGTCGTCGGCGTTCGCCACCATCTGGTTGAACCATTCGCGCAGGATATTGGCGCGCTCCTTGGCGGTGCGCGCGGCCCAGTCCTTTTGCGCCGTCTCGGCGGCGGCGATGGCGCGCGCGGTCTCGGCGCGGGTCAGATCGGCGACACTGCAGATCACGTCGCCCCGGGCTGGGTTGCGCACCTCGAAGGTCTTGCCGTCATCGGCGTCGGCCCACTCCCCGGCCAGATAGGCGCGGGTTTGCAGCAGGCCGGGATCGGTGAGCAGGCTGGCGAGATTGGTGGCGGTGTCGAGCATGGTGCGGCCTCCCCTGAGCAGCGCAGTTGCGCGCCTGCCTTGTCCCGCTATAGAGGGCGGGATGCAAGGGGGATGCGATGGACCTTACGGAAGCCTACGAGATCGGGGCCTTCATTCCGGACAGCGAGGCGTTTCGGAAATACTGGGCGACGGCGTCAGAGGAGTATCGGAAGAGCATGGGCGCGCGGGCGCGTCTGGGGCTGCCCTATGGCGACGGCGAACGGCAGGCGTATGATCTGTTTTTACCCGAGGGCGCACCGCAGGGCCTCGTGATGTTCGTCCACGGCGGCTATTGGCGCATGAACGACCGCTCGTCCTGGTCGCACCTCGCCACCGGAGGCGTAGCGCGCGGCTGGGCCGTGGCGGTGCCGTCCTACACCCTCGCGCCGCAGGCCCGGATCACCGAGATCACGCGGGAAGTCGCGGCGGCGCTGACCGCGGCCGCCGCCGAGGTGCCGGGACCGGTCGTTGTGACCGGACATTCGGCAGGCGGGCATCTCTCGTCCCGGATGCGCTGCCGCGATGTCGCCTTGCCGACCGAGGTCGAGGCGCGGCTGCAGCGGATCGTGCCAATCGCGCCTTTGGCGGACCTGCGGCCGTTCCTGCGGACGGCAATGAACGCCGATCTGCGGCTCGATGCCGACGAGGCCGCTGCCGAGAGCCCGGTGCTCAAGACCGACCTGCGCGACGTGCCGGTGACGATCTGGGTGGGCGCCGAGGAACGCCCCGCGCTCATCGACCAAGCGCACTGGTTGCATGAGGCCTGGCCGGGGACGGACTTGCGGATCATCCCCGGTGAGCACCATTTCGACATCATCGAGGGGCTCGAGCAGCCCGACAGCCCGCTGATGCGGGCGCTTCTCGCCTGATCAGGTGCCGAAATCGCCGAGCTTTCGGTAGTCGATCGCCTCGAGGACGGGCAGCATCGCTTCCGGGTCCGCGCCCTCGGCTTGGACCAACACGCGGTTATTCACCAGCGTCGACATCGTGCCGTCCTGGTCGACATACTTCTGTCGGCCCACGCGCGTCATCTTGCCCATCGCCGCCATCAGCGCGGTGTTCGACATCATGCCCGCCATCGCTGTGACCATCGGGTTGTCGGCCATCAGGGTCACCGTGAAACTCTCATTGCCTTTGGAATACTCCGCTTCGGCCCCGATGCCACCGCCCATCATCGCGAGGCCGGCGTTCATGTCGGTGTCGATCTCGCGCGTCCAGCCCTCGGGCGCCTCGGGCAGGCAATCGGCGAGGTTCATCGCCGACATCTCTGTTAGGAGCTGCTGGGCGAATGCAAGCTCGTCGGCGGCAAAAGCCGTGTCGCCGGCATTATAGGCGTCGAGCGCGCTTTGGATCGCGTCGCTGATCTCGTCAGCTTGGGTTGGTACGGTGGCGGCGAGGAATAGGGCGATTGCGGTGGTGCGGATCATCGGCGGTCTCCGAACTTATGGGCGCGTTTCATGGGGCAGGGTAGCGCCGTCCATGGCGTCCGGGCAAGGACTAGCCGAAGCGGCTCATCCAGGTGGGCTTGGTGTCGCCAGGGGCGGGGGTCGCGAGAAAAACGGCGCGGGCGATGGCGCGGGAGAGGCAGAGTGCGGCCGCATGGCCGAGGATCAGCCCTTCGGCCATCGGGTCGGTCAATGGCTTGGTGCCGGTGGCGGCGGCGAAGACGAGGTCTCCGTCGAGCGGGGTATGGCTCGGCACCACCGCGCGGGCCATGCCATCATGGGTAGCGGTGGCGAAACGCTTGGCCTGGGCCTGGCTAAGCGCGGCATCGGTGGCGGCGACCGCGATGACGGTGTTCTGCCGTCGCGCGGGACGTTTCAGGGTGATCGAGGTGGGATCGGCGGGCACGGCGGGACCCTTGCCGCCGAATTCCGCGTCGATCTCGAAGGGCGCTGCCCAGAAATGCGGACCGTCATCGACGGTCACCGCGCCGACGGTGTTCACGGCGGCCAGAACGCCGACGGTGTGGCCGGTTTCGGTGATCAGCGAGGCAGAGCCAAGACCGCCCTTGAGCGTCGCGGTGGTCGCCCCCGTCCCGGCGCCCGCCGTACCTAGGTCGAAGTCCTGTGCAGTGTTGGCATAGGCCTGACTGCCAAGCGCGGGATAGGGGTTTTCCACCCAATCCTTGTCACCGCCATTCAGAAGGTCGATCAGAATCGCCCCCGGCACGATCGGCACCCGGGCAGGGCCAACCACAAAACCGCGCCCATCCCGATGCAGCGCGTCGGCGACCCCGTCGGCGGCGGCGAGGCCAAACGCAGACCCACCCGCCAGAACCAGCGCGTCGACCTGCTGCACGGTCGCGTCGGGGGCCAGAAGGTCCGTTTCACGCGTGCCTGGCGCGCCGCCCATGACATGCACGGCGGAGGTGAAGGGCACATCGGCGGTCAGCACCGTGACGCCGGTCTTGATGGCATGATCCTCGACATTGCCGACGCGTAAACCGGCGACGTCTGTGATCAGGTTCTTTGGACCGGGCCTCATGGGGCGAGGCACCGCTTGCGGATCGGTCGCGCCGTGCCGAGCGGGTGCAGAAGCGCTGTCGCCTCAAAGAGGCGCGCGCCGGGGATCAGGGCCTCGGGGAAAATCAGGACGAGGGTCTCATGCGACCCTCTCGCGGCAGCGACGCGGGCGGTGTCTTCGTCGGAGAAGACGTGCCTGAGGCGCTTTTCCGGGTCGCCCTGGATCACCTCGACATGGTCGAGATCAAGCGCAAGCCCG
>JAAUYH010259373.1_pt1 | contig 20001 bp, 14 predicted proteins | sample 7278061 | NCBI WGS metagenome assembly JAAUYH01 (sample SAMN14350203, study PRJNA611818) | marine sediment metagenome | isolation source: surface marine sediment (0.6m) | place: French Polynesia: Moorea | collected 2018-08 | reverse complement strand
TTCGAGGACCAAGTTTTCGTCGATCTTGACGGTGTCGAAGGGGGCACGCCGGAGATAGGCAAGTGAAGAATAGCCGCTTCCGAATTCGTCGAGCGTCAACCGAACGCCGAGCTTGAAGAGCTGCGCAAGCGTGCGGTCGACCGCGTTGGTGTCGCCGAAGAACACCGCTTCGCTGATTTCGAGTTCGAGCCGGTTGGGCGTCATGTCGGCCTCTTGCAGCGCCTCGGCGACGTTATCGACGAAGTCGTTCGAACCGAACAGCTGCACCGGGACGTTCACCGCCACACGAACGCTTTCGGGCCAGTCCGCAGCGTGGCGGCACGCTTCCGCAATTGCCCATGTCCCCACTTCGACAACCTGGCTTGCACCATCGAGGATCGATGCGAATTCCTCTTCATCGATTTCACCGCGCTGCGAGTGCATCCAGCAGATATGCGCTTCCAGCGCGTGGACGCCCTGGGTTTTGGCATCGACGATCGGTTGGTATTTCAGGAACAGCTGGTCTTCTCTGACCGCTTCGCCGAGATCTTCTTCGAGGCGGCGGCGGAAGATGGCTTCGTTTTCGAGTTCGCCGGAGAAGAAACGATACTGCCCGCGCCCGCCATTCTTGGCGGCATAGAGCGCGAGATCGGCAGATCGCACAATCTCTTCACGGGTGACGCCGTCATGCGGTGCAACGGCTATTCCCACAGACGCACCGATCACGCAGCGACCGTCTTCGAGCGAATAGGGTTGCTTGAGCATGTCGATGATCTTCATCGCAATCTCACCCAGCTCCCCGCGATCGTCGACATCGGGGATCATCACCTGGAATTCGTCACCGCCCAAGCGGCCGATTTCGCATTCGCGATCAATCGAGCGCTGTAGGCGGTCGGATACCTGTTTGAGCAATTCGTCGCCGGCCGCATGGCCGAGCGTATCGTTGACTTGCTTAAACCGGTCGAGATCGAGCATCAGGATCGCGCAATTGCGCTTGGCCTGCTTGAATGCGGTGAGCGTGCCGTCGATCACTTGCGCCATACGATGACGATTGGCGAGCCCCGTGAGCGAGTCGAACTTGGCAAGTCGCGCGGTTTCCGCTTCGCGATGGTACTCGTCGGTGATGTCCGCGCCAGTTCCGCGAAAACCGGCGAATTTCTTGCCCCTGAAAGAAGGTTGGCCTGATAGCTTCAGCACCGCGCCGTCCGGTCGCTTGGTGGCCCTCAGGGCGAAGCCGGAAAAAGCCTTGTGCGCTCCTAGCATCAGCGAAAGCGACTTGGTCCGCCCCTCTCCTTCAAGCGGCGAAAAGACGCTGGCCAACGGTTGGCCCAGCAAATCCGACAAGGGGAGATCGAGCCGCTCCGCGATTGCCGCGCTGAGATAGGTCAGGTTCCCATCGGCATCGCTCGCCCAGAACCAGCCCAGGCCGGACTGTTCGAGCTGATCGAGCATGGCAAGCTTCTCACTGTCGCTCAGCGCCGAAGCGGCATCGCCGCGCCGACCTTGCAACAACCCGCTGCCACTTCTTGAAGACAAGAGACCCTTAAGGGGCACCTTTGCCAATCCTCCACGCGACACAAAACACACAGGAGCGGTGGATTTCCGAACCTGACCTACCAGTAAATCCGGTTGGTTATTTTTTGCCTAATCGCTTCAATGAAAACTCATTAAGCATGCGGCCGGCCAGCTCGTCGTGTCGTTCAACTGTTTGCGAAAGCCATTTGATCCGGTCGGCTTTGCAGCACTGCAAAGGTGCCGTCCGCACGCCGTCTCAGCGGCACGGTGAATTCGATTCCAACGCGGTTTTCTCGCGACCATCGAACCTGCGCGGTGACGCTCTTCTCATGGGAGAATTCGATCTCGATCGTACTGCCTGGCGGCACGTTCCAAAGACCTTCGACCATGGCACCCCCCTCGGAGATATTGCGCACCGTCGCATCCATGCGATTGCCGCTGTAGTGGACCAGGACCCTGCGCAGCAGCACCTGGCGCGGTGCACGCGCCGCCTTGGGGCCGCTCGCCTCGGCCGCCAGATCGCCGGAAACCACCGCGGTCGCCTCATCGGTCGGGAGTGGCTTGAAATAGATGTAGCCTTGAACGTGGCTGCATCCGAGCAGCCGAACGAGCTCGAGCTCGTCGAGGGTTTCCACGCCTTCGGCTGTGGTATCCATGTTCAGCGCTTCGGCGAGACTTGTAATCGAGGAAATGATCGCCCCGTTCCGGCTGCCGTCCTCGGTTGCCCCGCGCACGAAGCTCTGATCGATCTTGATCTTGTCGAAAGGAGCCTTCTTCAAGTAGCCCAGCGAGGAGTAGCCCGTGCCGAAATCGTCAAGCGCGAGACGCACCCCGACACGCTTGAGTGCCTTGAACATTGCATCGGTGCCCTGGCTGTCATTCAGGAACACGCTTTCGGTAATTTCAAGTTCCAGACGTTCGGGCGCCACGCCGCTATGCGCCAATGCATTGGCGACAATAGTCGGCAACTCCGGATTGGAGAATTGAAGCGGCGAAACGTTAACCGCGCAACGGATCGATTCCGGCCAGGTCGCGAGGTCGGCGCAGGCAGTCCGCAGCGCCCATTGACCGAGTTGGTCGATCAACCCCGAATCTTCCGCGATCGGGATGAATTTGCCGGGCGATATCCACCCGCGTTTGGGATGCTGCCATCGCATCAGCGCTTCGAAGCCGACGATCTTCTCGGTCGCGGCGTAAACGACCGGCTGATAATGCAGTTGGAGATCCCCCCGCGCGATCGCTTCCCGCAAATCCTGTTCCAGCTCGGCCCGTTCTTCGGCGGCCGAATGGAGGTCTTCCGCGTAGAAACGATGGCAACCGCGCCCCGCGTCTTTGGCCGCATAGAGGGCCAGATCAACGTTGCGAATGAGGTCTTCGACGGTCGATCCATGCTCAGGAGCGATCGCAACGCCCACCGATGCCCCGATCACGACGCTTTGACCGTCGATGGAATATGGTTGTGAGAGCGACGCGATAATATCGTTGGCGAGGTGCCCCAACTGTTCGCGCTTGACATGACCGGGCACGAGAACCTTGAATTCGTCCCCGCCCAATCGTCCGCACCGGCCCTGGCCGCTGACAGCCACTTCGAGACGTTGCGCCACTTGTTTCAGCAGCGCATCCCCTGCCGGGTGGCCGAGTGTATCGTTGACGTGCTTGAACCGGTCGAGATCGAGCAGAAGGACCGAGCAGGTCCGCTCGCGCTCACGCGGCGCAGAAAGGATCTGTTCGAGCGCCTGGCTCATTTGCACGCGATTGGCGAGACCCGTGAGCGAATCGTAGTGCGCCAGGCGAGAGACTTGCTGTTCGCTGCGGCGCTTCTCCGTCAAATCGGATCCGTGCCCGCGGAAACCGCAGAAATTGTTGAAGGAATCGTAGACGGGTCGCCCCGTCAGTGCCCACCAGCGCTCCTCGTCTCCCGAGGCAGCGCGCAGTTCGATATCGTGGAACGCCGAGCGCGCCGAAAGGTGGAAGGCCAGCGTACGTTCTGCATCGGCAGTACCCTGGTTGGGATCGACGATTTCGCTTAGTGCGCGTCCGAGCATCTCTTCCGAAGTCCGGCCCAACACCTCGGCGGCCGATGGCGAGATATAACTGATCTGGCCGCGCCGATCGGTTTCCCAGAACCAGCCCTGCCCCGTCTCTTCAAAGCTACGAAGGATGTCTTCCGCTCGAGCGGCTACGCGTTCTCGAGCCTCGGCCTGGATGCGTTTCTTTTCCGCAGCTTTCCATTGGAATTGGGCCACGAGCATTAGCGTGAGAGCGGTTCCGACCACGGCCGAGACAGTCAAGGGGCTGGCTTGGACGAGTGAGAAAGCCGCCCAGACGGAGATTTGCGCGGTAAACAAGGACACGATCCGCATGCCGAAGATGGTGGCCAGAGCGGCGTTAATGCAGATTATGGTGGCGACCGCCCATTGCCAGGCCAGCCCCGCATGCACCCAGCTTGCCAACGTGTACCCGGCACACGCCATGGGCACGACGATTCCGAGAACGACAAGCAGTTGGCGAACGATGTTGGGCGTCGATGCACGGCGCTCGATCTTTGCCAGCGAGGCTCCGAACAGGAGGATCACGATGGACGCCAGTCCGGTCGTCGGCGCAAGACCCAATGGAACGGATCGGGCTACACCGGCGGCGATGACATAAGCGGCAAGCAGGAACAGCGCCATCGGTCGCGGTCGGCTTGGCAGGTAGTAAGCGTAATCGGGCCGAATTCCGCTTCCGGCATTTGGGGCGGCAGGTGCTTGAACTGGCTCCAGGTGGCGCGGCGAGCGTCGATCCCCTTTGGCCCGAGTTTTGGACCCGAGCGCCGCGCGTGCAGCGACATCGGTCGGAGCCGCGGTTTCAGCAGCTTCGGAATTTGCTCTTACCAGTTTTCTGACAGCTCGGCCGCTCATGGACCAGCAATGCGCCAATTCGACCTGCAAAACGGTTAATTGCGTGCCTTAACAAACCACCAATGCCGCGAAAGGCCGAACGTCTTGACGCAGCGGTCATCTTGAAAGTTGCTCGACCGACCGGCATGTGAGACGCCAGACAATCTGAATGCCAGAATGCGCGAAGGGGATGTTATGGCTGACGGCACGGTAAAACTCGAAAACGAAGCGGCGCAATCGACCAATGCTCTGGGCCCCTTGATCGGGGTCGCTCGCGAGGATTTCGTGAGTGCAGTGGCGTTGCTGTTGCGCGAAACCGCATCCGATCCGAGCCGCGCATTCCGCCATGCTCAATCCTTCGGCGAAGACATGGTGAAAATCATGACCGGCAAGAGCGATCTGGCGCCGGATCCCAAGGACAAGCGCTTCCAGGATCCGGCCTGGCAGTACAACCCGTTCTTCCGGGCGGGTGCGCAATATTATCTCGCCGTGCAGAAGGGCATGCGCAGCTGGCTCGAAGAACTCGAGCTCGACGAGCTAGAGCGCAATCGCGCGAATTTCATTGCGAACATCATTCTCGACGGTCTCGCCCCGACCAACACCCTGGTTGGAAACCCGATCGCACAAAAGCAGGTTATCAATTCCGGTGGCCTGTCGCTGATCAAGGGCCTGCAAAACGCCTATAACGACCTCGTCCATAACAAGGGCATGGTCAGCCAGGTCGACAAACGACCGTTCAAGCTGGGTGAAAACATCGCGACATCAAAGGGTTCGGTCGTTCATCGCACGGAGATGTACGAGCTGGTGCAATACGCCCCGACCACCGACGAAGTGTACGAAATACCGCAGCTGACTATCCCGCCGCAGATCAACAAGATGTACATCAACGACCTCTCTCCGGAAAAGTCGATCATCAAGTGGCAGGTCGACAACGGCATGCAGACCTTCGTGATTTCGTGGCGCAATCCGTCGAAGGAACAGGGCCATTGGGACATGGCCGACTATATCGCTTCGTGCGAAGATGCGCTGGAAGTCGTTTCCGAAATCACCGGATCCGACAAGGTTAACGTTTCCGCCGGTTGCTCGGGCGGACAGACCGCTTCGGTGCTCGCCTCGAAGCTGGCTGCGACAGGCAATGACATCCTCGGCACACTGACGTTGATGGTTTGCGTACTGCATCCGAAGCAGACCGACATCGAGGCGGCTTCCTTGGTCAGCGAAAACGGGACGAAACTGGCTCGCCAGCGGGCCGAGAAAGCCGGGATCATCAAGGCCGACGATCTGGCGCGCGGTTTCGCATGGCTGCGGCCGAACGACCTGATCTGGAACTACGTCATCAACAACTACCTGCTCGGCATGGACCCGCCCGCTTTCGACGTCCTCTATTGGAATGCCGATGCGACCAACTTGTCGGCCAGCCTTATGGGTGACTTCCTGACGCTGTTCGAGACGCTCGCCTTCACCAAACGGGGCGAAATCGAGATGGCCGATCACAAGATCGATCTTTCCAAGGTTACGGCCGACTTGTTCATCCTCGGCGGCGTGACCGATCACATCACCCCGTGGAAGGCCACCTATCGATCGACGCAATTGTTCGGATCGAAGGATGTCACTTACGTCCTGTCGCAATCGGGACACATGCAGGCGATCCTCAACCCGCCCGGCAATCCGAAGGCCAAGTACTTCGTGCAGAAGAAGAAGGGCAAGCTGCCCGAAACTGCGGATGAATGGCTGCAAGGCACCGAAGAGGTCAAAGGCAGCTGGTGGCCGTTCTGGATGGAGTGGATCCAGAAGCGTTCGGGCGGAAAAATGCCTGCGCCATCGGACCTTGGGAGCAAGAAGCATTCCCCGACAGACCCGGCCCCCGGACTCTACGTCGTCGAAGAAGTCTGATACGGGCTGACCCGCAGACATAACTATTCAGCTTATGGGAGGCAGCCCCGTTAGGGATCAACGAGGCTGCCTCCCACCCGCACTTCCAGGGATCGTAAGGCGGGCAGAAAGGACGGAAATTGCATGGCGGATGCTATGAAAGACGCGGTCATATCCATGGAACAGGTGGGCGGTCGGACGCTACGGGTTGCTACATGGAGGCTCGATCGAGCGTCAGATTATCCGCCAATTCTTTTCTTCAACGGTATCGGCGCGAATATCGAAGCCGTAGCTCCGCTGACCGAGGCGTTGCCGGAGCGGGCCTTTGTCATGTTCGACATGCCGGGAACGGGCGAATCGCCTGACCCGTTGATTCCCTACAATCCCTTCACGATGAGCTGGACCGCAGCCGAATTGCTGGGTCGGCACGGTATTGGCGAAGTCGATGTGATGGGTGTCTCCTGGGGCGGCGCGATGGCGCAGCACTTTGCGCTCCAGCATCCGAGCCGCACCCGGAGGCTGATCCTGATCGCAACCACGCCCGGCATGGCGATGGTACCGGGCAATCCGGCGGCCTTCACCAAGATGGCCAATCCACGCCGCTACGTGGACCCGGAATACATGAACGAGCACTTCGCAACGCTCTATGGCGGGGTCGACGCGGACGGCGCGCAGCATCAGAAAGACAGCCATATCGGGCGACTGAAGCCCCCCTCCCCGCGCGGCTATCTCTACCAGTTGCTCTGCATGATGGGCTGGACCAGCCTGCCCGCGCTGCCGTTCCTCGGCAAGGAAACGCTGATCATGATGGGAGCGGACGACCAGATCGTGCGTCCGATAAACGGGCAAATACTCAAGGCCATGATTCCCAATTCGCGGATCGAGATGATCGACGGTGGCGGACACCTGTTCCTGCTGACCCATTCCGACGAGAGTGTGGCGATAATTCGCGAATTCCTCGATGCACCGGAAACCGACAAGGAAGCGGGGCGCGACAAGGCCGCTGCGGCCTGAGTGTCACTCTCCGGGTGCGTTTCGGCTAACCCCGCAAACACCGGCTTGGGGTAGACGGTTTGCGGATTCCAGCGCCGAAGCAGCGGCACGGGGACGATCGGTGGCGAGCACATCGACTCCGCCTTCGCTCAGTTCCGCGTAGCGTTCATCGGTCCCAAAGCGCGCATTGACGTTATCGATCGAGTTGGGCGAACGGCCCAGCGTGCCGAAGATCACCTCGACATCCTGCCGGTCAAGCTCGCGATACAGGTCCGGCCGCGCGGTACGGGTTCCGGTGAAGGCGACGATCCTGTCTGCAGGAACGCCGGCTTCGACGATCTCGGCAAGGTCCCCCGGCTTGCCGATCGAATAGGAAATCAACATTTCGGGAGCGAGAGAATGCAGCCGTTGCGCCTGTCCGGCGGTGTAGGCGATCAGGATCACCTGATTGAACATTCCCTCGGCGCGGATTGCCGAAATCGTGTCTTCAAAACTGGCCGAGCGTTTGAAGTCGATCTGGATCACGGTCCGATCCTTCGCCCAGCGCAGTGTATCCTGGAGAGTTGGCACGCGATAGGGCGTCACCCATCCCGCTCCATCGACGAGGAACAGAGTCTCGACGGTCGTCCAGGGAACGTCGGTAACGTTCCCGGTCCCGGTGGTGGTGCGATCCAGGGTCCGGTCATGCATCAGGTACAGCACGCCATCCGGGCTTTGTGCAACGTCCACTTCCATGACGGCCGGAATGGCGGTGAGGACCGCGTCCATTGTCGGGATGGCGTTTTCCGGCAAACCCGGAGACGGTCCGCCGCGATGGGCTGAGATCATCGTGCGGCCCTCGGCCTCCAGGCAATCGAGCTGTGCCGACAGCGTGTCGTCGGGCACCACTCGCCATTGGCCCTGCCCATCCTGAGCGCTCACTGCCGGCGCGGAAGCGAGGAACAGGCAAGCGCCTGCGAAAGTCGGTTTCATCATCGATTGCACTCCCTATCGATCGGGCGTGTAGCCTCTATTGACCGCAATTCCATGACAATTTGCTGCGCTGGACAGGCAGGTTGCGATGTGAGACTTTCTCTCGCGAAAGAGGAGATCAAACATGCCCGCATTCGACCTCATCATCCGGGGTGGAACCATCGTCGACGGAACCGGTGCAGAGCGCTTTACGGGCGATGTCGCCGTCAAGGATGGCGTGATTGCCGCCGTCGGCGACATTGCCGGCGATGCAGGCGAAGAGATCGATGCAACCGGCAAGATCGTCGCACCGGGTTTCGTCGACATTCACACACATTACGACGGCCAGGCAACTTGGGACCAGGAAATGGCTCCGTCGAGCTGGCACGGGGTGACAACCGTTGTGATGGGCAATTGCGGCGTGGGATTTGCCCCGGCCAAGCCAGACCGCCACGACTGGCTGATCAGCCTGATGGAAGGCGTCGAGGACATCCCTGGAACCGCGCTTGCCGAGGGAATTACCTGGGAATGGGAGACCTTTCCCGAATATCTCGACGCGCTCGAGAAGCTGCCACGCTCGGTCGATGTGGCGACCCACGTCCCGCACGGCGCGGTCCGCGCCTATGTGCTGGGTGATCGGGAACAGCCCGGCGCAGTCCCGACCGAAGAAGACATCGCCGAAATGAGCCGCATTGTCGAGGAAGGCGTGCGCGCAGGCGCGCTCGGCTTTTCGACCTCGCGTACGGTGCTGCACAAGTCGGTCGATGGCGAGTTGGTGCCGGGTACCACGGCGACGCCCGAGGAACTGGTCGCGATCGGCAGAGCCATGGGACGTGCCAAGGATGCGGGCGGCTATGCCGTGTTCGAAATGGCGAGCGATCTGCAGCGCGATTGGAACGAGTTCGAATGGATGGGCAAGCTGTCGCGCGAGGCCGGAATCCCGGTGACCTTCGCCGCGCTCGAAAGCATCGCCAAGGAAATGCCGCTCAAAGAACAGATCGAAACTATGCGGGCGGAGAACGACAACGGCGCGAATATCGTGGCCCAGATCGCGCTGCGCGGCAACGGCATCATAATGGCATGGCAAGGCACCGTGAACCCGTTCGCCTTCCGCCCGAGTTGGGAAGCGATCAAGGAGCTCCCGTGGGAGGAGCAGAAGGCCAAATTGCTCGATCCCGCTTTCAAGAAGCAGCTGCTGTCCGAAGCCAACGACTATTCCGAAGCGCCTATGGATATCATCGGCGTGGTAATGGTGATCACCCAAGGCTGGGCGCTGCAATACGAAATGGACCCGGATTTCGACTACGAGCCGGACGAGACTGCCAGCGTCAATGCCCGTGCGCAGGCTGCGGGCGTTGACCCGCAGGAATACGCCTACGACATGCTGTGCCGCGAAGACGCGACCGGGTTCATCTACTTACCGATCCTGAACTATGCGGAAGGGAATCTCGATTTCCTCCACCCACTCCAGCACGCCGACGACACGGTCAATTCGCTGTCGGATGGCGGCGCTCATTGCGGGACGATCTGCGATGCGGCCTCACCCACATTCATGCTCGAACACTGGGTGCGTGACCGCAAGCGTGGCGAGCGCATCACGCTCGAAAACGCGATCAAGCGCCAGTGCCGCGATACGGCGGTTCTTTATGGGCTGGAGGATCGCGGGGTCATCGCTCCCGGCTATCTCGCCGACATCAACGTCATCGATATGGAGCGCCTCAAACTGGGCCGTCCGTGGCTGGCGTTCGACCTGCCGGCAGGGGGTAAACGCCTGCTGCAGAAAGCCGAAGGCTATGTCTGCACGATCAAGAACGGCGAAGTGACGTTCCGCGAAGGAACCTGGACCGGTGAGACGCCCGGCGGGCTCATCCGCGGCCCGCAACGCGCCGAAATGGCAGAAGCGGCCGAATAGTGAGCGCATTCGAGCCCAAGCCCGGCGACTGGGCCGTCATCACCGGGGCAGGACGCGGAATCGGGCGCTGGCTGGCGCAGCACTTCGCGGCCAAAGGCATGCGCATCTGCGCACTCGATATCGATGCCTACGAAGCCGAGGAAACCGCTCGGCTGTGCGGCGAGGAGTCGCGCGCGCATGGCTGCGACGTCTCGGATCGTAAGGAAACCGAGCGCGTCGCTGAACGGTTGATCGCACAGGGCGTCGAACCGTCACTGCTCTGGATCAATGCCGGCGTCGGCAGCGCCGATACGGTGAGCGAGGCCAAATCGCGCACGCTCGACTGGCTGATGGGGGTCAATGTGATGGGGCCGATCCACACGGCGCAGGCCTGGCTTCCGACACTTAAGAGCCGAACCGGTTCGCGCCATGTCGGCATCACCGCCAGCTCGGCTTCGGTTGTGCCCGTGAGCGGCCCCTTTACTCTATACGCCACGACCAAGCAGATGACGGCGGCGATCGGCGAAGCGCTGGCGGCGGAAATGGCCGAAGACGACATCGGCGTAACGATACTCTGCCCGGGAATCCTGAACACGCAGATCTGGAACGCGGCCCAAGCTCGGCCCGAACGCTTTGGCGGTGCACGACAGGCACCCGACGAAGTCGGCGATCATTGGCGCGCCCAGCCCGGCCCCGAAGTGCTCGAGCAAGGTCTGGATACCACGCTGGCCAAAGGCGGAGGGTGGTGCATCGTTCCGACCGAACCCGACACGAGCGACAAGATGACCGCTCGCCATCAAGCCCAGCGCGACGGGTTCTTCGACTATGCCACCGGCAAGGACTGAACCTTAGGGCTCGACAACGATACCCTTGGCCGGATCGACGCTGCCGCCGACCATTTCAAGATAGGTTGTGCGTGCCGCATCGAGTCCGTTGAGTTTTACGATCTCGACGGTGCCTTCGACTGCGGACAGGAAACCGCGCCAGGTCTTGGCAATCAGTTTGCCGCCTTCGACAGGACCGTGCTCTTTGAAAAAGGCCACGAAATGGTCGGGCGCGAAGAACAGGGTCGGCTTCGGCCCCGGAAGGTCGGCTGCACCGCCCAGTCCGCCGCCGCGCTCTTCTATATGAGTCGCGCCGACCAAGCACGAATATTTGAGGGTGTTGGAGAAATGCTCATGGAGCTTGGCGAGCAGGCCGGCATTGCCTGCGAAATCGACCGTGACGGTCGGTTTCAGGGGCAATCTGCCTACTTCCTCGTAGGACAGTACCTCGTCATATAGGCCCGTGCTTTCGACGAAGTCCGCATTCCCGGCGGACGTCAGGCCCATTCGCTTGATATCGGGCGAATTCTGCTTGGCGACACTTGCAAGACCCATAGCCGTCTTCGAAGACGCGCTGGTCAGGATCACCTGCTCGGCTCCGAACCACTCTTCCGACCGCATGAAATAGTCGATGATGAATCCGGTCTTGAACAGCGGGCCGTAGATCATCCGTTCGGCTTCCCGGGCGGGATCGTGCTCTGGGTCGGCTGCGAGCCGCGAATACTGATTGTAGACCGGACTCATCGGCTGCCGGTAGTCGGTGGTATCCGAGAAGCTCATCTCGGAAACATTGCCCGGACGAACGTCGAGCTGCGTTCCCATCGGAAGATAGCCGTAAACGCGCTCGCCGACGCCGATGTCGGGGTGCTTGCTCTCGACCACCCTGGCATGTCCCCACATCGGTACGATGCCCAAACCGTCCGGATCGTCGGCCTTGGGCGGGAAGAAGTTCCAGTATCCGAAGCCGTCACCCACCACCGCATAAGTGATGTTGTTGGCCGTCACCGAGAAGCTTTCGACCTGCAGGCGGACGGCGCCATCGGCAAGCTCACCGGACTCGGCTTCGACCAGCGTCGCGTTGGTAAGTTCGTCTTTGCGGACATGGACTTGGGCTAGGCTCATCGGGGGTTCCTCCTCTTTGGTTGCAGGCCTAGCCGATCACGGTTCGCTTTCCCACCGTGTTGCAACGATCGAGGGACGATTTTCCGTGACGGCAAGCCAAGCCGAGAGACGATCGCATTGCGCGATCCCCACTTCGCCCTGCGGCGTAAGCTGCAGCCCGCGCAGCACCGGGTAGAGAAAGATGTCGGCCAACGTGAAATCGCCGCCAGTCCACCCACCGTCCTTCTGGATCTCAGCCTCAACGAAGCCCAGCGCCCGGCTGATGTTCGGCAAGGCGCGCTCGATCTTCTCGCGTTCGAGCGGGAAGCCGGCGACGCGGTGCATGATCCACGGCATCACCAACCCGTGCTCGAATAGCGGAAACAGATAGTTGTTGGCGATCGCGATCCACTTGTCGCTGATCGCCCGCGCCGCGGGGGCGCTGGGCTGAAGCGCGGATCCGTTATGCGCGTTGTCGAGATATTGGGCGATCGCCACGCTCTCGATCAGTTCGAGCCCGTCGACTTCGACAACCGGGACCTTGCCAAACGGATGGCGGTTTTCCGGCGATTGCGCAGCGGTGGCAATAGTTTCGTGGCTCAGCCCCGCTTCCTCGCAAGCGATCTGGACGATGCGTGTGTAGGTCGAGATCACCGTACCGAAGATGCGTACCTCGGCCATGGATCAGTCGCCCGGAAGCACAAATCTGCCGCGACTGGCTTCGGCAATCGATTCCACTGTCTTGCAGCGCATCAGCATCGAATTGCGATCGCCGTCACCCCACCGCAATCGATACGCCGGCCACGCCAGCCAATTCGAGGGATCGGCTTCAATTTCATTCCACCGGAAGAACAATGGTTTTCCGAACGGTGCAAAGATCCTCCAGACACTGAATCGTAGACCTTGTTCGCAGACTTCGATCGTTAGTGTGTTTCGGTAAGACACCCCGCCGACCAACCTTCCGAGATGCGCGCTTTGCATCGACAAGCGGCGGTAAACATGGGCGGTCGGCTTGTCTGGAAACTCATCCTGCAGTCGTCGCCACCCGCCGGTCAATGAAATGAGCGAGACGACAAAAAGCCAGAACAGCGGGAAGATTAGGGCGAACCCAACAACAACGTAGAGTGTCAGGTCGCTGTCGCTCACACCCGCATCGGCATCAGAACATACAGCGCCGGGCTCTTCTCGTCTTGCCGGATCAGCGTCGGTGCGCCCGCGTCGGCGAGGTGCAGTTCGACTGAATCGGCGTCGATCTGGTCGAGGATATCCTTGAGGTAATTGGCGTTGAAGCCAATCTCGAACCCTTCCGAGCCGTATTCCGCGGCCAGTTCCTCGGTCGCGGTACCGTTATCGGGCGAGGTCACCGACAGGGTGACCTTGTCGGCGTCGAGACCCATCTTCACTGCGCGCGTTTTTTCGGTGGCAATTGTCGCCACACGATCAACGCCTTGGAAGAAACTCTTCGGATCGACTTTCAAGAGTTTGTCGTTCCCGGTAGGGATCACGCGGCTGTAATCGGGGAAGGTCCCGTCGATCAGCTTGCTGGTCAGCACAACCCCACCCTCACCGCCGAGCGTGAAGCGGATTTTGCTCGCCGAAAGGTCGATCTGGACATTGCCATCCATTGCCTCGTCGAGCAGCTTGCGCAGTTCGCCCACGGCTTTGCGCGGGACGATAACATCGGGCATTCCGTCTGCACCGTCGGGGCGCGCGAGGGTGAAACGCGCGAGGCGATGACCATCGGTCGCCGCCGCCTTGAGCACCGGTGTGTCTTCGTCGGTCACATGCAGGAATATGCCGTTCAAGTAATATCGCGTTTCCTCGGTCGAAATCGCAAACCGGGTGCGGTCGATCATCTCGGCGAGAGTCTTGGCGGGAAGCTCGAACGAGGTCGGCAAGTCGCCCTCTACGATCACCGGGAAATCGTCGCGCGGCAGGGTTGGGAGCTTGAAGCGGCTGCGCCCAGCCTTGATTTCCATGCGGTTTTCAGCGGTTTCGAGGCTGACCTGGCTGCCTTCGGGCAGCTTACGGGCAATATCGAACAGCAGGTGGGCCGATACCGTGATCGCGCCAGCGTCTTCGACCGATGCTGCCGACATCGTTTCGACCACCTGCAAGTCGAGGTCGGTCGCCATAACCTTCACGCTGCCGCCATCGCTGGCATCGATCAACACATTGGAGAGGATCGGGATGGTGTTGCGGCGCTCAACCACCGACTGGACGTGGGACAGACACCGCAGGAGCGTCGCGCGTTCGATCGTAGCCTTCATGAGCCTTGCCTATCGTTTCTCAATCTGTGGCGGGAAATGAGGCCGGAATCGCCCCACCAGCGCCGGGGAATTGGCGAAAACTGTAGCGCGATGGGCAAAACGGGCAAGCGCTCGCACGCGCGAGGGCGGATTCGATTGGGGATAAGGGCGCGAACGCCGCGGGTTATTCCCGAAAGCTCACCTAGAGCATCGCCATGCCGCCATTTACATGCAGCGTTTCGCCGGTGATGTAGCCGGCCTCGCGGCTCGCGAGGTATGCGCAAGCGGCGCCGATATCGCCGCCCTCGCCCATCCTGCCCATCGGGATGCGCGCGTTGATCGCGTCCTGTTGTTTTTCATCGAGCGCGGACGTCATCGCGGTGCGGATAAAGCCGGGCGCAACACAGTTCGCCGTGATTCCACGCGAAGCGACTTCCTGTGCGAAACTCTTGGTCATGCCGGTGAGGCCCGCTTTGGCGGCGGCATAATTCATTTGTCCCGGATTGCCGGTGGCGCCGACGACGCTGGTGATGTTGACGATCCGACCAAACCGCGCCTTCATCATGGGCTTGGCGCTGGCGCGCATGAGGCGGAAAGCGGCTTCGAGGTTGATGGCGATCACCTGATCCCATTCCTCGTCCTTCATCCGCATGCCGAGATTATCACGCGTAATGCCGGCATTGTTGACGAGGATGTCGATCCCCCCGAGCGTATCGAGCGTCGCCGGGATAAGTTCCTCGACCTGAGTGGTGTCGGACAGATCGCAGGTGATTTCCACATGCTCGCCGCCATGCTCTTCGTGCAATTGCTCGCGAAAAGCGCGCAGCTTCGCGCCGTTCGAACCCGACAGCGCAACGCGCGCACCCTGTTTCGCCAGTGCGATCGCGATGGCCGAACCAATCCCGCCGCTCGCGCCGGTCACAAGCGCGTTCATCCCTTCGAGTGAAAACATATCGGGCTCCTCACCACTCCAGATAATAGATCAGAGCCGCCTCTCCCTTTGCCCCCGTGCTTTCGTACAGTCCGCGTGCGGGCACGTTGTCGGGTTCGGTCCCCAGCCAGATCTCGTCAATGCCTTCGGCGTCGCAACGGTCGAAAACCATCTGCATGAGTTGCCGCGCTATGCCTTGCCTGCGCCAATCGTCGCCCGTGCCGATTTCGTCAAGGAATAGCTCGGTTGGTTTGTCCGGATGAAGGTGGATGACCGACATGCACATCCCGACAACCAGCCCGTCGAACAGCGCGACGCACATCCAGTTGAGCGGATTGGCCAGATAGGTTTCGAATCGCCGGGGGTCGATTGCGTGGTCGAACACGCCTTCGGCCACGCGATCGAGCAGGTCGGCGTTTCCGTCGTCGATCCAGGCAGTCTCGAACCTACGGGGCAAAGCTGACCCGGCGTCTTTCGTTGATCCGGCCGCGCTGCATGCTCCCTTCTACGAGTTCGTAGCCCATCAAAGCGAAGATTCGTTCGCCCATGAAGATAGGACGCGCATTGCCGTACCAGTCGACGCAGGAGGCGATGCAATTGTCGTCTTTGGCACTCTCAGTCCTCGCTACGAGTTCGCCCGCAGGAGAAAGCGAGCGATTGTCGCGGCGAAGGAAGGCTATCGAGGACCCCGATCCAAGGAACTCGGAACCGTCGCGCTCAAGGCGCCTGCTGACTGGCAGTCCCAATGTCCCGCTCAAGCCATCCGAACCGCGGTCGGGGCGGAAGAAGAACGCCTGGCTGCGGGTCTCGCCTTCATTGGCGGCGGGGAGCATGTAAGTGTCTTCGACATTCGCACGGTTGCCCAGTGCCAGCGACGAGAAACCCAAAGCGCCACCCTTCGCCGGGCCGATCGCCACCCCGTCCTTGCCCAACCGATCGAAACGGGTGATGCCGTGGGACAAGCGCACTTCCTGCACTTCTTCCCCGTCGAGCGGCACGGCGTAGACCAACGGCGTCGTATCTTCGTACCCGTAGCCGCCCGAGGCGTAGAGCAACCAGTCGCCCACAAAGCGATTGTGGAGACGCCATCCCGTCGGCTCGGGCAAAGCCCGATAATGTCCGCGCACCAAAGCTTCCCGGCCTTCGTCGAACACATCGAACGGCACCGTCGCCAGCGCCACGTCTCCAGCGCTGTATTCGCTCGCCCACATCCCTTCGCCGTTCCCTACCGAACGCAGCAATACCCTGAGCACGCCATCGGAAGTGTCTTCAGCGAACGAGAACTGGTCGATAGGAGAGCCAGCCACCTGCACGGCTCCCGGTCGCGAACCGTCAAGCGGAATGCGATAGAGCTGCCCCGGAGTCTTGTCCGCATCCTCGCGCCAGTCCGTTTGGGCGGTGCCGGTCCAGGCATAAACCGCACCGCGCGACACGTAGAACGCATGGCTCCAGGTGCCGGCGATGGCAGTGGCGCTGCATTCGAGATCGTCCGCCGATAAGTCGCACCGCGTGACTGTGTGCAGTACGTTCAATTGATACTTCCCGCCGCGATAGGGGTCGGCCACCAGGAAGTCTTCCGGCTTGACCAGGATTTTCGTTTCGGCATCCTCGCCAAAGTCGCGGATTGCCGGCAGCGACGATTCCAGCTCGTGCCAGTTGGCGTAGACGGGCGTGTAAAGGATCAACTCGTCGCCGATAAGCCGCGAGGCGTAGTTGCTCGACGAATAATAGTCCCCCGAACGCAGGTAGTGCGTGTCGCGGAAGGCGAGCTGTCCGTCCTCGGAAAGGTCGAACCTGTTCACTTCGGTTCCGTACGCGCCATAGGAATAGCCGATCACGATAACCTGGCCATCGCGGATCAGCATTTCGTCGTACCAGGTGTTGGACGGGTTGCGCTTGCCCGGCGGAAAAGCGTTTGTGGCACTTATCGGTCGCAGACCGTCATTGCCGTGATTGATCGTGAACAGCCGACCGCGCCGAAGCACCACGAGGAAATCGCCGGCATTCTTGACGATCCCGCCCTCGTCGACGCCCGCTTCCTGCGTGTTGGTGATGCTGTCGGCACCGGCATCATCGGCTGCCGCTTCTTCTGCAGGCGGCGACATCGCCATCGGTTCCGCAATGTCGATCGACATTGCCGACTCGTAGACGGGCTGTTCGCGCCTTCGTTCGAGCGCGACCATCTTCTCTGCGAATTCCTCGAGACCCTCCTCGCTCGCGAAGCCGCGCAGCCCGGGACCATCGAAGGACATGTCGGGATCGTCCGGTGCCGGTGCATAGGCGGACAAGGCGACCGCACCGAGCGCAATTGCGCCCACAGTTCCGGAAATCAGGGCGAAAGACGAACGCGAAATGGACTTCAGCATCGGACCTCTCCTCTATCCGAATGGTGCATCCACCTCTATGAATGTCACATTATCACATGGATTTGGCAAAATCCTCAAGCTCGTCCATCGTGATGAGGCTCGCGGTTTCAGCTTCTCCTGCGATCTTGCGGATCATCGGTGTCAGCACCTTTCCGCCAAGCTCGACAAAACTGCCAACGCTATCGGAATGCATCGCTGACACGCTTTCGCGCCACCGTACCCGGCCGGTGACTTGTTCGACCAGCAGGGAGCGCTCTTCATCCGGGTCGATGACTTTGCTGGCCGTTACATTGGCATAAAGCGGCAAGGCGAGTGCGCCCGGCGGAGTATCGGCAAGCGCTTCGGCCATGCGATCGGCAGCGGGCTGCATCATGGAGCAGTGGAACGGTGCCGAAACGGGCAGCAGGATCCCGCGCTTGATCCCGTGCTCCTTTACAAGACCGACGGCGCGCTCGATCGCACTCTTGTGGCCTGAAATGACGACCTGCGCCGGATCGTTGTCATTGGCAACTTCGCACACTTCGCCGTCAGCGGCCGCTGCGGCGAGCGCCTTGGCCTTTTCGATGTCGGCACCAAGCAGAGCCGCCATGGCGCCCTCGCCCACCGGCACCGCCGACTGCATCGCCTGTCCACGCAGTTTGAGCAGCCGTGCGGTCGTCGCAAGATCGAACGCACCGACCGCGCAAAGGGCGGTGTATTCCCCCAGAGAATGGCCCGCGACGCAATCGCCCGCTTCGACCAGCGAGACACCGAAATCTCCTTCCAGCACGCGCAATGTCGCTATCGCATTCGCCATGATGGCTGGTTGGGCATTCTCGGTCAGCGTCAGTTGAGCTTCTGGCCCCTCGCGCATGATAGTCGAGAGCTTCTGCGATAGCGCCTCGTCGACTTCTTCGAAGACTTCGCGAGCCGCCGCGCTGGCCTCGGCCAACTCGACACCCATGCCCACCTTCTGGCTGCCTTGCCCGGGAAATACGAATGCGCGCATCTTTGTTCTCCTCTTGGGAGCGGGCCGTTAGGCCGAGGTAGGAGGACTCGCAAGGCCGAACGGCACAACCCTGTTGGAAGCGTTGTGGCCGATTTCAGCCCGGCCGAGAAATGGGATGCCTGCGCGCGCGCACCAATATTGAGCGATTTCTTCCTCGGTCTGCCCGAATTCTACATAATTTTCAGGGATATCGGTGATCGCGCCGAGCCTCAGGCCGGCCAAGCGCGGCAGGCTGTTGACCAGATTGAAGAAGAGTCGGTCGATCGAATAGAGGTGCTCGCTCACTTCTTCGACCATCACCACATGTCCGGTCAGGTCGGGCATGATCGGCGTGTTCGCGATCATCGCCAAAGTGATCAGGTTGAATGCCGCCGCCGGCGTTGTGCCGTCCAGGCTAGGCTCGACTCCGCTGACGTCCCCGCCCAACCAGCGCAGTACCCTTCGCACTGCTTCGCGGCCTCGTTCCGATCTTGCGCTGACCGGCATCGACCCATGTACGCTCTGGCCGATCCCCGCTCGATAGAGCGCCGCCAGCAAATAGCCGCAATCCGAAAACCCGACATAGGTCTTGGCGCGGGCAGCGTTGTTCATCTGCGCAACCGCCGCTTCGGCGATACGGTTGGACCCGTAGCCGCCTTTTGCGAACCAAACCGCATCGAAGGCCGGATCGTTCGCGCAGTCGAGCAATGCTTCCAGCCTGCGCAAGTCGTCGCCGGCAAAATGCCCTGCGCGTTCAAAACACTGATCGTGGAAGGTGACGGAATGCGCGGGAAACTCGTCGACTACGAGCTGTTCCAATGCAATGGCATGATCGCGAGTTATCGGCGTCGCCGGGGCGCAGATTACAATATTTGTCATTCGCGAAGACCTAAGTCGCTTGTCAGGTCAGGCGCAAGCCAATAACCGTGTTTTTCATGGCGGACGGGATCGATGGGCCGGACCTTACGGGTCGGCCATTCTTTTTTTGCGGGATAGGCGGATCGGGCATGCTTCCGCTCGCCCAGATCGTCCATGGTATCGGCCACGAAGTTGGCGGATCGGATCGCAGTCGGGATCAGGGACATACACCTGACAAATTCCAATGGCTTGAAGAAAGCGGCTTCACCCTGTTCCCGCAGGATGGCAGCGGGCTGACTTCGCCGGAACAGATCCTCATCGCTTCGGCTGCAGTCGAGGACACCGTGCCCGAGATCGTCAGGGCCGACGAGTTGGGCTGCGAACGTTTGAGCCGGGCGGAACTGAATTCGGCGTTGTTCAACCAGGCAGGTTATTCCATTGCCGTCGGCGGGACTTCCGGCAAATCGACTGTCACCGGGATGATCGCATGGATCCTTTCGGAAGGACGATACGATCCAACCGTTATGAACGGTGCGGTGATGAAGAACTTCGTGAGCGAGAGCAATCCGTTCGCCAGCACTCGCGTCGGTCGCCCTCTGATCTTCGTCAGCGAGGTCGACGAAAG
>JAAUYH010233645.1_pt1 | contig 20001 bp, 20 predicted proteins | sample 7278061 | NCBI WGS metagenome assembly JAAUYH01 (sample SAMN14350203, study PRJNA611818) | marine sediment metagenome | isolation source: surface marine sediment (0.6m) | place: French Polynesia: Moorea | collected 2018-08 | reverse complement strand
CGACGCCTCGAGGCCAGGGCAGAGCTCCAGGTGGAGTCCAACCGCATGAGCACGCAAATTCGCGGCGACTATGACGTCGTCATGCGCGCGCTCGAGAAAGAGATCAAGACGACTTTCGAGCGGGTGCCGAAAGCCGTCTTTGCCATCAAGATCCTGAACAACCCGCTGGCAACCTGATTTGCAGCCCGTGCTGGAACCGGTCGCCGTGATCACGGCGATCGCCTACCTGCTGCTCGCCATCCGGCAAAACATCTGGTGTTGGCTATTCGCGGGAATCAGCACGGGCATATACGTCTGGCTGTTCCTGGCGGCACGACTCTACATGGAGTCGGTGCTCAACAGTTTCTATTTCGCGCTCGCGATCTATGGCTGGTACAGCTGGTACTACGGCCGCAGTGACGGCAAGGAACTACCCGTCGTACGCTGGCCACCCGGCGTTCACGGAATCGCAATTGCGGTAATCGTCGTCGTGGCGTCAATCAACGGCTACCTGCTCGAACGCTTCACCGCCGCGGCGTTTCCTTACGTCGACTCGATGACCACCTGGGCCGCGATCTGGACGACATTTCTGGTTGCTCGCAAAGTCCTCGAGAACTGGTGGTACTGGCTGGTCATCGATGCGGCGTCGATCGTCATTTACTGGATGCGTGACCTCAAGCTGACGTCGCTCCTCTTCGTGGTCTATGTTGCCATGATCCCGTTCGGCATGATCGCGTGGACACGGTCCTGGCGAGAGCAACAGCAGTGACGTCCGAACCTCGCGAAGTACTGGCGAACATCCCGGGCTGGGAAAGCGCCGACATCGAGCCCCTTACTGGCGGGCGTATGAATAGGGTCTATCTCGTAGACGGCAAGTTCGGCATGGCCGTACTCAAGGTCGACGACACGCCGCAGGCGCGGCCGCGCAACAGTCGCGCGGAGGAAGCGCAAGTGCAGAGCGCAGCCCACGAGGCGGGTCTGGCGGGGCGCGTGCTGTACCACGACGAGCGCTGTTATATCACGGAGTACGTTTCGGGCACCGCATGGACCGACGCTGATCTGCGCGATCCCGCGAAACTGGAATCGCTGGGCGTAGCGCTTCGCCGCCTGCACCGCATTCCGGCGCCGGCGCGCCGATTCGATGCGCTGACAGCGGCGAGAGGCTATGCGGCGAGCATCGACAGTCGGTCCGCGACCGTCGCTACCCACCTCGAGACGATCGCGGGCGTGAGATCGCGCAACGATGTCTGTCTATGTCACAACGATCTGGTTGCAGCGAACATTGTCTCGACACCGGAGCTGCGGTTCATCGACTGGGAATACGCCTGCGGAAACGATCCGTTGTTCGACCTGGCTACGGTCATCGTTCACCACGGCCTCGACGAGTCGCACATCGATTCGCTTATGGTTGCCTACGCCGGTCGCGACTGGCAAGCCCTGAAAGCGCGGCTCGACGAGCAGTCACGCCTCTACACGTCCTTGTTGTGGTTGTGGGAGGTCGCTACCAGGAATTCCTGAGCTCACGGAGCTTCAGGAACACGGTTTTCGGGTCGGGGCTGTCACCGAGTTCGGGGTGTTCCTCGACGAGTCTGGCAATCACCGAGGGGCTCGTCAGCCGGAAAAACGTGTTCATCTCGCGTTCCTGTGCGAGTGTCGTCACGAGCGCGTCATCCGGGTCCTGTTCTCGATACTTGTCCAGCATTTGTCGTGCAACGGCGTTATCCGGCTCACGATCCAGCGTGAATTCGAGATTGTTGACGAGGTAGTCGTGGCCCGGGTAAATCAGCGTGTCCTCTCCGAGGGCTTCGAGTTGCGTGACGAAGGTCTCATAGAGCTCTTCCGGGTGACCTCCGTTGTGGCAGTTGCCGGCGCCGGCGTTGAACAACGTGTCGCCGCTGAACAATCCCGGATGATCGGTTCGCGATAACAGGCAGATATGGCACATCGTATGGCCGGGGGTGTCCATGCACTCGAGCTCGACAGTCTTGCCGACCTTGATGACGTCGCCGGCGCTGACACCGCGACTCATGTTCGGGATGCGATTCCCCGCATCCATGTGCGCGATTATGGTCGCGCCCGTGGCAGCGACGACACCTTTGTTACCGCCGATGTGGTCCGCGTGCTCATGCGTGTTGAGGATCTGTGTGATGTTCCAACCGCGTTCGTCGGCGACCGCGAGGCACTTTCTGAAGTCCAGCGGATCGATCGCCAGCGCTTCCCCGGTTTCGGCGCAGGCAACGAGGTAGTTGAAATTGCGGTAGGCGTTTCCGGTCCAGACCTGTTCAACGATCATTGTTCGTCTCCGTGAGAGTACATGAGCTTTCCACCCACCCAGGTTTGCAGCACCCGGATGTCGTCGATCTCGCTTGCCGGAATCTCGAAGTAATCCCGGTCGATCACGATGAAATCGGCCCACTTGCCGGCCTCGAGGCTGCCCAACGTGGTTTCCCGGTGAGCAGCGTACGCAGACCCGAGCGTGAACGAATGCAGTGCTTCTTTGCGTGTAAGGACCTGGTCCGGCAGCCAGCCGCCCTCGGGCAGGCCATCCCGGTCTTCGCGCGTAACCGTCGCGTACAGACCGTGAAACGGGTTCGGCAGCTCGACGGGAAAGTCGGACCCGTTTGCGATGCGTGCGCCCGAGTCCAGTAACCTGCGCCACGCATAGCTTCCCTTGATGCGTTCGGCGCCAACGCGGTCCTCGGCCATGTTCATGTCGCTGGTTGCGAACACGCCCTGAATCGACGCAATGACGCCGAGTTCTGCAAAGCGCGGGAAGTCGGTCGGCGCGACGATCTGCACGTGCTCGACACGATTGCGAAGCGAAGAGGGGTCGCCTCCCTGTGCGGATTCGTAGGCGTCAAGCACCATCCGGATGCTGCGGTCGCCAATCGCGTGCACGGCCGCCTGGAACCCCCTGGAATTGGCAAACTTCACCTGTTGTTCGAGTTCATCCGGTGTCCAGAATGGCAGGCCCGTGTTTTCAGGATCGTCGGAGTAAGGCTCGAGCAGTGCTGCGCCGCGACTACCCAGCGCACCATCCGAGTAGATCTTCACCGAAGCAATGTCGAGATGTTCATTGCCGTATCCCCGGATCGGTTCGCCGATCTCCTCGATCAGGGCTTCGTCCGAAGACAGCATTGCGTACACGCGAATCGGTAGCTCGTCGTTGTCGGCCATCGACATGAGTACCTCCGCCTGCATCAGGTTGATGCCGGCATCGTGCATCCCCGTTATGCCGAGCGACAGCAATTCTTCGGTCGCGGTGCGGTAGGCCTGCCGCGCATAGGCTTTGTCGGGTGCCGGGATGTGCTGCGTGACGAGCGACATGGCCTTGTCGACGAGAACGCCGGTCGCTCTGCCGTTATCGTCGCGTACTATCTTGCCGCCGACCGGGTCCGGCGTATCGGCGTCGATACCGGCCATTTCCAGCGCTTTGCTATTGGCCCAGCCGGCATGGCCGTCGATGCGATCGAGCCAGACCGGGCGATCACTGACGACTTTGTCCAGGTCGCTGGCTGTCGGAAACTCCCGTACGGGCCACAATACCTGGTTCCACCCACGGCCGATGATCCAGGGCAGGGAGCGCCGGGCTGCGGCGTAATCGGCCACGCGATCAATTGCGGTTTCCAGGCTGTCCACACCCGTGAGATTGAGTGTCATGGTGAGATCGCCCAGTCCGAAAAGGTGGGCATGCGAATCCGTGAGTCCGGGCAGCACGGTCAGCTGCATCCCGTCGATGATCGTCGCGTTCTCGTAGGACTCGAGCAGTGCATCGCCGCCGGTTGCCGCGACGCGCCCGTCTTCGTCGATGACCAGCACCGTGAATTCTGCCAGTCCCTCGTCTGTCGGCGTGTAGCCGCGGACGTTGTGCAGTACCGTGGTCGCCGTCGCGTGCCCCGCGACAAGGCAGGCGGCGATTGTAATAAGCGTGTTCTTCATTACCATGGAATCCCTTCGCCACAGGCGGGTCTCAAGCCTTGGCATTGTAATGAATTGGAGTTGACTGATGAACAGACTGGCCCCGCTTATTTTTCTGAGCCTGCTGATAACCGCTTGCGGAAAGTCGACGGACGCGCCCGAGCAGCTATCCGGGACGGCGGCGCAGGCCAGCGACAAGATCTTCGACATGCCTTACCTGATGCGCGATCTCGACAACGGTCTGCGCGTCATCGTGGCGCCGACCGACTTCCCGGACATCGTAACGATCCAGATCCCGGTGCAGACAGGGTCGCGCAACGAAGTCGAGGAGGGCAAGACCGGATTTGCGCATTTCTTCGAGCACATGATGTTCCGCGGTACCGAGCAATACCCCTCGGACGTTTACAGCGAGATCCTGAAGAAAGCGGGCGCCAACCAGAACGCGTACACGACCGACGACTACACTAACTATCACATCACGTTTACGAAGGACGACCTCGAGAAAGTCATAGAGATCGAGGCAGACCGCTTCCAGAACCTCGCCTACACGGAAGAGCAGTTCCGCACCGAGGCGCTTGCGGTCAAGGGCGAGTACCTCAAGAACTTCTCGAATCCCATCTCGAAAATGTTCGAGCGCATCAGCGATCTCATGTTCGATGCTCACACGTATGAACATACGACGATGGGCTTCATCGAGGATATCGAGGCGATGCCCGACCAGATGGAGTACGCGAAGGTGTTCTTCGATCGCTGGTACAGACCCGAGAAATCGGTCGTGATCCTCGTGGGTGACCTCGATGCCGAGGCGACCTTCGAGCTCGTAGAGAAATACTGGGGCGGCTGGGAGCGCGGCGACTACTCCATCGACGTGCCGACCGAACCGCCGCTCGACGGACCTCGCTACGAACACCTGCAATGGGAGGGACCGACCCAGCCCTGGCTGACGATGACGTTCCGGGGTCCGGCCTTCGTTCCCACCGAGGCCGACATGCCGGCACTCGATGTCGTATCGGCGGTGCATTTCTCGGAATCGTCAGACCTCTACCGTAAGCTCGTCATCCAGGAACAATGGGTCGACCAGCTGTTCGGCTATTTTCCCAACCAGATCGATCCGGGCATGTTGTTGATTGCTGCGCGGCTGACGGATGCCGAACACGCGGTGAACGTCCGTGACGCGATCAACGAAACGCTGGCCGCGGCGCGGACCGAGCTGATTACGGCTGAAAAGCTTGCCGAGACGAAATCGCGGTTGCGCTACGGATTCACGTCGCAACTGGACAACTCCAATGCGATCGGTGCGACGCTGGCGCAGTTCGTGCAGTTTTTCCGCACGCCGGAGACGATCAATGAAGTCTACTCCAGCTACGATGCACTGACGTCCGAGGTGATTCGTGAAGTCGCAAACCGCTATTTCGTCGACAGCCAGCGCGTGACGCTGACGCTGTCGTCCGATGCGGCGATGGAGGGCATCGACGGGATGACCTCGCTCGACGAGATCGTGGCGGCCCGCGGCGAGTCGGGACCGCTGCCCGCGAGCGACGAGAGCGGCGATGACGCGGTCGCCGAACTCGTCGTGCCACCGGTTCAGGACGCGGCGCCGGTCGCTTTTGTCGCCACGCCCTCTGCGACGTCGCCACTCGTCGACGTGTCGTTCATCATTCACGCTGGATCGGGATTCGATCCGCAGGGTAAGAAGGGCCTGGCAGCAATGACTGCAGCCATGGTGTCGGACGGCGGCTCGCAGGCGCTCAGCATAGAGGCGATCAACGAGGCGATGTACCCGATTGCCGCCGGCTTCAACGCGCAGATCGACAAAGAAATGACTCGGTTGTCGGGCCAGGTGCACAAGGACAACCTCGACACGTGGTACTCGCTGGTGCGCGGGCAGCTGTTGTTCCCGGCGTGGTACGAACAGGATTTCGAGCGCATCAGGACGCAACTCATCAACGCGGTGCGCACGGACCTAGTCAACAATAATGACGAAGAGCTGGGTAAGGAGGTGCTGTACGCATCGATCTACGGCGCCGACCATCCGTACGGGTCGTACAACCTGGGTAACTCGGCGGACCTCGAGTCGATTACGCTCGAAGACGTCAAAGGCTTCTACGAGGAATACTATACGATCGCCAACATCACGGTCGGCCTGTCGGGCGGCTATCCCGAATCGCTGCCGGCGAAAATCGGCCAGGACCTGCAGAAGCTCGACGTGGGCGTGCGCGGCATGCTGCCGCTGCCGCCGGCGCCGATACCCGAGGGGCGCCGGGCCATGCTCGTCGAGAAGGAAACGCCGGCCGTCGCAGTATCTTTCGGATTCCCGATCGAACTGCGTCGCGGCGATCCCGACTGGCTCGCGTTGTGGCTCGCGCGTTCCTACATCGGCGAGCACCGCAACTCCAACAGCTTCCTGTACCAGAGGATTCGCGAAGAGCGCGGCATGAACTACGGCGACTACGCGTACATCGAGTACTTCCCGCGCGGCATGTTCCAGTTTCAGCCCGACAGCAACCTCGGCCGACAGCAGCAGATCTTCCAGGTCTGGCTGCGGCCCCTGCGCAGCAACAATGACGCGCACTTCGCTACGCGTACGGCAATGTTCGAGTTGCAGAATCTCGTGGACGAGGGCATGAGCGAGTCGGACTTCGAAGCGACCCGCGCGTACCTGCAGAAGTACGTGTCGTTGCTGACCGACGGTCAGTCACGGCAACTCGGCTACGCGATAGACAGCCAGTACTACGGCATCGAGAACTTCTCGGACTACGTGCGTAACGGACTCAAGAACCTGACGCTTGCAGACGTCAATCGAGTCATTCGAGAGAACCTGCAGCTGGGCAACGTCCAGTACGTGTTCGTCACGAGCGACGCCGAGGATCTCAAAGCGCGCCTGGCGGGCGACCTGGCGTCGCCGATGAGTTATGCCGCTGAAAAGTCGCAGGCGCTGCTCGATGAGGATGCGGTGATCGCGGAAATGCCGCTAGGGATTTCGGCCGACAGTATTTCGATCGTACCCTCGGAGCAGGTCTTCAACTGATGCGAATCGCCAGTTTCGAGGTGGCGGATCGGCAAAGCTACGGTGTCGTCGACGGCGATCGCATTCACGAGGCAAGCATGGCGCTCAGATCCAAGTATCGCGATCTGCGAGACGTTATCGCCGCGGGTGCCGTAGGCAGAGTGGCAGAAGACACCGGCGAGGCGTTCGGCTTCGGCGACGTCAGGTTCCTGCCCGTCATTCCCGACCCGGACAAGATCCTCTGTGTCGGCGTCAATTACCGGCCCCACATTGAGGAAATGGGCCGCGAGGTACCGGATTATCCGGTCGTATTCGTGCGCTTCCCGGGCAGCGTCGTGGGGCACCTCCAGCCAATGTTGCGGCCGAGCGTATCCGGACAGTATGACTTCGAGGGTGAGCTGGCGGTCATCATCGGCAAGGCGTGTCGCGCGGCGCATCGCGATACTGCCATGGATTTCGTCGCAGGCTACAGCTGTTTCATGGATGGTTCCATTCGCGACTGGCAGAGGCATACGCCTCAGTTCACGGCTGGCAAGAACTTCGAGCGCAGTGGGGCGTTCGGGCCATGGCTGGTCACCGCCGACGAGATCGACGATATCCGCAAGGTTGAGCTCGCAACGCGCGTCAGTGGTGAACTCATGCAGCACGCGTCGGTCGCCGATCTTGTCTTCGACATACCGGCGCTGATCGAATACTGCTCGGCGTTCGCTCGCCTCGTGCCGGGGGACGTCATCGTGACCGGTACACCGGGCGGCGTCGGCGCCGCGCGTACGCCGCCTCGCTGGCTGCAGGCCGGGGATTCCGTCGAGGTCGATCTGGGCCCGATCGGCACGCTCGCAAACCCCGTGATCGACGAGTGAGGTGCCAGAACACCTTGATTTTGCTTGATTTGGGCAATCTCGAACATGCTGTTGCGAAATTGCTACAAAAACAAAAGGTGGGGCCGCCAAGCGGCGACATTTCGGCTAAGGGATTGACAAAAGGCGGGATTTCTGCGAACTTTCCACTCAAGCACTCGTAGCCTTTGAGCAACAACTGGGCTGCAACGCGAAAGAAAGACGCCTTCAGGTACGACTTGGCGGGGGACTCAGGGGGCTACGATCGACGTGCTAACGTAGATCTGAAAAGGCGGTTCGTTGAACCGCCTTTTTCTTTGTCAGCTGATTTCGTCGAGCCACGTGTCGATCGCTTGCGCGATCTCCAGCGGCGAGTCTTCCTGGATGAAGTGCAGGCCGGATACCGACACTTCCTTCTGATTCGGAAACCCGCGACAAAACTCTCGCTGTGCGCCGACCAGGATCGATCCGGGCTCGGCGTTGACGAAGAGCTTGGGCACGCCGCTGGTCGCGAGCCATTTGCCGTACTCATTGACGATCGTTGTCACGTCGGCGGGCTCTCCCTCGATCGGGATCTGTCGCGGCCAGGTCAGCGTCGGCCGGCGGTCCTCGCCGGCGTTCATGAACGGCCGACGGTAGACGGCCATCTCGGCTTCGCCGAGCTCCCGTATTACCGATGAAGGCAATACACGTTCGACGAACACGTTCTTTTCGAGGACGACAGTTTCGCCCGCTGCCGAGCGGAATGCCTGGAATATGTCCCTGGCGCCCTCGGGCCAGTCGTCCCATCGCATCGGGCAGACGATAGCCTCCATGTAGGCGATGCCCTTGACGCGCTCGGGATGCTTGCACGCCCAATCGAATCCGAGCGCGGACCCCCAGTCGTGTATGACGAGCGTGACGTCGTCGCCAATACCAAGTTGTTCCCACGCGGAGAAAAGGTAATCGCGGTGTTCGACGTAGCGGTAGCTATCCGGCCCGGGTGCATCCAGTTTCTCGGAGTCTCCCATTCCGATCAGGTCTACTGCGATACAGCGGCCGCGCTCCGCGAGCGCGGGCATTATGTTGCGCCACAGGTACGAGGACGTCGGGTTACCGTGCTGGAACACGATCGGCGCACCGTCACCCATCTCGACGTAGGCCATGCGCTTGCCGTTGACCTCGATGAACTTCTTGGGGTGTTCCTCGACTGACAGCATGAGAAGTCTCCGTCGGCTGGCTGAATTCAGCATTATGCTCTGCTACATTGGCGCCGCACAATACAGAGACAGCGCATGGCTATTCGCGGCGTTTTTACTTCAATTCTGCTTACATTGCTGCCGCTCGGCGCCGCGGCGGCGGGCACGCTGGATGCGAGCGAAAGGAAGATGGTGCAGTGGATCGACCACAATGTCGAGGCGGCTATCGACCTGCTCGAAGAGACTGTCAATATTTCGAGCGGCAGCAACAACCACGAGGGCGTGCGCGAAGTGGGACGCGTCATGCGCCGGGAACTCGACGCGCTCGGACTTTCGACCGAATGGATTGATCAGTCCCATGTCGGACGCGCCGGGCACCTGTTCGGTTCGCAAAAGGACGGCGACGGCTGGCGGTTCCTGCTGATCGGGCATCTCGATACGGTCTTCGAGGCCGACGACGCGTTTCAATCATTCGAGCGGCACGGCGACACGGCAAGCGGGCCCGGCGTCGATGACATGAAGTCCGGCAATGTCGTCATGGTCTATGCGCTGAAGGCGCTGCAGCAAGTCGAAGCACTCGAAGAGCTGCAGGTCGTGGTTGCCTACACTGGCGACGAGGAGCGACCGGGGCGCCCGATTGCCGACAGCCGCCGACACCTGGTCGAGGCGGGTAAGTGGGCCGATTACTCGCTCGGATTTGAAGCGGCCGTGACCGAGGACGGTGTCGACTGGGCGACAATCGCGCGCCGAAGCTCGGGAGGCTGGCAGGTCGAGGTAACGGGCCGGCAGGCACACTCGTCAGGCATCTTCAGCGAGGACACCGGAGCCGGTGCCATTTTCGAGGCGGGACGTATTCTCACCGCGTTTTACGAGGATGTGCGCGGCGAGGGCTACCTGACGTTCAATGCGGGCACGATACTCGGTGGCACTGACGTCGATTACGACGCGGCGCAGAATCGCGGAACCGCCTTCGGCAAGGCCAATGTCGTACCGCGACGCGTCGTGATCAACGGTGGGCTCCGCTGCATCTCCATCGAGCAGCAGGAACGAGCGAAGCAGGCCATGCGCGATGTGGTCGCAGACAATCTTCCGCACACCGGCGCAAGCATAACGTTCAGCGACGGTTATCCACCGATGGCACCTACAACGGGCAACCGTCGGCTTTACGCGATATTGTCCGAGATCAACGTGGCGCTCGGCCGGGAGCCGATGCAGGTGCTCGACCCTTCGCGACGTGGTGCGGCTGATATTTCCTTTGTCGCACCCTATAGTCATGCGATCGCGGGAATGGGCGCGCTGGGCTCCGGCGGGCACACGCCTTACGAGACGCTGGATCTCGCCTCAATGGCGCTTGCGATCAAACGCACAGCACTCCTGATCTATCGACTGAATCGCGAAGCGCGGCCGGATCAGTAAATGGCACACGTACACGGCGACCCTGGCAAGAACATGCGGCGGGTGATCATTGCACTCTTGCTGACGGGCGTTTTCATGATCGTCGAAGTCATCGGCGGCATAATCTCCGGATCGCTGGCGCTGCTCGCCGATGCGGGCCATATGCTGACCGATACGATGGCCCTGGCGCTTGCCGCGATGGCCTTCCACGTCAGCAAACGCCCGGCCGATTCGCGACTGACCTACGGTTACCAGCGCTTCCAGATCCTGGCCGCATTCGTTAACGGACTCAGCCTGCTCGTCATCGTCGGCTGGATTCTGTTTGAAGCCGTGCGGCGATTCTTCGCGCCCCGAGAGGTGCTCGGAGAGACGATGCTGACGGTTGCGGCGATCGGCCTGATCGTCAATATCATTGCCTTCGCCGTCCTGCACAGCGGCGACCGTGACAATCTCAACATCCGCGGCGCCGCGCTGCACGTGGCCGGCGATCTGCTCGGTTCGCTGGCAGCCATTATTGCGGCTCTCGTGATCATCTATACGGGCTGGGTCGCAATCGACCCGATCCTTTCACTGGTCGTCGCGATCCTGATCCTGAGAAGCGCCTGGTCACTCGTGCGGCGCAGCGCTCATGTTCTCCTGGAGGGCGCACCGGAATGGCTTGATGTCGATGAGATGCAGAGCAGGATCGTCGAAGCCGTGCCCGGCGTCTGCGGGATTCACCATGTTCATGTCTGGGGTCTGACCCCGCAGGACCTGATGCTGACGATGCACGTCAGCCTGGATCAGGGTGCCGCAGAGCCAACCCGTACCATTCCCAAGGTCAAGGGGCTGCTCTCAAGGGAGTACGGTATCGGGCACTCGACGATCGAGATAGAGATCGACGACTGCGCAGACAACGCCCACCCTCACTGATCGCCAGGCGTGACGATGCCGATATACGGCAGCGTGCGATTCTGCTCCGCGAAGTCGAGGCCGTAGCCGACTACCCACTCGCTGCCGATGCCGAAACCGATGTAATCGAGTTCGACATCGACTTGTGCCGCCTCCGCCTTGTGCAGCAATGCGCAGGTGCGAATCGAGGCCGGCCGATGAGACTCGAGAATCCCCATCAGATACTCGAGAGTATGTCCGGTATCGACGATGTCCTCGACGATCAGCACATTCTTTCCCTCGATATTGCCGCGAACGTCCATGACCAGCCGCACGGCACCGCTCGAAACGCTGCCGCTTCCATAGCTCGAAACGGCAATGAATTCGATTGTTCGCGGGATAGTGAGCCTGCGTGACAGGTCCGCGAGAAATATGAAAGAGCCCTTGAGGACGCCAACGAGAACGAGCTCATCCGCGTCGGCATAGTCTGCTGAAATACGATGGGCGAGTTCGGTAACGCGAGCATCGATTTCCTGCTCGCTGATCAAAACGGCGGGTTCGGTATCGGTCATTGACTGGTCCACGTTTCGGCCGGAGCCCGAGGATAGGTGATCTCCCGGGTGGATACCAGAGACGGATACGGTAAGGTAGCGGCACGATGAAACGCTCTATCGCTATCGCCGGCAACATGGGCGCCGGCAAGTCGACGCTGGTCGAGTTCCTTCACCACACGTACGGCGTGCAGCCGTTCTACGAGCCCAACGACGAGAATCCTTACCTGAAAGACTTCTACAAGGACATGAAACGCTGGGCATTCCAGTCGCAGCTCTATTTCCTGAGCAACAAGTTTCGCCTGCACCAGGAGCTCGACCGCCAGCCCGGTGTCGTGGCTCTCGACCGTACGATTTTTGAAGATGCCGAAGTGTTTGCAACGGCGCTCTATCAGATGCGCAAGATCTCCAAGCGCGACTGGCAAACCTATCAGGGCTATTACAATGCGATACTGGATGCGATTCGTCCGCCGGACCTGATGATCTACCTGCGCTGCTCAATGCGCACGCTGAGGCAACGAATTCGCTTGCGGGGGCGTGCGATGGAGCGGGATGTGCCGCTCAGCTACCTGAAGCGACTCGAGCGGCTGTACGACGGCTGGATAGATGCGTATGAGCTGAGCGACGTGCTGGTCCTGGAAACCGACGACCTCGACTACATTCATGACCTCGTGCACCGCCTCGACGTCATGGAGCGAATCGAAGCCGTGTTGCCGGTCAATTGCCGCTAGCAGTCAGGGCTAGTGGGCTTCGCCATACTTCTCGTAGAGGAGTTCTTTCGCCTGGCCAATCCAGTCGTCCTGCTCCATGCGCCCTTTGAACTCCTTGAGCTCCATGTTGACCCGGGCGATATCGGACGGCCCGAAGTTCGCGATCTGGCGATAACTGTATATGCCCAGGTCGTGGAGGGTCTGCTGAAACACCCGGCCTATACCGACGATTTTGGTCAGATCGTCGATTTCGAGATCGATCGATCCGAAGCCGTTCTTACCGTTGTTGCCGGGTTCGGGGGGCGGTGTCGTGCCGTTCACACCCTCGGCGACCTTTAGCGCCTCGTCGTGCTTGCGCGCAATCTCGGCGAAGCTCTTTTCGACGTCGTCGAGCTTCAGGCTGAGCGTCTCGGAACGCTTGTCGGACTGTTCCGCTTTCTGGCGGTAGCGTTGCGCATCTTTCTCGTATTGCCGGCGGCTGTTTTCCATCGACTGCAGGCAATGGGCCAGCTCGCGATTCTGCACCTTCAGCTCTTCGAACTCGGCAACGCCGCGCTGCAGCGCTTCGACTTCCTGCGCGATGGCGGACTTGTCATGACGCAGCTGCGCATTCTCGGCCTCGAGTGCGATGATCTTCTGCTCGATCTCGTCGATGTTTTCGATTCGGGATTGTGCGGACGCCAGCATCTTGTTTACTGACGCAGTTTCGGATTTTGCAGCGGCGAGAAGGTTGTTGAGGGATTCCTGCTCCGCTCGGGCATCGTCGTAACGCGCCTCGAGCGCCTGGCGCTTCTCGAACGCCTTGCGCAGCTCGCCTTTGTAGAACTCTCCGGCTTTCTTGAATTCGGCTTCGATATCGGTGACCTGGAAACGAGCGGTCGCCAGCTCGCTCTGGTACTCGGAGACCTTGCGCTCGACCTCATCGCGCTCCGCGCCGGCCGCGAACAGTTGTTTCTCGAGCGACTGGATCTTTTCGACAGCCGATTCGAGCTCGGTCCTGGCGCGGGACGCGGCCAGCTCGTGCTTGTGCACCAGCGCAAGCTGCGATTCGTAGGAGGTGCGCAGCTTCTGGTTCTCCGAATTGAAACGATCGCGCTGTCGGGCGGTTTCGTCGAACTTGAGCTGCCAGTCGTCTTGCAGCCGCGCGAGCCTGCCGCCTTCGCGAAGGCCGCGGAGCAGCCAGCCGGCGACAGCACCGGCTGCCAGGACGGCACAAGCTGCAGCAACCAGTTCCGGGGTCGTATACTCCATAGCCACGCAAGTATCGCCAATACGGGGCGATACTGAGTTGACAGAACGCACGAAACAGACTGCGAAATTGCCTCGAAAACGCGGTTTTCGTCAGCTTATGTTCAATCGACGCGAAATCCGGCCCTGCGGAGCAGAAGAGCGCTGCGATCGAACTCGTTGCGGTCGGCATAGCTCATCACCACCTCGAATTCGCCGGTGCCGCGACGAAACCAGTCCAGCTGCAGGGAAGGAGCGCCGGCCTCGAGTCGATCGATGAATGCCTGGGCGCGGTATGGCTCACCAAACGTCAGTAGCGTCGACTGACCGACTTCGGAGTAAAGCGCGTTTGCTGGCGCGCTGCGTTTGCTGCCGCTGCCGAGCACGTAGTTCAGGTGCCTGTAGATGTAGCCCGAATACCAGGTCGCTCCGGACGGAATGTTGCTGCCGTCGGTGGCGATCCGCCGCGGCCCGTAGTTATAAGCTGCGAGTGCAAGGTGCAGATTGCCGTCGTAGCGGCCGAGCAGCTCCTTGAGATAGCGAGCACCCGCATCGATATTCGTGCATGGATCGTAAAGCTCGCTGAGCCGGTGTATGCCCAGGTGCCGCGCCGTACCCGGCCAGAGGATTTGCATGACGCCGTGTGCATTTGCTTTGGATCGGGCGGTGGCTTCGAAGTCGCTCTCTCCCCTGGCGACCGCGAGTAACAGAGTTTCGGGCAGATCGTGTTGAATGGCTGCCGTGCCGAAGCAGGTCGCGTGCGGAAATCGGTAAGCGGGCTCCAGGTGGGTGCGGTTCTTCGAGTAACTGGCCCAGGCCGAATCCAGCTCGGCGTCGCTGCGGGTCGCGTCGGCGGTCAGTGCAAGCAGCGTCAAGAGTACGCCGATGACGACGATAGCGAGCTTTTGAATTCTGTCACTCACCTCAGCCACCAGGCAGGTCCAGGCCGGTCGCCGCGGCTATCAACGCGAGTTTTGCCTCGACATCGGCATCGTCAGAGTAGGAAAAAGCAACTTCGTAGACACCGACGTCCTGCTTGACCACGCGATAGTCCAGCCCCGTCGTCTTCTGCAGCTGCGACACGAATCCATTCGCGGCAAACTCGCTGCGAAACGGGCTCCAGAATGCGTACCAGTTGTCGGCCGTTGGCGGCCGCATGTCGGGTTCAGGTTCGGGCAGGGGCTCGGGCGCAGCGACCGGCTCGGGCGCAGCAACGGGCTCGGCAGCGACAACCGGCTCGGGCTCAGGTCCGGGCGCGGGTTCCTGCTGCTGCGCAGGTTCCCGCGTGCCCGGCAGTTCGTGTTCGGTCGGCAGCTCGATCGCCTGACCGGGAGAGGCAAGGTCACTGGCCGGTTGCGACTCGTCCGGAAACTCGGGCACGCCGATAACGACGATGAATATACCGACAGCGATTGTCGCGCCAACCAGGATGCCTAGCAGTCTGACCATCGGGAACTCCTCAAAGAACGTTGCGCACGCGCACGCCGCGCCAGTCGATGTGCCCAGCCGAATCCGCGGCGATCATTGCGAACTCCTCGAGCCAGTCACGTAAGGGCTGACCTTCGAGGCCGCGGCGAGTCGATTGCGTGCAGCGAAGTGGCAGGGCATCGACGTGATTGGCGATACGACGTGCGACTTTCGAATTTGTCACAGCCAGTGCGTAGTAGGTGTCGACTTCCGGCTCGACGAACCAGTCGTAGGTCTCCGTCGTTTTAACGCTGCCGTGCGGCGCCGCAGGAATCCTGAATGCGAGCGGCTCGTTCGAGCGCGCGACCCGGGCCCTCGTGCGCTGTCGGCAATCGCTGTTGCCGAGACGAACGAGGCCATCGTTGGCCTGGTGCACGAGGAAGAACACGATAGCGTCGCTCCTGGCGGTCGATTGCAGCAACGCGTAACGATCGCTGTCCCGCTCGCTGATCCTGAGCGGCGCAAGCACGGCTTTGGCTCCGGCATTCGGAATGGAGATCCTTGCGGGCAGTGCCGGCGCGGAGTTTGCGGGTGTGGGTGCTTCTGTTACAGCGGCCTGTGCGACCGGCTGATCGTTGTGCCACGGCAATTCTATGTACGCGCTCGACGACAATGCCGTGAGTTCGCTGTCGGGATCCCTGGGCGTAATCGTTACCCAGTACTGGTACAGCTGGCCGTCGATGAGGTGCGCTTTGCCCTGCAGGTCGGCGTTGGCGTTCTCCGGGTCGCTGGTCAGCTGCAAAGCCTCCCGGCTGGTCAGGTTATTGCTGATCAGTTGCACTGCGCCCTGCAGTTCGTTCTCACCGGCCGGTCTTGCCGTTGTCGAGACGACATAGTCCTCCTCCCGACCCTGCAGTAAGCGGCAGCCGAGCTCGTGTGCGAGGTGTGCGGCGAGCAGGTCTGTCTGCGCCAGGCTGAACGGCACTTCGCGGGCGCCGAGAAAGGTTTCGTCGACACGAACCTGCCGCATTGCTTGCCGCTGAATGGCGCTGAGTTTGCCGCGCCAGCTGCGTCCGAAGCCGGTTACCCAGTTTCGATCCTCGAGATCGAGGGCGCGCACGCCGACGCTGTAGCTCGAGTCGAGGTTCTGCGTGATCTCTACACCGATGTAGTAGTGGACGTTGTCTCGTGTGCAGTCGGCCGCCTGCAATTCGGTGGCGCTCTGCCGGCCCTGCTGCCAGCCGATCGAAACGCCCCGGGTGTCGACCGCGGCGTCGAGCAGCCGGTCGCGTAATGAGAGCGCCAGCGCATTGCTGATCGGGGCGGGCGCATTGTCCTTCAGAACGACGAACATAACGGTTTCCCCCTTGAAGCGGGGGTGCATGATGAGCTGTTGTTGCACGAAGGGTGCGAGGTCGCGTTCAACCCAGCGGTCGAGGTCTTTCTCTTTCGACTGCGCCGTTGTCGGAATAGCCTGCGCGACGAGTATCGATATCAGAACCAGTAAGCGTTTCATTTGCCGGACTCCAGCCGCAGACTGCCGTCTTTCCCGATGATGAGCGCACCGCCGCTGTTGTCCCGCATCAAGGTGTCGAGCTGCGCGCGCATCTTTCCGGGTAACGTGACGCCCCAGGCGACAGCATTTCCACTGCCGCCGTTCCGCCCGAGCGCGTCGATAACCGGCGCCGGCACGGTCTTGGCTTCCATTTCATGAAACTCGTTGGGTGTCGAGGCGTCCCAGAAACTGATTCGGCTCGCGCTGACGGCCATACGGAGGGCACGAGATCCGTCTATGGCATAGAGGCTCACCTTGCTTTGCGCGACGAGCCGCATCAGCGCCTGGTCGGACTCGAATCTCAACGTAAAGCCTTCGGGCTCTTTGGCAACTTCGGGTTCCGCCGGAACCGGAACCGGTGACGCCGTCGCCGATTCGGCCAGCGGCGCTGGATCAGGTTTCGGCGCCGGTTTGAACGTCGTCTTCCATGCGGGCCGGGTCAGGACCAGATTTTCGGCTTCCGGCTCCTTCCGGACGACGGGCTGTGCCGCCGATTTCGACGGCGTAGCGACGACCGGTGCCGGTTCCGGCTCATTGACCTCGGGGTCCTCAGTTGCCTCGGGTTCTGCCGGCTGCACCGGCGCGAGCGGGATGCTTTGCACCAGGGCAAAGATCGCCATCAGGCACAAGGCGAGTATCGCCATGAAGCGCATGACGTCGGTCTGCAGGTCGGCGGCACCGCCGGCGTCGCTGTCGACATTGCGGACCATCGGGTAGGCGAACGGCGAGCGGCTCATGATTCCGCACCTCCGAGGTGCTTTTCGATGCGACTCAGGCTTTCGCGCATCTCCGACGTGTCTGCGCGCGCTGCGCGATCGTAGCGCTGTTGCAGGCGGCCGCCGAGCTTGACGGTCTTGTACACACGCATCAGGTAGCCGCCGACGCCGCCGAATATCGTCGTCGAGAGCGCCAGCAGAATTCCGCCGTCGATCATGCGTTCGAGCATTGCGAACGCGCCCTGGCTCAGGGCGACGTCCCTGTCACCCAGCGCAAATATCAGGGCACTGCGCATGCCGATTGCGGTCCAGATGACGCCGGTACCGAAGAACAGCGTCGTCCATATGTCGGTGAGGTTGTCGAGCTGTAAGACCTGGTTGATCGGCCGGTCCTGGTCGAGATAGTCGCGCAGCCGGCCGAGGCTCACGAAGTACGCCAGCAACAGGAACGCGAACACAGGTATCGAAGAGCCGAGGTTCGTGTACGCCCACTGCAGCCACGTGCCGGGCGCATCGAGCAACGCCGCGTCAAACGTGAGCAGCTCGAGCCTGGCGAACAGGTACAGGAGCGCCGAGCCGCCGAGCAAGGTGCCCAGCAGGCCCGACACGATTCCCTGAGTGAACACGCGGCCCTTGTTCACGGGTCTCGACCTAGCGCGCTGCGGTACAGGCCGTGCAGGTGGCTTCGAGCACGAGCTCCACTTCCTGGTAGAGCTGGTCGGCGCGGTAGTAGCCCTCATTGTCGAGGCTGACTTTGAGCAGGCCCCGTTCCTTGTCCGATAACTCGCGCTCCATGTTGTTGAGCACGCGCTGCTTGTTCGGGCAGGTATGCGAGCAGTTGTTGTAGTCGCCTTTGAGGGACATGAACTTCACATTGAAATAGCGGTTGTAGTAGTCCTGTGCCTGGCGCTTGCTCAGTAGCCCGCTGTCGGACGACCACACGAGGAATTCACTGAACGCGCGCTTGTTCTCGGGCCTGGGGTCGCCTTCGGCGATGCGCAGCAGATCATCGTAGTAACGATCGAAGTGCGCGTGACATCCGTTCATGAGCGACGTCTGCGCTGCGCTCATGGCGCTGTCCAGATTTCGCATTTGCGGGCCGTCACAGGTGGGTTGCGTGGACGCGCAGGAAGCGAGTAGCAGCGCGCCGCAGAGCGTAGCAAGGGTGAGTAGTCTGGTCACGGTTCTGGTCTCCTCGTGCAATTACTGTTCGAGTGGACTGCGGTACGCCTGTTCGATGCTGGCGGGGGGCGGTCCGGCGACGATCGCCATGCTCTCGTCGTCGCCGAACAGGATGGACTTGACGCCGCCGACGACCTCGATCATCTCCGGCGTGATGATGCCGAAGGACTGGTTGAGCTGTTCCATCAAGGTCGCACGCGCAATCTCCTGTCGCGTCCTCGCGATGAGCAAGCTGGTTTCTTCCATGTCGAGGTAGATGTCCGACGCCAGTACCGCAAGCGACTGGTCGCCTTTGGCGCCGGACGTAGCGACCAGTTGATAGTATTGCTTGAAGCGTTCGGAGAGCCGCATCCCGGAGCGGCCCCGCAACGTGGGTGACGGTTTCGCGGTCGCCGAACTCGCACCCTTGCCGACGAGTGTTTCCTGCAGCGTCCAGGGCGTCATCTTCCTGCCGAGCTCGTTACGCAGACTCTTTTCGAGACTCAGGCGGGTGTTGTTGACGGTGTGTTCCATGTCCGGCAGGCGTTCTTCCATGATGTTGAGCATTTCCAGGTACGAGGCGCCTATCTGACGCGCAAGCCGCTGACATCCGGGATCGTTTTCAGCACCGTCGCACTTGCTCTCGTGATACAGCTGCTGTTGCTGGTCGAGCTGGCCGATGACTTCCTGCAGGCCGGTCTCCATGTCTCGAGCGACGTCGCCCGTTTGCCGCAGGTCCTCGACGACGGTCGTCGGGAACAGCCGGATCGTCGGTGAGTTGGCTGCCGCAAAGCCTGCAGAGAGCAGGGCGGCAGCAAATGTCGCGGCAAGTAGCGACAGTTTGCGTATTCTCATGTCAGGGTCCTCGTGGGAGTGGTTTTTGAGATTCCTGACAAACGCTAACCGCGAATCCATGAATCGAAGCTGAATAGCCAATCCGTGAAATCCACTATTGCTTCCACTAATGCGAATCATTATCATTTAGCGTTGAATCGGCAAAGCAGAGAAAAAACAGTCGCTTGCGACTGAATAAACCATGCAGAACGGGAACGAGAGACCAGATCCGAGCGACCGAGAGCAGACCCTCGCGACCATGAAGCGCGGGCAGAAAGCCGTGATTTCGGCCGTCGACGCAACGGACCCGCTGGTGCAGAGGCTGATGACGCTCGGCCTCGTAGAAGGCGCTCGGATCGAGCGCGCCAGTGCCGCCATCGGCGGCGACCCGCTGGAGTTTCGACTGTTCGGTTCGGGCATATCCCTGCGCCAGGAACAGGCGAGGTGTTTCGCCGTTTCCGATGTGACCATCGCGAAATAGAGCCTTTCTTACGTTCCCCCGCACATGACGCCGGCGCGCCCGTCAGAAGTCCGCATATCCGCCGATCACATACCGGTTGCTGGCAATGTCGACGCCACGATTGCGGTTGTCGGTACACCGAATTGCGGCAAGAGCAAGCTGTTCAACCGACTGACCGGCCTGAAGCAGCGCATCGG
>JAAUYH010153382.1_pt1 | contig 20001 bp, 11 predicted proteins | sample 7278061 | NCBI WGS metagenome assembly JAAUYH01 (sample SAMN14350203, study PRJNA611818) | marine sediment metagenome | isolation source: surface marine sediment (0.6m) | place: French Polynesia: Moorea | collected 2018-08 | reverse complement strand
TCCTCCCTCTGACTCTCTCGCTCTCTGTCCCACCATCCTCCCGCTGATTCTCTCTCTCTCTGTCCCACCATCCTCCCTCTGACTCTCTCTCTATGTCCCACCATCCTCCCTCTGACTCTCTCGCTCTCTGTCCCACCATCCTCTCGCTGATTCTCTCTCTCTCTGTCCCACCATCCTCCCTCTGACTCTCTCTCTATGTCCCACCATCCTCCCACTGACTCTTTCTCTTTACTGCAGGCCTCTTGCTTCTTCTTTCACTCTTTCCAACCTCCCTCTACGCTGTTCGCGCACTCACTCTGTTGCCTTCTTCCTCTCCATGTCAAACACCTACTCTCTTCTCGTTGCTCGCCGTCGGAGCTACGTTTAAATGTTGTACTAGGCCCAAGTGGTGCTTGGGGTGAATTATTCTGAATTACGGCAACGGATCTCTGACAAGATGTATGTTGCGCGGCGTACTAGAGGGTGTTAATGGGATTTAGATTTCTACTTGCATGGAATCGTTAGAGAAGTTGTGGGCTACCCTGAATTGGATGATTGAATGTCGCCACACGGAGCCAGGATGTATTTTGCGCGTCGCAGTAGAGGTTCATGCCCGAATCCGTATTTCTATTCCATGGGATCTTAAAAAGAATATCCAGGTCGCGTGGGTCCCATTAATAGCACACACATTGCTCGATCGCTTTTCGCGTCGAGATAAGAGCATTGAACAGAGTTGCCACCCTTTTCACGGCTTGTGTTTGTGGTGTTGCTTTCTCAATTGTACTCGAGACGCCTCGCAATTGTGCAAGCTAGGTATCAACACGCTGGGATGCATTTGTGGACCACGTCACGTTCAAGCTCTGTAGTGCTCAGTTTTTGTCGTGGGCAGATTTTCTCCGCACTCTCACGGTTGCGCTCGGCAGGGACAGGACGGGCTTAGCCTCGGGAAACTTGACAGCTGTCGCCGCCGGTAAGCCATCCAATGTTAGGACTAGAAAATTCAGAATAGTTGAGCGAATAACTAGAGAGAGAGAGAGAGAGAGAGAGAGCGTAGGCGTCTTTGAGTTAGAGGCCGCATTTTTTTCTTTGCGCTCTCTACATCGCGAAAGCCTGCAATAGATGCCACTTCATTCGTGCTTATTGTGTTCCTGTTCCGACGTTTAGATGACATCTTGCTGTCAACGGAAGATATGAGCTCCACTTACTGATCACTCGCGTGATTTCCTTCCTGCCAACGAAACTCACAGGTGACTTCGGAGTTGAAGTACTATCACATGCATTGTGAAAACGGAAAAATACTTAGAGGAATTTTTTATGTGTTGGTAATAAGGTGCTCACTCGAAAAGGTGCCTGTGGCAAGTAAAAAGGAGACGAAGAATATCGAAATGCGGTTTGGCGTCCAAACAAATTCCGATATGCAGTGCAGGAAACACAGTAGACATGAAAGGCGTAGGTGAGGTTTTAAACTCAACTATTTTGGGTTTTCTACTCATTTCATAGCCTATAGGAACAGGAAAGAGTGGGTTCGAATATTCAAAGTGCGTTTGTTCGGAAAAGAAGAGGTCGGTTGCGCGAGGAGAGCTTGTCGATTGCCGCAGATAGAGTAAATTCGAGGGCAGTTTCGATCATCTCTGCAGTATTGGTCATAGAGCTGCTAATATAGTTGTTGTTCTCACATTGAACGTTATCACAACGGAAAAGTCGAAAGAACAGAATAGAAATGGGCAGAGTATTCTCCAAAAACAAGTAACAGGTGTAAATTTTTCTAAGAAGCGGATCAGCCAATTCATGGTCAGTTCACAGATCAGAAAAGAGAAAATACAAATTACTTAAGGAATCGTAATCTACCTTACTTTACTAAATAAATGACTAAAACCTAAGTAATTCATTGGATTCTGGGACCACACTGACTATTAGGCATTACTGTTAAGGTTTAAGTAGATCAAATGTGATTGAAGTGTCCAGTGATACATCGGGTGGCTGAACCACAAATAAAATTTATAACTGAAATGATTACGGGCGCTCGCTATGCTCGCCGAATACGTTTGGTACGAATACACCGCCTTTCTTCCGCGGAACCATGCGATCTATGAGTAAGATTTTCAACATTAGTGTGAGAAAACACAGTAAATTAGGACAAATAAAGCGAGAGATAACGCCTTTTCTTTGCATTTCGCCTTCAGCGAACACTTCCGATGGTAGCAGCTGATTTCGTCCAGGCTTTTTTACTAATACGACGTTCTGAAAACATTTTCTTGCCAATAAAAGAGGACGAATCCGCCTCGTTTCCTACTTCGTCACAGTCGCGAATGAGTGACTTTGGAGTTGAAGTACAATCGACAGCTTCTTCATTAGATGATAGAGCTTGGAGAGCCATTTCTGTAGGAAGTGAGAATAGATTGTTCGCCGTAACAGGTGACTCTGTCAAATAGATTGGAAGAGAAGAATATCCAAATTCAGATTAACGTCAAAACATATTTTCCATATCCATCAGGGAACCCCAGATGAAGAATACGGCGAGGTGAATATTCACAGCCAAGTGTTTTATCATTTCCACCCATCCCGTAATCTATTGGGGCATGATAGGCACGGTCCGAATGTGCGAAGCACGATTGGTTTAGAAACTAAGAGCTCTGTTGTGCGAGGAGAACATTGTCGATTGGTTGTTGTGAGTGAAGTAAATTCGAGAGCAGCACAGATTATCGCAGGATTGTTTGTCTCACATCTTCTAACACATCTATAGTTCATATCTTGAACTTTATCGCAAACAAGAGATGGATTGTTCTCTGCAACAATCGATCTTATCAGCACCATGAATTCATCGTCTTTCAGATCCATAATAACCATGTGAAGTGTGGATGCTTCGCCGTTATAGGCGACTATACAATTGTATGCGCTAGACCTATCGGTAAAGTCGCCAGACCCAAGAAATTCTAGACGGATTGTGATGTTGGTAAGCCGCATCATTGTTCGATCCTGAAGCTTCCGCAATTAATATAAGGTATCTACATTGTTGCAACAACCAAGTTTTCAAGAAGGCTATAGAAGAGTTCAGACTATGTGAGCAGTTCAACTCGAAGGGATAAATGATTCGATTCTAATCTGCAGGTCATGGCACCGCAGAAAAAGCTCACAATGAAATTCATACGGAAGGAACCACTGGTTGCCTCGCATAAAGGTAGGAACTGAGTTTTGCGACTTCCAGCTGTATATCTAGGAGGGTAGGTTCGAAAATGAGAACCTGAACAATGCATTTCCTTGCTTCTAAGGCGGACGATTCTCGCAGAGGATAGGAATAACGTATTCATCCAAATATTTTTCTGAAATTCTCCCCTCTAAAACTTATCCGGCCCTGAGTGAATCGAGAATAGATAATTGCTTCTGGTGCACGCAACAAAATGAATTTGAATAAATTAAAGTAAAAGAATAACGTGAAATCATCGCAAATCAGACGGCTCTTGCTATGTCAGCTTTTTGCCAAGTTGCAATAAGTTTCAATTTTTGTACTTTAGTTCTGATCTTACATTCAGGACAGTACTGATGTTGTGCAGTGCTCTCCACTACTCCGTTTACCTCTCAACTTGTACTAGAAGTTTCGAAATTCCAAATTTAAACGCTCTTATTTCGCTGGGACATATAGAATTTGTAATTGAGTAATTTCGTTTTCTGTATGCATAATTAATGGAGCACTGGTATCTGTGACAGATTTACTACTTCTACTAAACCATAACTCTGTTGAATAATACCAAAATATTCAAATAAATTATATTTTTACAAGCCTGTGATTCTCGTCTACTACACCAGTGAGGAGCTGAAAATGCGATTAATCATAGATCTATTCTTCTCCGCTGTGAGTCGGATTCATCAGTAAGGGGACGTAATGTAATCGATTTTTAGTGTCTCTTCCAAGTAAAATATCGCTTACTAATTTGCTTTGTTTCTGGTAAGTCAATAGTTATTTTTGATTTGATCACAAAACACGCATTTAGACCACAGCGCTTTTCTCAACAAAGTTTCCTTAGTTGATTTATCTCACTATTCTCAGTTGACTAATCATTGTGTCATCCATAGCATAAGAAGAGCGTCATGGTGCTCTGGACGGTCATAGTTGAGACTTTTACTATTATTAAGCGGCAGTTTTTCTGGTGTTCTCATTTTTTATATTTTCTATGCCGATCAAATCGCTACGATACTAAAATCAGAGCACCAATTGGACAAATCGCTTAACAAAAGCGCCAAAATGAATTTGATCAGATAATGTGAAGGTTCGAAACCTAGATGAGCTTCATATTCTTGAAAGTTAATGTACTGAAATTGAAGAACAGTCAGCCAATTGTATCTCACGCTGCATTCAGATACGATTTACAAATCTTAAATATCGCCTCTTGATTTTTGTAAGTCCATGCTCTGCCTATACTTGGCTGGTTTATATTTGGTTTGCATGAATTTCATCCCATGTTTCACTTTACGAAGTGTTATCCCCGGAGAAAAGGCTCTAAGAAGCCCACAGTTCCTATTCACAGCTTACGTGATTACTTTGTATGTATCTGCTAAATATTTTCAAAAAGCGAACTAAAATGCAACAGCATTAATGAATGAATCAAACAACTTAACATAAACGCAGTAGCAGTTGTCCGGATGAACTACACTATAATGTTCCGTGCACTCATGAAAGATTAAAATCAAAAAATTTTGCAAACCCAAAACGTAGATCCTCGTATAAAAAGATGTATACAAGGCCTGCTCAAATACACTACCAGTGAAACAGAAATGAGAGCTTTGTTGGAAGCATAAATACTGCAGCGCACAATGAATACTAAGAAAGCTACAAAAGCCTTTTACGACAGGCTTGTAGGTTGTACAGACAGGCGTATAACATGAACATCAAGGCGCTGTATCTACTACAAAATACTATTACAATCAGTTTTTGAAGAAACAGTGACATTGGATTCACAATCTTAGATATCGCAATCAATCTTCATTCCTGAAGCCTACCTCTCCTCATGTAATCTGCGCGAAAGATGAGCTAGATAGTAGCCTCTTCAAAAATCAGTGAAATAAGGAAAAGGTCAAAATTTCATCACGTACAGCAAAGAACAGAAAAATAAGTGTGCAAATTCGAACTGAGAATAGCTAGGACTCTACGCTTGTCATAAACCTATGATTATTTTTTACATGGCTGGCCTAAAGATTTTGTACGCTGTTTAAAATTTTTGAGCTTTATGAATGCAGTAACAGCTTGAACGCGGTATTCAATGCCTAATATTCGTAGATATACAGCCTGATGCTTTTAGTCTTGATTCCGATCGGTTTAATCTCTCATCATGCGCCCCTAGTTGTGCTTTAAAATTTGCATCAGAGTCTATAGGTCTCATAGACCTGAAAGGCACGTTATAATGGTTCATTAGCATGAGCCTTTCGCTCAGTGCTGCAGAAGGTGACATACATCACCTCTTAGGAGATACGCGTCACGAATGTAATCTACAACGCTTGATACATTGCAGCATGAAATGAGTGAACTTAATATGAAATAGAATACATTACGTAAGCCCCATTTTATGGGCATTACTTACCCATTTAAGAAGAAAATAACTTGATTGTGCCAAGAATAAAACGTTGCTCAACATTGAGGACACGATTTCGCACCTTAAATTGAAGTAATTATCGGTGTTCAACCATTATAATGATTTTGTATGATAAAGAAAGATTCATCATTTCATACCGAAAAATACCATTCGAAAACATAGCTTAAATAATTAAAATCCAAAATCAACTGTTTGTAGAGTTCCATAGCTAGAGCGAGTATCAAAGTATGAATTTTTTCTTTCTGACTTATCGCACTAGGCATATTTATTGCTAGCCAGTACAACACTCGACTTCAATCGTTTCTGAAGTTACCGAATACTGTTTCCTCTTTGAAGATTTATAGAATAACTATTACTAATCTCGTCATAGTTAGAAAATTACGATTTACATTCAAATAATCTTTTGATTCAAGATCTATTTTCGTGCTTCTTGTTTCAAAATTCGAGCTAAACATGAAAGCCAAAAACTTTTGTCTCGGTTCGTTTTAAGTATTTTCCTCCTATTTCTGATTAACGGGTATCGACACCATAAGTGAGGATTCTTGGGAGACAGTCTCAGCCAATCACATCTTTTTAGTGAATCAGGCTATGATTTTCATTCTCTGACCGTTCATTTCAGAATTCACTACTTATGGTGTCGAGACCTGTAATTGCATGCAATGCTCAAACTCAGTTGTCTGAATCTTACTGATGTTAGTGGGTATGAATACATATCAGCCTGTGGGAAATTTATCCAAAATGACGTTCAGTAGTTTACACAAAATTTTGCTTGTACTATCGTAATAGCTGTGTTCAGTTAAAACTACCCAACCATCGATCGAAAACGACATTATTACGTTTTCTCGAGTCGTAGAATATTTCAATGTGCACTGCAATTTTCAGCGAATCTGAATTCAATCCATCATCTGGAATGTCCAGAGATTTGTATTTGAAAGGAAAGCTAGCAGTAACCCAGTGCACGGGTTATATGACCTTCGATCGAAAATGAGCATCTATTTAGACTAACTCAAGTTCTAGTTGAAAAGTGTAGTTGTACCGATTCGAGATAAAGCGGTAATTATTCTTCCATTGCATATGATAATCTATTGATCAAGATGTTGGGCAAAGCTCTTTCCATTTTGTTGAATCAACACTCAATTACTGTATAATTACTCAGAATGTTCTATTGAAATACCTTATTTAGCGAACAAAACAATTGATTGGCAGAAAATAATTTCATAGATAGTTAAAATATCAGTAAATCGTGTTTTTCGAATTAACAGAACCGAGAAGGAAAAGTTCGATTCATCTTCAGTCCATGGTCTCTGCAAAGAAAACGAACTGTAAATCTGTGAATTCAACAGATAATTAATTACTTTTGCTCGAATTAACTTGCAAAAACCATGCGCTGTATGCATTAGGAAGTAAACGGAACAATGCTGCCTTAGTGGACTGGCAGGACTATTTGCCTTGAGCACAGCTATAGTATCGGCTTATGATATGCATTAAAGAATTTTCTGCTGGCCAATGAACAGAAATTTAGCTGCGAAAATTGGTTTCAGCAGGAGATAACTTGTTGTAAGTATTGTTAAATCCTGGGCTCCTATTTAGAAGGATGATATGACTTGCGGAAAGCCATTTAAGCTGTATGTCAAAAACCATGTTTCGAAGTTCGGTTTTTGTATGAAAAGTAATCCCATGATTGCCTCTTTTTGGAAAATTAAACAGAATCAAAACAAATTTTGCACATATTCCCTTACGTGAATGAAACACACTCCTCATCTGTGCAGCTTTAATTGTATTTAATGTCCTAGAATGTGATTTGGTAATTAATATTAAAATTACGAAACTTCAGACCTAATTTAAAGCTGCGTCTGTGTCGATACCTACTTCGTGATTGAATCACCGCATTGTGAAGAAATTTCAGATAATTTCAGTTGCAAATCCTTTCCGAATTTTATCCAGTCATGGAGCATCTCTAAAATTTGTCCATCCGAACTCTGCTTATTAACTGCTTAGGAGTTGTCGTTGATTTGGAAGGATTCGCAAAATATTCAATGCATTTCCGTCTAAGTTTACGTTCAATATTGTTATCGCGAGCGAATATTTTTCATCCACTTGTATGCGTACGTGGAAGCTACGGTGCTTGTACTGTACTATTAACCCGTACGTTGGCATGAACTCTTTAATTTTTGTTTAAGTGTGTTGTCACAATTTCGGCGTATCTCTAAGTCTTTCAATATTCTCAGCGCATTAAGGTTGTATCTGGAAAACAGTGGTCTCTTTGATCGACAAATCTACCTATGGAGCGTTAGTTCGTGTCAATTTATTCTTTTTCCTACAGGGGCATTCTAGTGGCATCCTCATTCCTTAGGACAGCGCAATAAATCTGTTATCTTGATTAGCACTGTTAATATGATTTTCCATTTAAAAAGTTAGGGAATGGAAATTGTATCATTGAAACTGGAAACTTGTTGATATCCTTTCGAAACGCCCCGAAAAATGATCCTGTGGTATAGAAATCTCTATCCGTCTAACTCTTGCTTGGATATTTTTTGTTGGTCGAAGTATGAAATAAATAATGGAGGAGGTGAGAAAGTAGCTTTCGTACCAGCTTCATCCTGAGTAGAATTTTAACCTTTTATTTGTACAAGTTTACTACAACTACCTGAAACCTAGATGATGATGAATTCTCTTATCTACGCAGACGATTCTTGAGTGCGCAATCTAGTCCTGCTTAACTTTGTTTCTCAAGGTAGTGATCTCGATGGAGCTTACGATCAATTACACGCTCTTAGTCTCCCTCTGGCCAGTAACTGTCTCACAAGCGCTATTGAGTAAATCGAACAAACTCTCGGATCAGTAGTATGGAACATGCTCGATCAATTCACTCGCTCTTTCGATTTCTCTTCTGAAACTGATCTTATATTCATGATTTAGATATGAATCTATATCATAATCCTGGTCCCCAATTCTTGATTAAATTTCTAATCATGTTCACCTTGTGTTGTTCAGCTTTTCTCCTCGCGAATTTTTTTGCTTCTCTCGTTCTTTCGGAACGGCGCTCATTTGCCATTGATTTCTTGGTTCGAATAATAGGACTATGTTAGCAAAATGTAGGTAAGGGTAGAGAGTTGCAAACCGCAAACTCGTTGGGAGGAATAGACCTACCTCCCGAAGGACACAAGAATTGAAAGTTAGCAGACAAGGATTGTGCACTAACGCCAGAGGTTCTCGAGAGATGATGTCAAGCGATTTTCACTGTGCCCGAACTGCCCCAAACCTTACATAAATAAGGAGGCAGTTCAGTTGTTCTAATTAATGACCTTTGATAGTACGCTTGCCACGAGTATGAAAGGCATACTTTTTCAGGACAATCAGAGCTTCCCTAAAACTAATATGAGTGGTTCGATTAACTTCCAGAGCGATCGCATCGTGAAAGCGGTGTATTAATAATCCATGATTCTGAGTTTAATTTATTTTGATGCACGTATATATTGTTTAGAGTTGATTGGTTCGATCAGGCCTGAGAGTACTTCCGACGCGCAAAGCAGGAAATTGCATCAACATCCATATCAACACGAAATAAGCCGAGATATTCTCTGCTATCTATGAGCTGCGCCGTGAGAGTTTCTTTTGCCATAAGGCGTGCGAGCGCAAATTTTTTGCCATTTCAGACGAACAATGAAGTTTATCCTAGACAACAGACTAGGAATAGCTTGGAACTAACTTTGGTTCAATTTGCTGTACGGTTGCCTGAATGACAGAAGCCGGTCATGATTTGGGGATAATCCAATAATACTGCCACATACTGCCACTGCGTGGTGCTATATAAAATTGCAATATGTTTCTTTCTATCCGTGGAATATGTATTGCAATATAGAACAGTGAAGCAATATCAGCTTCGATTTTCGTACGGCCACTTTGACTTCATTAGATTTAGATTTCTTTTTTTGCTATTAGCTCATCATGACTCATGATAACGTGGTATATTGAATTGATTCTTTCAATATGACGTCGATTCTTGAACATTCACCAGCATTCTCTTCCAATGAGCTGAGGTATTGGAAGGTACGAAATTTGTCGCTCGCTCCGACAGTAGTGTCCTAAGTAGTTAAATTGAGTACGAATTTTTTTCAGTGATAAATGACAATACATGTACAGTTAAGATGGAATTCTTTCACAAGATGGCCATAGCTCCATACATAGGTGAAAAAAGTAACTTGTGGAAAAGCAAAGGGTTAGACCCACACTACAGAACTTTTTGTAATGTAACAGACGCTCTGGAAATTTGGAAGAATGATGATTCGCTGTCGACAAGCGCGCACCAAATCGTGAAACAGGAGAAGTCATCTACTTCCGAGCGTATCAGAGCTCAAACAAACAGTTGGACGTGTCGAATACTGATCAACAAAGCGCACTATTCTCTTAAGGTGCTTTCAAATGTGAGAAATTTCACATATACAATTGTAGGTTGATGACCCTACTTTTATTCTACGTCATTTACGAGTATTACTCCTATCCAACCCCTTATACAGCGTCATATGATAAAGAGAGACTAATTTCCTGCTGTACCTTCCTGTATCGCATAAGACGTCATTGTATGACTTCATTACCTACAGTATTCAACGACTATTTTGCATTGGTACTGCCACGATAATCAACCAATCCGCGTACTGCATATATATAGCACAACTATTTCTCATCTCCATGTATCTAAAAACACTGTAAATTACATGCGGATAAGCCCAATGTAGCAGGCACCATCCTCGACGCCCACCAAAATCAACTGCAACGACGAAGGTGACTGTGATGATGAAGGGCCTATTACTATCCTACAACCCGCCATGGCATCTGGTGGGCGACCCCGATTCCATCAGTTTTGCGTTCGGTTATGGCTTGGTGGCGCTCACCACAATCTGGATGCTTGAACACATTTCACAGCTACTCCTCTTTTCCGTCACCACCAACAATGGGATTCTGTCCGATTCAGGCGCTCACATTGCGTTCAACAATTGTAGCTGGTTCGATATCTGTCGCTGGGTGAGAAGACGCCCTGAGAAGAACTGTCGGCTGTGTCGACGTGCGCTGACTGCCATCGCTTTACGCGTCATCATTATCTGTGCCGACCTACTAATTGTGTTCTTCGCGGTGCCGCGTGAAGTCGCCGTGTATGAGAATGAGGTCGGTTCCACCGTGCTCGAGTTCGAGCAACACAGATATGTGGGCCCGAAAACTAGTCTCGACATGTGGAAACAGACTTGCAGGCCAGACCCGATTCGTTTCGATGGCTTCAAAGCTACGGCGATGAGACAAATTTGCTTGCTCACCCTCACGCATTTGAACGACACTGTAGGAAAAGAAGAGGTGGAATTCTTCTCTGAGGAGGGTGATATCCGCATCGAGCAGTACGGTGTGCAGCGAATATCCTACAATATCGCGCTGACGATGAGACTTGCGATATCACCCAACAGAACCGCACTGGCGTACGACACTAAACCGTTACCAAATATCGGGTATCGTGCTGCTCAGGTGTTTCTGAATGAGATGCACACATTCAGAAACGCCACGCATCGCTGCAAGCTGGTCACCGAGACAAAAGCCTCGTGTAGTGGTGAGCCACTAGGCCAATTGCCGGCGCAGATAATCTTCGAGGCGGTGATGACGAAAAAAGTGAACGCGTCGAAAACGCTTTGGGTAAACGGGGTTCCACGTCATACCAATGCCACGTTGCCGTGGAGGGATTATCCTACCGTCGGCTTCATTTCCCGCCCGCGTCTCTGTATTTACCCTGCGATATTCCTCGCGTTCTTCGTCGCATTAGTCACGTGTTTATTGAAGGGATGGTTCGGTTCGGCGCAAGTCGCTATAAAGCAGTGGCAAGTACTAGCGCGACACGTGAATAGCTTCAACTTCTCGAACCCTCTGTACTTGGAAGTACCTGCCACGGACCATGCGTATCTGCGCGATATGTCCGACCTGCCGATGAGGTCGTCCTACAGCACCATCCTTGCGCGAGAAATACGAGCTGCGGTACGAAATGGCCATGTATCGCCAATGGTTGAGCCGCCAGTGCGGCTGATGGTTTCTAACGGATACTTCGAGCCTGGCCATGTTTCTTGAATTCATGACTATCACTAACTGTTTGTCTTCACCTACGCAACTGGCCGGTGGATATTTTTCATTCGACCAGGCACATTGAAGAGAGACTGATTTTGCGCCTACACAAGACACCGTGGTGCTCACGCCGTTAGTGTTGAACGTTTCATGTAGTTGTATTTCGTCAACTTCCATGATGATACAAGTGAAACTGTCCACTAAAGTTGATGAACGTACTGAGTTCGAGCTCAGTGCCACAACGTCGAGCGAAAAGTGTAGAGAAGCCACCCACTTCGATGTGTGTCGTTCCTGACTTATTCAAAAGTAACTTACTATACATCAAGCAAGCCAGAATCTTTCTTTCCTCCAAGTCAAGGGAACCTTAACACTCGATGAAAATCCACCTGTGAACCTAACGGCATGAACTGCACGCTAATTCATCTTGTAAGGTTCATGACGAATCCGTTGAAAACGGTTGACCCCACCTTTTGACCTAAAAACTCCGGAATTCAATGCTGAATAAACAATATACTGAATGCTAGTTCTTCTTAGATTCGTACCGGTGTCACGCAGGGCAAGAGTGTGTGTTTGCGCAGTGATGAAGTACTGTATAGAAAGTGGGTTGAGCTTGTGTTGTGTGAGTACCTCTGCTGTTCAAAAGCACATGCATTTATTGCTACATACACAACCCATATGCTGCTAGATTCTCAAGGCCGAGTCAACAAATAGTCGACGAAACCACCGAGCGGGCATCGCATCGAAACAAGACAATGAATTCTCTATGCGGTGCCATCCCATTAGACAGATGCCCTTCCACATTGTTTGCAGGGGCTTACCAATGGTTTCATGTTAGTAGAATCAGGACACTAGACAGACATGAGTAAAAATGGTAGATATTATTTGGTGATGCCAAAGCAACTTCCATTCCACACTTGAGCGTTACAGCGATAGATTCCAATACATGTCAAAGAAAATCGGCCTGAGGAGGCTACGTCATAGACAGTGAACACAATGACAGCGACGAGTGGTGCTGAGTACAAGATTCAACTCAATCGAGCGCATCAACCAACTGCGCTATGTCACATTACCGGGAAGCTAAAGAAGTGTAAAGGGTACAATGAAACACTCGCTAGGAGGTTCAAACCGAAGCCAAACCCGAGGAAGAAGTAGGTCTCCGTTTGTTCATTCCTGTCGATTTCGCAAATCCATCGCTTGAACAACACTCCCAACGGTCCGAAAAGAAAACCGGCGGCAACTCCGTGCCCGAAACAGCGCCACAGTGCTTTGTCCTCGTCCAAGTTTCGCAACACGTGCACAAGTACAAGACTGGCACCAAAAACCCAAACAAAAAGAAGTATAGGCGCCATGGGCCCTCCATACATAGGTGAAAACACGAACCAAAGATACAAACCCGCGACTGAAGACGCAAATCCCGCACACGCGCCGTCGCTCCCGTCTTCCCAGCCTTTCGACTTTCGCACCGACTTGAACGAATGTAGAATTAAGCACAGTGCGCCGGTGACGAACCCAAAAGCAAAACCAGCGACGTACTGCCACTGCAAAAATCGTCTGAGTTGTCCTGTTGCAAATGCGCGAAGAAAAATTAGTAGCAGGACACTTACGCACAGTACGGCAATATGGATCGTGAAAGGAACTGCAATTACAATGGCGACGGATGAGAGGAATGAAATGGCGTATCGAATAGCGGAGTTACGGCGTCTCTTTTGATTTGGGTCCGTCTCCTCCACTTTGACTGGTTGATCAAACCCGAGATAATGATTTAGTTCAAGAATTTCGCCATCCGTCAAATCACTCATCACATTCTTCTTTTCTTCACGTTTTCGCATATGCTTGGCACGTTGCCAAAAGATGAACTCTGAGTACACACTTGCGACCATGAACCATACACTCACAAGAACAATAAGTTTTCCAATCGCGTCGGTCTTGAATTTTTTCGGGGCGCAGCCAATGTACCACCTTTCGAACAGGCCGTACTGTTTTCCCGTCATGCTCAGAGTGGAGTAAATTCGGACTCTCGCATCGGAATACGCCTTGATAAGCTCTATGCCTTTGATGAGCAGCGGTAGTATCGCGAAAATATCCGTGGCGAACACATACCACACCGTGGCTGTATCGGAAACTTCAGTTAAGAGAGAAATCGGCGGTACGGACATCACGATAGGTAAGCACAGAATAGCCAGATTCGACGCCGACAGGTCATTATCAATCTCCTGCAATTTCGATACCGCCTGCTTCAGTTCCTCCACCATCAACGTCATCCCAGGTACTTGCATGTATTCCCAGTCGGCAAACATCGAGAATATGTTTTCAGGCTTCACTCTAGCCTTTTCCTTCGTGTAGCGTATGGTGGTATTCGAAACAAACCATAGCGCATTGTACCGTTTGCAACTATTCCCTTGGCACTTGTCGTCCTTATTACGAGGCGCACGAATCGAACGAAATCGGAGAGTTGCTTCATCTACCAAACCGAAAACCCATCCCGACAACCTGGGATACGTGTATGCGATTATCCACGACGGTAAGAACTGTCCGTTCGGAGTCTGCCGGAGCACGCCCCTATCCACGCGGATATTACATGTGGCGGGAACACTGTCGAGGGCAATGCCGTAAATATAGTTAAGCGTCGGACGCAGAACATGCTGCGTTGGATATTCGGCATTTGGCCAATTGTAAAATGGATCATAGAGACGTGAACGCCAGAAGGTAGGAATCTCCGTGTTGTTCGGGCGGCGTTGTATATTGTTCAACTTCGGACAGCCAAACATGGTATCGTTCATTCCAACCGATGACAGGAATCGACGTGAAGATACCTTCCAATTCGCGATACCCGCATTGCGTGCGCATTTCCCGCCGGTACGAACCAGGGCTCGGGGTGCACTACTACTCAAGTGAGAATCTTTACGCAGTTGAAACTTTACCTGCTTGGGATTGATCCCACATAGTTTCGAACATTTCGGTGGCACGAATTGCGAATGAACCGAAGTGACGACGTAGAGAAATGCAGTGAGCAAGAAGAGCAATTTCGGTTGCCCCGTCTCGCAGAGTGACCCACGGTGCCCCATTCGTGTCGTGCTGACCGTGATTGACTGCGAACTCAAAGCCGCGGCAGCGAAACCCTGTGAAGACAGAGCGCTGATAAAGCACAGGGGTGCATAGTTGTCAGAAATAATAACAAGCAGCAAAGAAGGCAACAGCAGGCGTCTTTGAGAGAAATGTCATCATGCAATGGTTACTGCTGGATCTTCTTCAACTGTGCATGGTCACCGCACTGTAAAGGAAAGGATCAAATTTTCATGAAAATTATTTACGTGACGGCATTGGGCCTGAACGTGATCCCAAAAATCATTCGCTCCATGTAGTGGGATGCCGTTGCGAACAAGCACCAGCCCACGGTTTTGCGATGAACAAAGAGAAGGTGTTCGGCCCTGAACAGCAACTAACACATCTGCTCTCGCTACTTGGGGAACACGGTACACGTCTATCCTATGCGCATCGCGCCCAACATCTGCAGGCCGTACGAGTGTTGCTCCTGTCGTTGGATGCCGAGGGATTCGGGCGCTTGCCCAACTTTATTCTACTCGCGCTCTCCCGCTTTCAAGCCCGGTGCGAGAAGGAGGACGCAAGCAAGCAGGAACATGTTCTTGAGGCGTTGTTCGGGGTCGTGACGACCGCGTGCGCCTGCAAATCGGGTGACCAGTTAACTGATATTGCTCGTGATTCCGGAACGGAGCCGGACGATGTGTTCGGTGCTATCGGCGGCCTCTTTTCGTCTAGTCGAGAGCTTGATACTGTGCAGGGCGCGGTGTTACCGGACAAGTTCATCTTGAGTCAACTCAAGTTCAACGAAGTGCGCAACGCGTTCCGACGGAATCAGATGCCTCATCTGCGTGCCGCCACCGCCCATATCGTTCTCACCGCGTGCGAAACCGCCGTAACAAGCGATATCTTCCGATTGCGCCTTGCCGCGCTGGGTTCGCTTGCCGCGCTCGTTCGCGTCTTACCCCCGCCCCAAACTGCAGCGTTTTTCCCTGGAATTGCTTCTAAACTCTCCAAAGTCCTTGCTCGTTCCCGGTTAGACCAGAGCGTCCTGAGCGTTTTGGCCCTTGACACGTTGAGTGTAGCGGTGACGGGTGTGTTTCCGAAGAAAAAGTTATTGACCACTTCGAACACCTCATTCGCCTCCCTCGTAAACAATGTCCGGGGAAGCAAAAGTCCGCATAATGCAACTGACGGGGCTCGAAACACCTCGAAGAATCCGACAGGCAATGGCGAGCAAAATGCAGATGTGGGTCGCGTCGAACGAACGGAAGCATGGTATTCCGGCGCGTCTACGAATCTTTCACGATTGTTGAAAGTAATTTTGGAAAGCGCGGATGGTCCTAGATGGCACGATAATCAACGTGTGCGCGCCGCGTTGGCCACCCTTGTGGGTACCTGCGCGTTTAGACGCTCAAAACTTCAGCTGGAACCTGTTGTTCAAGCTGAATGTATCGTCGCAATCGTTGAAATCACGGCCGACCCGTATGATGACCCTCGGAGAATCGCGCTCGACCTCGTCCAGAGAAGTATGACTGCTGAAGACGGCTGCGCGGCAGATATCGAATCGAGTTTGCGTTCGCTTTTCTCGTATGTTCTGCGGCTCGATGAGGCGCGTTCGTTTGGATTCGAATCGATAGAGGAACCCGATGACACACCGGAAAACGAGGCATTGCAACAGATGTTGAACGTTCACAATGACGAGCTGAGGTGGACTAGAGTATTGGAAGGATATCTCCGCGTTTTAAGCGAGCCATGCGGCACTGGGGTGTTGCTTCGCGCCGGTGCCGACGACTTCGCTCGTGTGATCGTTGCGTTTCAGAAAGCGATTCACAAACCATACGCAGTCAATAGTCCAGATCAGTACGAATTGCTACGGAATTCCGCTACAGATTCGTGCTGGAGACTTGGAAAGGCAGGCATGCTCCCTGCATTGCAAGGTGCGCTCATCTCTACTGCGGAAGCACAATCCGAGAATCCGCAAGATGAGGAAATCATGCACCATAGTCAACCGGATGCGTTTGTGAATCACACTCATGTCGTCCAATGCATGCATGCGATGCTGAGTGGTGCGGCTGATCGATTCAGGCGCAAGTATCTTGACATGCGCACAGCGGATGAGAAATCGGACTGGGCGCAACTGAAACGCTATGTCGTTGAGACGCTGGAATGCGCCGCGGCTTGCTCATTGCCTCTGGATGAGGAGGTCTATAGGCGGCAGGGATGGGCTCATGGCGCCACTCTGCGAGCAAAACAAGCCGTGCTGATGTGCAGCGCACAAGAGTTGGATATTCTCGGAGAACTGAAAAATAAGCACAGACCGGTGGGATTCGAGCTGACCATGCCGACGATTCTCCCATTGTTGGTTGATGCGGCTCGTGAGGAAAGCGAAGTGAGCGTCGCGGCGGAGCACGCGCTATCATCGTTGGTGCGCGCCGTAGGATATAGCGATAAGCGTGAACTAGTGCAGCGTCATGTCAATTTCGTGGTTTCGAGACTCGTTCGAAATCTTCACCGCAAATGGGCCGCTGCTGTGTTGCGCTATGTCGTCGGCGAGAGACATGATGAACTGTGCGCTCGTGTGGTTGAACTTACGAGCGATACGCTTGTTGCGCAATGCGACGCGCTTGCGGGTGCGAATGACGAGCGTGCTGCCACCACACTTGCTGCCGTGGGTGCTGTGCTTTCAACTGCCCTCGGTTCCGAGAACATTGTGGGACATACATCTTCAACTCGAAGTCGTAAACGGACCGATGGCGAGCAGTTGGAACTTGAGGAACTTACCAAAGTGCTTATGTCGTACTGCACGGACGAAGTTCGTGAGGAAGACGAGGTTGTACCGTCTGATGACGAATGGCCGCGAATGTCCGATGAGGACGCTATGAAAGAAGATGAGCGCGAGAAATCACCATTCGAACATATTGCGGTTTCTGCATTATCGGCGGTTGCGGATTTACTTGTCGGTCGACCAGCGGAACTGCGGGCCAAAGCGTTGCGAGTCGCCGCAGTTGGAGTCAATGTCTTGGTGGTTGATGAGCGTGCATTGTTGCCATGTGTGGCAACGCTATTGCCGCTTATCCCTGCTCAGTTGAGTGAAAGTACCCGAACATCAAGCAACGACCGTACCATTGTGAACATCGTGAACGAGCGTGGACTTGAACTTCCAGTTATAGCTGCGGTCTGTGCACTTATCACAGCGTTGGTGCGCACTGCGCGTGGTTTTGTGCAAGGTCGGTTTGTACGCTTGATTTACCCACGTTTGCGCCCATTGCTACAGCTAGTACGTGTTGGGGTGTCTTCTGACGCTAGCTTTGCGGCGCTTACAGCGGCAGACGCGGCACTGCAATGTGTCGCGACTGTGGCAACAGAACTACCGAATGCTCTACGCCCATTCGCGAATGAACTCACAAAGGTGGCGATACCGTATCTTGGACGGGAAAGAGAAACGAGAATGAAAGCGGTTAGGGCCTCTGGGAACGAGGCCCGCAGACGATACGAACTGAGGAGATTTGAGCGGAGGGCGCGTTGGGCAGACGAACTCGTGGCTGGACTTGCGGAAGCGGCGCCGGACGAGGTATGGGCGCTGCTTGTTGTCGAAAGCGCACCAAATGACGTCATTGTACACGGTGATGATGATATGAAGAGCTTACGTGTCCGGTGATGAAAACGTGGACCAGTGATAGTGATAGCGCCACCGTATCAGGCTGACTTAACAGTTCCTAAGCAGACGGGTTTCTTTATGAATCATGGAAAGTTAGCAGTACGAGCCGATGCTCTCCGTTTTCGAACTGGTCCCCAACTACGGAATGTTAGTAGAGAGATTGAGCAGAGAATGAACACGCTAACGTACCGGATTCATCGGGTGTTTCCAGGCCATACTTCATGCCGTTGCGAAGGAACGAGCTGTGTGTGAATACTGCGATGTTGGCCTCGGGCCGGTTTCGAAGTGACCAGAAGAATCCGCGTGCTCGCTCTGCGAGCTCGGATACCGTTTCGCGCACGTCCTTGTTATGACGCACGTCTGGACCCTTGTCGATTAACCCGAAGTCGATTCGTGGAAATGAGGGTGCTGTCTCTTCTACGGAATGTCTCGCGTCACAGACATTCACACCAGTGCGCTCGCGACATCCCTCGATTGCAATCATAGGCACTCGTATCAACGCCCCGATGCTCATCGCGATGGACGCTGTCTCGCATGTCCGCCGCATTGGCGAGGAAATCGCGAGTTCGGGGAATCGGTTGGCCTGCAGAATGCGAGCTCCGGCGGCTCGCGCTTGAGCGCGGCCTCGTTCTGTCAACTGTGCGTCACGGTGGGCCTCGTTCAAGTAGACGGTGCTGTCCCCTGGGTTCTGCGCCGCGTGAACTGTAGTATGGAGCGGGGGTTATGTTAGAGTGCCGTTGAAATAAAAATCAGCCACATGTCCACGAACCATTGTGTGTCGCTTGCCCGTGTCGAACGAGATGCACCACTTTCGCGCCCTCGGGAATCGGCTCCTCCCTTTTGAAGAAGGTGCACACAACGCGTGCGTTCTCTGGTGCATTCGGATACATCGTTGATGTCATGTTTACGCAAACTTGTTGATGTCCTCGTTGTCGGTCAGCATGAAACGCTTTTATTGAGGAAAGGTGAGAGTCAGAAGGCAGCTGTAAGCAGTATCTCAGGTACCGTCACCCGAATTGAAAAAATCCTGAATCTATCCAGGCTCCTATGGAAAAATGATTTAAATATACGCACTCGAGATATTGAAGTGATCCTGTATTTATGAGTGAAGAAGTTAGTAATCTGCAAAAATCGCGTTTTGGTAAATGCAAATAAAGGTTCAATGAAATATTTGAGGGCAACGGATTCAAATGCGACCTCGTTGCTGTAATCCTTGGTAGAGCGTTTCGAGTATTAAATGCAGAAAGTAAAAATAAGAGCACTGCTACCTTTTTGAGAAGCAAAAGTTGGGAAATGTGAATCAACAGTTGGTAGGGAACACTTACTCTTAATATCTTGATCAATTTGATGGTGAGAGAACAAAATTTCCAAAACTATCAGTTTATGTAATTGCAAAGTCACCATGGAAAGAAATATCTAAAACTGTGAAGTGAGCTTGCAATGAATTCTACTGAAAGGAAATCGATTAAACAGGATGAATGTTGCAAACAGAATGCAAGATTAGGAATACTTTCTCACTGCGTTAGTTGCACTTTCTTAACTAAATTTCAACACGGTGTGAATAGTCTTGCATCAGGTATCATTCTCCACATAGCCACAGTACATAAATAGCAGCATTAATTCATCTACGAAAGAATAGGT
>JAAUYH010016258.1_pt1 | contig 20021 bp, 13 predicted proteins | sample 7278061 | NCBI WGS metagenome assembly JAAUYH01 (sample SAMN14350203, study PRJNA611818) | marine sediment metagenome | isolation source: surface marine sediment (0.6m) | place: French Polynesia: Moorea | collected 2018-08 | reverse complement strand
GTTTGAATGCTCTTGAAAACTAAGGGGGAAGTCTATCCAAAACAAGGATTAGGGTTAATAAAAGATTATTTTTATGTTCAAAAAGACTCTTTCCTAGTAAGAAAGTTCCTTTCCTTTAAAGGCCTATTCTCTGAATTGATAGCCAATGACTCTTTCCTAGTAAGAAGGTTCCTTTCTTTTTAGGTCATTCTCTATGTTGATGATTGAAAGCTTCGCTGTTAGCCAATGCTTTCGGCGTATCATTTAAGCCAGGACAATCCGGTGGTGAAGGAATCCTGAATGCAGAAGTCCTTCAGGAACTGGATTCTGACTCCTGACTCCTGTATTGTTTCCTAGGGAAAACTTCCCACATCAAGTTGTAAGCAATTCCTTCGAAGTTTTCACCTCAATCAACGGCGCCATCGCCATTGAATATTTTCTGCTCAGTCTTCCGGTTCGATTTAATTTCTCTCGCTAGTTCTTTATTTAGGAAATAGTTAAGGAAGGTCCGAATGGCGGCGATCGCGCCGAGTTTGCCGAGCGCTTCGAAGGTGGGTGCCAACGTTGTGGCCACAATGTCAGCGCCTAATTGAAATTCCAGGGCAATGGCGAGCCAGACTCCAAACCTTAGCCGTAGCAGCACTAACGCAATTTTTCGCGATCGCCGAAGGTTGAGGACGATCGCCAATTGGACGGTTTTAACTAACCCAATTAACACGCACAAGGCGGCGACAGCCTCAAGCGCTAGCTTAAGTAGCGCAATAAAGACGGCTAATTGGGCTTCTAGGTGTTCGATGAATTCCATGGGGATCAGTGTAGATGTCTCTATGTAGATGTCCCTGAAATGCTGGATAGGTCCAATATTAATTGAGGGGTATTGAACTTAAGCCGGGACATCCTAAAGAGGCAAGAATACAGGAGACAGGAGACAGAATCCAGTTCTTGACTGACTTCTGACTTCTGACTTCTGACTTCTGTATTCCTTCTCTACTAAATTGTCTCGCCTTAAGTTGGAGCCCTAATTGAAGCCTGGATGATTGGTTTGATTATGGCGGAGAGATTGAATCAGTATCGCCGGAATTAAATTATCGGGATATGCTGTAATCGAAGTTTTTAGGCGATTGCAGCGCACCCATAGGCCTTTACTGGATAGCCTGAGCGCCTCTATGACCTGAAGACCTAATAATTGATCCAGTTTATAAAACACCCTCTGACATCTATGAAGGTTGACTGGCCGCGGATAATTCGATTACCCCAAACCTATGGGCTTTTGGCGGGCGCCCTAGCGGGCTACGTGGGGTTCGTGCTTTGGTTGGGGCCTCGTCCAGTGGTGTGGATTAGCGGCGGCGGTATCGCCGCTGTGATGGCGGGGGGCTGGGTGAGTAGCTTTCGACGCCAGGCGATATCGCAGAGCCCGAGTGATTTGCTTGTGACGGCGGTGTTTGAGCAACAGATGAACACGATTGAAGCGAAGGTTCCAAACCGGGCGGAGGCGGTTTGGCGGCAAACCCGTCAATGGGCGAGGGAGTCCCAAGTCTTTGCGGCTCAAATTGCCCAGCAGGATCCCCTGCTGCAGGTGGAACTGCTTGAGGCCACCCACACTGTGTTGGGATTAGCGCAGCAAGTGGCGGATGCGTTGCAAGTGCTCGGCAAAATTCAGACCTCGGCGTATCAGCAAATGGCCCAGCAGCGGTTGCAAACCAGTTGCGATCGCTTGCAAGAAACTCATCAGCGCCTGAAACAATTGCAAGACCAGGTGGCGTTAGCCTCTTTAGACGCAGAGACCGCCGCCTTCCCTAACCGCTTACACCAGCTAATTGAGGCCAATCAGCAAATCTTGAAGTCCACCTCGATAGACAATGATAAGGCATGAAGAAGCGTTTACCCCGTCTACGGTTATCCCGCCCACGGTTATCCCGTCTACAGATCCGCTGGGCGATTGGCTTTGTGCTCGGTTTCTGCTTGGTCTGGGTCTGGGCCTGCACCCCAGACAGCTCGCCGGACTATACTGCCCCCACTTCCCAAAGTAGCTCTCGGGGGATTGATTCTGCAGAGAAGGCTCTACGGAAATTGGAAAAATCGGTTTTGCCTAGAATCCAGGCAAAGACCGAGGTGGTGCCTGACGAAGTGGCAATCCGCTACACCGTCGATGTGCTTGAAGCGCCTTTACCTAAATTGGAGGACTTTCCCCTCTACGGCGCAAAGCCAGATGGCGGCGAAGGATACATTGAGATTTTTAGCTCCTCTGAGAAGGCCAATGCCGAGCGCCAAAACGAACGGTGGTTAGTGGAGGCGGCAAACGCCTTTAACGCCCGAAATGAAACGTTGGCGTCGGGAGAACCCATTCGGGTCGGTATTCGCAAGATCGCCTCGGGAGCAGCGGCCCGGTTGCTCATCGCCCAAGCGGAAAAACCGGTTGGCTACAGTCCGTCTAACGAGCTTTGGGTGGAGATGATCAAAAGCCAGGGGGTTAAGGCGGAAGTAGTCGCCCCTCGATTGGTGGCGAATACAGCCGGTTGGGTTATTCCTAAAGCCGTATATCAACAGATTTCTGACCAGGGGCCAGTCACCTTTGATCAGCTGCTCACCGCGATCGCATCGGGTCAAGTCAAGGTGGCCTATCCCAATCCCTACACCAGCTCAACGGCGCTGAATTTACTCTATACCCTCTATTGGCGAGCTGCGGGACACCAGGCGGACGGCGGTCAGCTAACCACAGCTGAAATCACCTCGCCCCAAGTCAATTCTGTCTTTGAGCAGTTTCAATCCCAAGTGCTGATCACCACCCCCACCACGCTGGATTTGCAAGAGCTGTTCCTGAGGGATCAGACGAAGCTGCAGGCCTTCCCGCTGGAATATCAAAACTACTTGGCTCTGAAACAAATCCCGGGTTTTGAAGAGACTGAGTTTGTCCCCTTTGGCATTCCCCATAACAACCCTCTGGTGGGATTCAATTGGAACACGTCAGCCCAGTGGGAGGCGCTGCAGAGATTTTCGGCCTTCGCCCTTTCTGAACCGATGCAAACATTAGCTCAACAACAGGGCTTTCAGCTCACCGACTACATCAAAAACCAAGAAGGTCCCCCCATTCCTTCGGGAGAGACACTGTTAACGGCCCAGTCAAATTGGAAACAACAAAAAGATAGCGGCCGCACCGTCTACATGTCGATGGTGATTGACACCAGCGGTTCGATGGAGGGGGAACCGCTGCGGGCGGTGCAAGCAGGCTTACGGGTCGCCGCCCAGCAGATTAACCCAGGCAACTACATTGGCCTGGTGACCTTTGACGATAACCCTGTCTATCGATTACCGCTGGCTCCCTTTGATCAACAGCAGCATCAGCGGTTACTGGCGACGATTGAGCGGCTCCAGGCCAATGGCGGCACGTCAATGTACGATGGAGTGATGGTGGCGTTGGCGGATTTGCTCAAACAACAGAAGCAAGACCCTGACGGACGCTACTATCTATTGTTGCTCTCCGATGGCGAGGTTAACCGCGGACATGGCTTTAATGAGATCAAAGACATCATGACCTATAGCAATGTGCGGTTCTATCCCATCGCCTATGGCAATGTCAACCAGGAAGAACTCAATGCGATCGCGAACCTAAGGGAGTCCACAGTACAAATGGGCGACCCCGACAATGTCCAAGACTTGTTCAAAAACCTCTTCCAGATTAATTTGTAGGGGTATCAACTTGAGCCGGGACGTTCTAATGGGGCAAGAATACAGGAGACAGGAGACAGGAGACAGAATCCAGCTCCTTCCTAACTTCCTCTCCACATTCTGTATTCCTTCTCTACTGGATTTTTCCGCTTTAAGTTGGAGCCTATTCGTAGCACACCTAGGAATCAGTAATTTAATCACACCCATCCACCCATCCACCCATCCACCCATCCACCCATCCACCCATCCACCGCCTTCCAATAGGACTTTATTTTTACGCCCCCCCTCCCCCAGTCGCTATCCGCTCCCCCTATGAAGCCCCCCAAGCCCACCCCACAATTGATTCGCATTTTAGGTCTGGGCTGGCTGGCCTATTTGCTAGTGGGGTTAGGGTTGAGTCTGGGTGGTAGGGTCGCCAAAATCCAAGTGGTGATTGATCGCGGTTATTGCAGCCCCACCGACTGGGGGCAGGTGGCCAATGATTATGCTCAGCTCTATCAACAGCACCGGCGAAACAAGATTGTCATTGAGTCGGTGACGCTGGTGAATAATCTGGGGGAGGAGGTTTTGAGTCCACCGCCCACTGCTGCTGAAATTGCCGCTCTGAAGACTTTCGGGTTATCGGGGCGCGATCGCATCGACGACATTTTGCAACTGAATCCTGAGGCTAAAGTGTTTGGTTGTGGGTTTTAGACAAAAGACTCTTGCGTAGGTTGAGTTGAAGTCATGAAACCCAGCGCCGACGATGGTTTCGGTGCGTTACGCTTCGCTTTTCTGGAATGCCCTTGGGCTATACACATCCTACTGGACTAACTTTTATCTAGTTCCCCTCTTGGGAGGGGTTAGGGGTGGGTTTATGTGCGGTATCCCGGCTAACCCAACCCCCTCCTGAGAGCCACCATGTACACACAAGTTATTTTGGATGTCCCGAAGTGCTTGAAAGCCCTCATCCCCCGACTCCTTCTCCCAAGTTTGGGAGGAGGGGAGCTAACCTCAAAGTCCTTCTCCTAAACTTGGGAGAAGGATTTAGGATGTAGACGCTTTGCGGCTTCTCGAAGAGTGGGCTTTCAGGATTTGACAAGACTTTCTGATTTGTGTGTACACCGTAGCTCCCGAGAGGGGGCAAGCGCATTTTGGTACATCTATATCTTGAAATCACCTAGCCTTACTTTTTAGTCAGGATCCATGCGCTAAAGTAGCAATACTAGACTCTAGAGCCTGCCTATGCTATCAATTGAACGCATTGCAGATGTTCCCCAAGATCTGATCTGGCGCATGGGCGTGGAGAAATACCACGCAATGATTGAAGCGGGCATTCTGACAGACGATGACCCAGTCGAGCTTCTGGAGGGATGGCTAGTTTTTAAGATGCCTAAAAATCCGCCTCATCGAGCCGCTACGCGTTTAATCCGATCGGCGCTTGAACAAATACTTCCAGATGGGTGGTATGTGGATTCTCAAGAACCGATTACCCTGATCGATAGCGAACCTGAACCTAATGTGGTTGTCGTGCGTGGGGAGACCCGACAATATTTAGATCGTCATCCTGGCCCCGCGGATGTCGTGCTGGTGATTGAGGTGTCTGATACGACGTTGCAGCGCGATCGCTCCGCCAAGAAACGCGCCTACGCTCGATCCGGCATTCCTGTGTATTGGATTGTGAATTTGAGTGAGTCTCAGATTGAGGTCTACACGAACCCTGTGCAAGCGCAAGCAGATTATTTGCAACGTCGGGATTATCAGATTTCAGAATACCTGCAGGTGGAGATTAAGGGAAAAGAAGTTGGGAAAGTTGAGATTTCAACCCTGTTTCCTTAGTTTAGATAGGTCATTTTTGGAGAATGGCGCTTACCGTCGACGGGCGATGAAGGCTAAAGCCTCCTGGGAGGAAAATTGAATTTGCGGCACATTTCCAATCGACAATAGCCATCTATCCTCAACCAAGTTTAGGGCCCACCGTTCACCTTTTCGTCGGGGAAGAATTTTGGGGCTATCCCTATCGTCTGACTGATAGGATAAGCCTAATGCAATAGCCTGGGTTAAAACCTCACTTACCACTGTTGAAGTGGAAAGAGGACCCATGGAAGAAGCTTCTCGTAAAGTCTTCATCGGAACACAAAGATATAAATATGTCCTAATCGAGATTGTATATCCCTGTAATAAACAATACAGAATTCTTCCCTTTCCCATAAGGTCTATCAAGATATATTACGTTGCCGAACATTCTTGCGACCAAGGTGATGGATGCATCTCAGGTAATACATGCCTTACCGAACTCTATGCAGATCTAAAACCTTTAATCATACATCAAAGAGGTTGATAACCACTGCTTGCAGAGAACCTGAGAGGGGCCGCTTCCTAGTGTAGAGTTTGTTACGGCAGGGGGAGCTTTTATGCATCAGATTTTTTCACAGGCCATTAGTCTTTAGCCAGTTCTCGTTGATTGATGCATTCTCGTCAAGGCATTATTAATCTCTTTTCGACTTTTCTGGAATTTGAAGCGGATAGTTTCAAAGGCTGGATTCCCGATCCAACCCTTCGTCGAAGTATTCAGACCTGCTTAGAACAACAGCCTCAATTTACTACCTCAGAAGAATTTTGGACCCTATACTGGTACGGCCGCTGGAAAGCGTATCCCAAGGGACTAGCGCAGAGGCACCTGGCGGCTTATTTGCAGGAACCGTGTTATTGGGCGGCGAAAAGGACCAGCAAGTATTGGACAAACTCGCAATACCAATTGTCTGACTATTGTCAAATGGCGAATGCTGAGATTAGTAAGGTCTTAGAAGGATTTAACCCTCAGCAAAATCCTAATCTCAAGACCTACGCCAGAATTGTTTTGCCGAATTTGCTCAGGGATGTGCTTCGTCAGCGGAAGGAAGCAGATAACTGCACCGATTGGGCGCTGCTGCGCAAGCTCAGTAAGAAACGGCTAGTGGAATCCCTAGAATGGATGGGACTATCAGCGGCGAGCGTCGCTCAATACCGCTTAGCCTGGGTATGTTTCAAGGAGCTATATTGTTACACTCAAGGGACCGGTAATAGCAAGTTACCCAATCCTGAACCCGCTCTATGGATTGAAATTGCTCGTCTGTACAATGCTGAGTGTCCGATTCAACTGGGTGCCATTGCCGGACCGCCCCGGAGTCCAGAGATGCTTCAACAGTGGCTCCGACAATCTGCTAAATGGGCCCGTGCATGTTTGTATCCCCGTATAACATCCCTGAATCAGCCTAAGTCTGGCTATGGATCGGACGAGGCGCAGGATGATGTGGCGGATCAGCGGAATGACGCCTTGATCACTGAGCTTATCGCTCAAGTGGAGGCTCAAGAACGAACTCAATTGCAGCAACAGCTCCAACAGGCGCTAATTTCCACAATGGCTCAGCTCGATCCGCAATCCCAGCGGCTGCTAGAACTCTACTATGGACAGGGACTGACCCAACAAGATATTGCGCAACAATTGGATATGAAGCAGTATACGGTTTCCCGGCGGTTAACTAAACATCGCGAAAGACTACTTGCAGCTCTTTTGAGTTGGAGTCAAACAGAATTGCATATTTCTTTGCATCCAAACCTAATTAAGAACGTAAGCATACTCTTGGAGGAATGGCTACACATTCATTTTTCAAAATCGTGACTCATAGCAATTAAAGATAGAAAGGAGTCTCGAATGGCCTTTATGCCCGCTGATCCAACCGAATGGCGGTTAGAAATATCCCCCAATGAGCTTGAAGCGGTTTGGCGAGACCGACCGTCTCTGTCAACTCCTGGAAGATGCTGGTCTGCCTATCTTAATCAGGTATGTCTCTCTCGTTTTCTACCCTGGTTGCAAACGGAATATATTGCAGATGCGACGGTTTGGCCGGATGCTGAAAACCTTCATAGTTTTTGGGAAGTGGTGGATGGATTCGCCATTACTGCAGGCGGCAAACGTTGGGTTCTCCTGCCTTCAGAGAGTCTCGATAAAAGTGAACTCGTAGTTCCCCAAGAATGGGTGGACATTCCGGAATGGGTCGCCGATTATTACTTCCCCGTCCAGGTAGACCTGGAGCAACCGGCGTTGAGAATTTGGGGTTACGCCACGCATCAACAATTAAAGACCGCTGCGCAGTACGATGCAAGCGATCGCACCTATTGCTTGGACGGGCGTCAATTAACTCAGGATCTCACTGTTTTTTGGGCGGCGTATCAATTTTGTCCAGACGAACCCACTAGGGCGCTCGTATCTGCTCTACCCAAAGTATTTCCATCTCAGATAGAAGGCCTATTACAACAGTTGGGCGATCCGGCGGTGACTTTCCCCAGACTTGCCGCCTCATTTCCCTTTTGGGGAGCGCTGCTGAGCCAACCCACCTGGCGGCGACAGTTGTTTAAAGCTCGTCAAGGCGCTAAATCGAAGCCGCTCGTTCTGAATACAACGCCAGTCAATCTGAATCAATGGTTTCAAGCTGTCTTCATCAATGGTTGGCAGCCCTTGGAAAAACTATGCGATGGCAAAACCCAGCGTCTAGCGACCTGCTTCCGGTCACATCTGGCGTCAAATCTATCTGAAGTGAAGGGGGCGAAACTGATAGGCCTGGACTGCCTACCGAAGGACTCTCCGCTCGTGTTACTGGTTGGTCTGAGACCGGAGGCCAACGAAAAAACTGGCGTTCAAGTTCAGATTCATCCCACCAGCAAAAACCCTTATGTGCCTGAGAACTTAAGGTTAACTTTATTGTCGGAATCAGGGGAAGCGCTACAGACTATTCAAGCTGAGCAGCAGGACTATTTTATTCAATTAAATCGATTTAGATGTCCGCCGGGCGCATATTTTAGTGTACAGGTGGGGTTGAATGAGTACAGTATTAGAGAGGACTTTATCGTTTAAATTCCCATAGAACGGCGCCTATGAGTCGTTTCGTGACGTTGAATCTAGCTCAGGGCGATTGGAGGCAAGGGTTCTCCCTCGTCATTGTTCAACTCTGGGAAACCGGCGGTTCTATTCCTATGCGGTCTACTGGGAGCTTGCCCCCTGCGCCGGAATTGTTTGAACTCCATCGAAAATGGCGCTTGTTCTACGAAGCCCTGTGTTCCAGATTAGGGTGGCGTCAAAAACATGTCTCCCCTTCAATTGAGATTGAGCCGGATGGGGTGAATCATGTTTCCCCAGAAAAGTTTCGGGTGCTATGTCAGGAACTAAAAGAGGCTCTCAATCAATGGTTAAAGGCTGATCAATTCCGCTCGATTGATCAGATGTTGCGGACCTACCTGAGTCCAGGCGAAGACATTCGCATCATGATTGAAACGGAGGACGCCTTACTCCGAAGATTTCCCTGGCGACTATGGGAATTTTTTGAAGATTATCCCCGAGCGGAATTAGCGATCGCCGCTCAAACCTACAGTCGACCGACTACGGTTCTCGAGGCTCCTGGGGAGCGACTGAGGATTTTAGCAATTTTTGGCGATAGCACCGGGATTACGGTTGATCGGGACCGGACATTATTGACTCAATTCGCAGCGGCGGAGGTGGTTTGTTTAGTGGAGCCCCAACGCCAGGAGCTGGACCAATGTCTTTGGGATAAGCAGGGCTGGGACATTCTCTTTTTTGCGGGACACAGTGCCAGTGAGCTGGATGGGACGACCGGGCGAATTGAGGTTAACCAAACTCAGGACTTAACCATCGAGCAACTCAAAAATGCCCTGAAAGCGTCTATCAACCAGGGTCTACAGTTGGCGATTTTCAACTCCTGTGATGGACTGGGACTGGCGCGATCGCTGGCTGACTTACAAATTCCGCAACTGATTGTGATGCGAGAGCCGGTGCCGGACCTCATCGCCCAAGCATTTCTGCAGTCATTGCTGAGCGCCTTTGCATCAGGAAAGGCTTTGTATCCAGCCGTTCGGGAAGCTAGCGAAAAACTCCAGGGCCTGGAAAATCAATTTCCTTGCGCCAGCTGGTTGCCAGTCATTTGTCAAAATCCGGCGGCGATTTCAACCAACTGGCCCAACCTACAGACCTATCCGTTCGTTTCCTCGGCCCTCCCCACACCGCCTCAGACGGTGGAGCCCGTTGCTGCTCCATCATCCAAGAGCCGCCTCCTTCAGTTTCCGAGGGGACGAAAGCATTGGCTTGCGGCGGGATTGATCAGTTTGGCGATCGCGGTTCTAGTTATCGGAATTCGCGGGATAGGACTGTTGGAGTCATCAGAACTGGCCGCCTACGATCGCTTCCTGCAGCTACGCCCCCATGAAACCCAGGATGAACGCCTCCTGATCGTGAAAATAGAAGAGGCGGATATTCAGTATCAGCAAGATCAGGGCATGGCGGTGCAGGGGTCGCTTTCAGACCAGGCGCTCACTTTGTTATTGCAAAAACTCAAGAAATTTGAACCTCAAAGTGTAGGGTTAGATCTATACCGGACGGATTCATTTCCCTCCGCCCAAACGAGTTTAGGGGACTCTCCGTCCACTGATATGCCCCTTTTTGTCATTTGTAAGGCGCCTGCCCCAGAAGCAGGAGACTTGGATGGAGTCGCTCCCCCCCGCAATTTTCCTGACGCCTATGTGGGATTCAGTGATTTTGTCGTGGATCGGGACAGTATCCTCCGGCGTCATTTGCTGGCTTTCAAAAATCCCGCCCCAGAATCGCACTGCACAACAGGCAATTCGTTTAATCTATTAATCGCTCTGCATTACCTGGAAACGGCGGCGGGTATTCGGTATCAACTCACCCCTGACCGGGCGTTGCAACTTGGCGAAACGGTGTTCACACGACTGACCGCCAATGCAGGGGGATATCACCAACTAGATGCGTCTGGTTACCAGATGTTGCTGAATTATCGCACCCATCGCTCCCCTAGCAAGATTGCGCCGACTCTATCGCTGCGTAAAATTTTGGCGGATGGCATTCCCGCCAGTTCAATTGAAAAGCTGAAGGGCCGGATTGTACTGGTGGGGGTAACTGGAGTCAGTAGCGGCGATGCTTGGCTGACCCCCTACAGTTGGGTGATGTCCCATGCTGATAAGAACATGCCTGGGGTGATGCTGCAGGCTCAAATGATTAGTCAGATTCTCAGCGCCGCTTTAGAGCCCCATCGTCCCTTGATTTGGTGGTGGCCGGAATGGGGAGAAATGCTCTGGATCTGGGGATGGGCGACTGTTGGAGGGATGTTGGCCGGTCTGATTCGAAGGCCTTTAATCTTAGGCGTTTCAGTGGCGGCCAGTCTAGCGATCTTGCAAGGGATTTGCTACAGCTTCTTTATGCAAGCTGGGTGGATTCCGATCATCCCCGCTGCGATCGCAATGGTGTTAGCCTCTGTGGGTGTCGCCTGGGGACTCAACCCTATCCATGTCTCCAAAAAATTGGAGTCCGATTAGATAATTCCTTTTTTCCTTTATCGTAGGCTTTTTAGGAGTCTGTATGATGATTTTGTCGTGAAAGATATCGGGCAGAATTTTACAATTCAGACTATCCTTAACACTAGATTGAATGGGGTAAGCGGACTGTCTCTCAGTTCATCGCCAAGCGGCAAGACAGTGAGGATTTATACTTATTCGAATTATTTAGATTAGGATTGCACAGCATTTGCTCAGGCAGAGCGATACCCTGCGGCTCTCTTTGCTGTGAAATCCTAGGGGGGAATTAGCAGAACGAACCCTGACCCCATAATTCACTGCCCTTAATAGCTTTTACCCATTGCTTAAGTTCAAATGGAGGTCATCTCGATTTTGATGTTTTTTTTTAGATCTGACTTTAATTTGCCTTTTTCAAATCAACGATGGTTCCGTCAATCTAGTTCAGTGTTTGCGTTAGGGGTATGCTGCTTAGGGTTTGTCCTGGGCGACCTGGTGACTGGGATCGAGGCAACTGCCTCGCTCGAAGATCCAGATCACCCTGAGAGAATTTATTACCAACCGCCGGATACACAAGAAAACAGCGACCCTCAGGATCGTCCCCGGGGGGGCGGTTCCCGGCCGCCCTGTTCAGAAAGCGAAATGAGTCCCGCCCCCTGCGCCGATTTGGAGTTAACCGCTTTAGTCCCCTTCCCTGAAATTGTCAAAGACGATAGTCAGGGGTCCGCCGCCAAACAACCTGCCGCTTGGGGACGGACGATCGCAGAGATCCCCGCCTTTTGGTACTACATTCCCTACCCTGCAACCGCTATCCATAGCGCCGAATTTGAACTCTTGGATGACAACGACAATCTAATCTTCCGAGATCCTTCAGTTCAACTTGCAGAAACCCCAGGCGTCATTGGCTATCATCCCAACCTTGAAGCGCCCTTAGAGGTCGGCAAAACCTACAACTGGCACTTAATCCTACACATCGATCCGGATAACCCTTCTTTGGACGAATATGTCAGCGGCAGAATTCAACGCGTTGCTTTGCCCCCAGAACAAGTCGCTCAGCTCGACACATTATCCCCACTGCAGCAAGCAGATCTATTAGCGGAAGCCGGGATTTGGTACGACACCTTAACCGCACTGGCTAAAGTGTATCAGGACGCGCCAACAGCATGGATCTCACTACTGAAGCAGGTTGAGCTGGATGAGATTGCGGAGGAGCCGATTGTGAATGGTTGTCTCTACAACCAATTCCCGACCAGCACATACGGCGCCCAGTAGACTGGCAAATCCAGGCGGGGATTATTCAATAGGTCTTGTTGGGCGAGTTGCAGGGCTTTGGCTTTGGTGGGGACGTTGGGATCGCTCAGATGATGGTAGAACCGACCGACCAGTTGGGCGGTGGCTTCATCGTCGGCGTACCAAAGTGAGGCGATGGTGCTGCGGGCGCCGGATCTGACGGCGACGCCAGCCATGCCTAAGGACGCGCGATCGTCGCCGGTCACAGTTTGGCAGGCGCTGAGGAAGAGGATTTCAATTGGCGTTAGTTGGGTTTGGTCTCGGCGGCGGAGGAGTTCAGCTAATTCATTGATGTTAATGCGATCGCCATCTCCCGCCAGGATGTATGTGTCCTCAGAGCGGGAGCTAAATTGGCCGTGGGTGGCGATATGAATGATGGGGACTGGGCGGAGGTTGATTCTTTGGCCTAGGGTTTGTTGGGTGAAGGCCCGATTCAATAGGACGTCGATGTTCTTTAGAGCGGTTTTAATTGACTCAACTTCCGCCATCACCCCCGGTAAGGGACGAATTCTAGTATTGGGGATGGTTTCGGCGGATCCCGCCACTAAGGCTTGCATTGATTTCCGTTCCAAGGGCTGAGGTCCCAAGAGTTGGAGGCCGGGGGTAACAGCGACCGCGTACTTCTGAATTAAATACTGTTCGCCGTCATAGAGGGCGGCGATGGGAATATTGCGTAATTGTCCATCTAAAACAAAAGTAACGGTGCTGACGTTGCTTTGTTCCAACGCAGCGGCGGCGGGGGCCACCAACCAGTCGTAGACCTGCTTAGACAGGGTTTGTATCTGGGTCCGGCGTGACGGTAATTTTTGCTGAAGGGACCGCTGCAGCGCTGTCAGGGTTGCTTCAATCTCTGCTTTTGGCGCCGCCACTCGGTAGGACTGAAGCGCTTGCGGTTGGGGCAATTTCAAAATTACCTCTAGCCGATCATCCAGGATCACAGTGTAGATAAAAGCGGCGGTCGCGTCAGTTTGATCCACCACCTGGTCAATCTCTTCCAACGTTGCGTCAGAACAGGCCTGGTGCAAAAAGTTTTCCACCACAGCTAGCTGCAAGGAATCCATCACTGTTCGGGCCTGTTTGAGATTTTCCAGTGAGGGGGTTTCCGGCTCCAGCAATAAATTGACCAGCTGACGATACACCGGCTCAACATTCTCCCGAAAGGAAAATTGAATGTCGGGATTCAGAAACGCCAGATCGCGGCGCAACGGTTGAAGGGTATTGAGGGCTTGGCGATAGGCGTCAATGGCGAGTAGCGTTTGGGACTGAGCCGCATAAATTCGGCCTAATTGCCACTGCCATTGGTATTTCATTTCATCAGCCTGGGCTGTTTGGGCGCGGGCTAGGGCCAATTGGGTGAAAGATAGCGCCTGGGACCAGTCCTGAAGTTGTTCATACAGTCCCCCGAGCACCCCTAAGGAGTAGGACTCGCCCCGCGCATCCTCCAGATCTGTTGCGGCTGTTAATCCCGCTGACGCCAATTGCAGAGCGGCCTCTGTAGGGTCGCTCGCCGGATCGAGCCCGTCTATTTGGCGCAGTTGGATCACGTTGCGGGCTAGATTGAGTTGGGCGTAGAGGGTCGGTCGACTGGGCGGCAATTCGGTTAGGGACTGAGCAAGTAACCTCTGCGCCAGCAACTGAATTTGCGCTTTCTCTTGATCTGACGTTTGCTGATGATCCTGGAGCCAAGCTTGCAGATCCAACAATAGACTCAAGCGTTGCAGTTGAGCTTGAATTTGGATGAGATTGGCGATAGGGCTAGATTGACCTGCGATTTGGGCTAACTGGGCCGCTTGTTGATAGGCCTGGATGCCAGGCTGAGCAGCATGCCGGAGCTTCGCAACATCGGTAGAGTCGGCGCGGCTGCCCAAAGATTCCTTAACCTGTTGATATCGAGCCCGCTCGGTCTCCCCCAACGCCAGCCATGCGGCGCTTTGATCCGGCGGGGAGGACTGTTGCTCGGCGATCGCTAACCCCGCCTTCAAAACCTGTGAAGACCGATCCAGACTATCCACCAGACGCAATATTGTCCCAAGGCTGCGTAGTCCTAGGGTCTGGATTGCTGGATCTGGATAGGACTCAATGGTCTGCACCAGGGTTGGCAGGGTGTCTGCATCCAAGTTGTCGCAGCGGGCGTCAACCGCCAGGGCGGTCAAGAGGGTGTTGCAGGATCGACGATACAACCCTAAGCTCTCCAGGGCTTGGGCTTGGTTAATCAAGCTGCCGACAACCCCCGTTGAATCGTTCAGATTGCGGTAGGTTTCGGCAGCCAGGTCCCAACTGTGGAGGGCCCCCTCTAATCGCCCCAATGCAAAATAGAGCCGCCCCCGAGCATTGAGGGCCTGGGCGTAGAGTTGCGATCGCAGGAATGAATCCCCCCTTTCCGGGGCTTGAGTCAGCAGGTCGAGACTAGCGCTAATGGCGGTTTCAGCCTCAGTCCATTGGTCAAGCTGTTGGTGGGCTAGAGATAGGTAAGTCAGGGCCATTGCCTGATGCAGCGCATCTCCTTGGTTCGCATAGACCTGAGCGGCTTGCCGCCAACTCACCGCTGCCTGGTTGTATTGCCCGTCGGCGTAAAAGTCTCTTCCTTGGTCAATCCATTCAGCCGCTGGCGGATCAGGGGAAGCCAGGGGGGATTGGGGAGGCGGTGAGGAGAGCGTCGGGGCTGTTAAGGCGGTAATGGAGAGGGTGAGGAGGAGGGTGAGGAGGAAGAGGGTGGTAGGGATGAGACGGCGAAGGGAGATGGGGGGATGAGTGGATGGGTGGATGGGTGGATGGGTGGATGGGTGGATAGGAGCAGAAAGGGAGGAGAGCGGAAGGAGGCGCTTGAGGAATTGGGAAATTTGCTGGCGAAGTTTGGCTGGATTAATTGTCATAGCATCAGGAATTGTGTATTGCGCGCTACCCGCCGCACATAGGGAGAGTCCAACATTCCAATCAATTCCATCAATCTGCCCTCCTGCCTAACTCGAACAACTTGCCGACGGTCGCCAACCCCTATAAGTATTGTCTGAATTAACTCGAGAGGTGAGCACGACTCTACCGTCCGCGTCCACAAACCAGCCCTGGGCTTCGACGATTTGAGCGGGATAGGCGTCTGGGGGAAGGGCTGCGATCGCGGCGGCATCTCTACTTGAATTGGACTGGGAAGTGGGCGGTCTCAAGTCGTCCCATACAGTGGCGGTATTGTGGACCGCATCGAGTCCGGGCGGCAACCCGCCTCGCCCAGTGTTAATGAAGCTGCTGGCTGAGGGGGAGGCACTGGCGTAGCACCGTTGGTTGAGTTGCAGAGTCGCCAGTTCACTAGGCAAGTTGTCTATCCCCTGATTGGGGTCAATGTCCGGACTGTTGATAATTACCTGGCCATCGAAATTCGGATTGCCCTGGGAAATAGCGGTAATGTCGCTGCTGGCAAGCAGCCCAGGATCCAGTTTGGCGGAGTCGTTTGTGTTCAACAGGGCTTGGAGTTCCGCCCGACTGCGGAATTGCAAGCCAAAAAGGCTATTCGTTGTAATCTCAACTCGCCCGCCCCGCCCTTCAAAGGCATTGGCGGTAATGTCGCTATTTTCGTCAAACACAGCCGCCACCAGCCCCGCCACAATATCGATATTGCCGCCATCGCCTCCGGTCCCAGCCGTTCCTGCGGTAGTGGAGATGCGGCTATTGCGCCGCAATAGCAATAGATCCGTAAGCCGGAGGGTAATATTCCCCCCCTGGCTGCTGGCGGTTTCCGCCGATAGAAAGGCTTGAGAATCCAGTAACAGCGTCCCCGCTTCCACTTGAATATCGCCGCCTGGACCGCTTCCTTGACTATCCACCGCAATCCAAGCGCCGTTTTTTACCGTGATCAGTCTTGGGTCGATAATAATGCCGCCGCCTGCGCCAGCAGAACCGACCGCCGTATTCGCGAATACACCGCTGTCCTGGCCTGAGATCGTAATGCTATCAAGGACGTTAAAGATGATGTCCCCGGCGTTTCCCACACCAGCGGTGGATGCAGACACCTGCGCTCCATTCCGGATGCTTAAGCGTTCCGCTTCAATGCTTAAGTCCCCCGCCTCCCCGCCAAGGCCGCGAGTTTCCGTTGAGAGAAACCCCCTATCTAGCTCTACAAACTCTGCATTGATGATGTTGATATCTCCACCCGGGCCAGTTTCTAAAGGTTGGCCAAAGAAAGGGGTTATTCCCTCAGAGACGGTCGATACTCTCGCTCCGTCCAGAATACTCAGTGTGTGGGTGTTGAGGGTGATGCTCCCAGCCGCCCCCAGTGCCTGTGTTTCGGCAAATAAACCCGATTTGTCGCCAGCCAACTCTACTGATTCAGAGGCATTCACAATCAAATTTCCGCCCCCCCCAGAAGCTGGGAAGAATTGGTTTGTGATTATTCCAGTAGAGTTTGTTGATATGCGTCCGCCATCTCTAAGGATCAACCGTTTGGTCTCGATTGTAATGTCCCCGGCATTTCTGTCGGAAAGCGTATCACTCACGAAGCTGCTAGCAATAGAAGATGACGGTGAAACGCCAATCAATTCAACGGTTTCTGACGCAACCACTGACATATTGACTTCGCTGCCCAAAATTCTCGACCCGTCTTTGAGGACAACATTCCTGCCCCGCAAATTGATAACACTGTCTTCTCCTCCCCCATTCGCGAATATGCCGGCTGAACGAGTCCGAGCCGCAAATTCGATGTCCTGGAAACTCTTCGTATCCTCGTAGCTCAGCTCCCAACCAAGGTCTATCGGTCGGAGATTAACCCGACTATTTGCCTCAACACTCCCTAATTCAATTCGTCCATTTTCGCTGGCTAGAAATCCTCCGTCCATCGTTACACCGCTGCCGACAAGAGCTAGCGTATTTCCGGGCTTTACCTCTAACCCCACCAAAGTCTTTAACTTAAATGCAGGAAAGGAGGGGGGGCTAATGAACCGGGTCGTTAGAGATTGATTGCGAATGCTTCCGGCGGTTTCCCCAAATTGCAAACCAACCGGAACCCTAACCGTCAACATCGGAGGCGCAGAGGGATTAATTGCACTGAATTGATAGCCCTCCTCAAAAATCAGACTACTGCTAGTAGTCGCTAAGAATGAACCATTTAAATCCAGGGCGGCGTCAGGGCCAAAGACAATGCCATTGGGGTTCATTAAAAACAAATCGGCTTTACCCAGGACCCCAAGGGTTCCTAGAATTGTGGAGGAATCGCCGCCGGTCACCCGACCCATAATCAGTTGAATGTCAGTCGGGTTACTGAAATAGACACTTTGCCCTTCGCCAATACTAAATTGATCGAAGCTGTGGAATAAATTCGCCCCCCGCCTGGCCCCTCCCTCAATCAGTTCGATGGGGACGTTATTGGGATCTACAGTCGATCTGACGCTAGAGGCTTCAGAACCTAAGGAGCTATCTGGGATAACCTCGGCTGAAGCGCTATTATCAGGGAAAAATCCCAGTATTGGGAAGAGAAGGCTAAAGACAAAAGTTGGTAAAGGGGAGGCTAACCTTACGATGTCTGAGGAGCGCATCAAATCCTCTCTTCCTAAAGTTCATTTCACTTTAAGGCATTGAGGTTATCAATTGAAGTGGATTATGAGGATTTGGCCGCCCTGCGGTGCGGAAAGCGGACTGGGCTGCAGAGTTGAGCCTCACCCTCACAAGTTCCTCACGTTGATTTTCTATTAATTAAAGGAGATGGGGATCAGGAGGGACGGGGAGGCAGGGGAGGCAGAGGGAGCAGAGGGAGCAGGGGAGCAGGGAGGAGGAGATGGGGGGACAGAAGTTAGGTAAGGAATTCAGCTCTCAGCTCTTAATGCTCTTTCAATTCAAAATCTAAAATCCAAAATCTCCTTCCCCATCTTCCCCATCTCCCCCATCCTCCCTATCTCCCCCATCCTCCCTATCTCCCCCATCCTCCCCCTCCCCTCCATCCTCCAAAAGTAAGCTCTCAACAAGGAGCGATCGCCATGCCCATTGACGCCAATAAAAATTCCCGGGAGAAAAAATCGGAACCTAGGCAAGTTGGCCGCGATATTGTCGTGTTGCTGCTGTGGCTTCTGATTATCAACTTGTTCCTCTTTCGTCAGCCTCGGCATGAGGAGGTTCCCTACAGTCAGTTTATTGACCAGGTAGAAGCGGGGCGGGTGGAGAGCGCCAAGGTTGGGACGGACAGGATTCGGTACATCCTCAAGGCTGATTCGGATGGAGTCCAATCCGATGATCTGGAGCCTACGACAGAGGAGAGTTTGGAACGCATAACCCGGCCTGTGGCGGTTGATTTAGAGTTGCCTCAGATTTTGCGGCGGCATGAGGTTGAGTTTTCGGCGCTGCCCTCCCAGGGGTCTGGGTGGTTCACCACGTTACTCAGTTGGGTATTGCCCATGCTGCTGATCTTTGCGCTCTGGGGCTTTATTCTCAATCGATTCCAGGGGGGAGGCGGTCCTGCCGCCCTGACGATTGGCAAGAGCAAGGCGCGAATTTATTCAGAAGGGGATACCGGCGTCACCTTTGATGATGTCGCAGGCATTGACGAAGCCAAAGCGGAGCTGCAGGAAATTGTGGAATTTCTGAGCCATGCTGACAAGTACAAGCGGTTAGGGGCCAAAATTCCCAAGGGGGTTTTGTTGGTGGGACCGCCGGGGACTGGAAAGACGTTATTGGCCAGAGCGATCGCAGGGGAAGCCGGGGTTCCTTTCTTCAGTATCTCTGGCTCTGAATTTATTGAATTATTTGTCGGCATTGGCGCATCGCGGGTGCGGGATCTGTTTGAACAAGCCAAACAGCAGGCGCCTTGCATTGTCTTCATTGATGAATTAGACGCGTTAGGGAAGTCGCGGGCGGGGGCGGGTCCGATTCCCACCGGAAATGAGGAGAGAGAGCAAACCCTGAACCAACTGCTCTCAGAAATGGATGGATTTGATCCCAACACCGGGGTTATTCTCCTGGCCGCCACCAATCGTCCTGAAGTGCTAGATCCGGCCCTTTTGCGTCCTGGTCGATTTGATCGCCGGATTGTAGTTGATCGCCCAGACCGAGGCGGTCGGGAGGCCATTCTAAACGTTCATGCTAAGAATGTGAAACTGGCTGAGGACGTGGATTTGGCTAAGCTGGCGGCGCGAACGCCGGGGTTTGCGGGCGCAGATCTGGCCAATCTAGTGAATGAAGCCGCCTTGCTGGCGGCCCGGAAGAATCAAGAATCCGTGATGATGGAGGACTTTAACGAAGCGATTGAGCGGACCTTGACGGGCCTGGAGAGAAAATCGCGGATCCTGAGTGAGTTAGAAAAAAGAACGGTCGCTTACCACGAAGTGGGGCACGCGATTATCGGCTTCCTAATGCCCGGTGCGGGCGCCGTTGAAAAGATTTCCATCGTTCCTCGGGGAGTGGGGGCTTTGGGGTATACCTTGCAACTCCCAGAAGAAGATCGATTTCTGATGATTGAAGATGAAATTCGGGGCCGGATCGCAACCTTATTGGGCGGCCGGTCCGCTGAAGAACTAACCTTTGGCAAAGTCTCTACCGGCGCCAGTGATGACATTCAGAAAGCGACTGACCTGGCGGAGCGGTACGTCACCCTATACGGGATGAGTCATGAACTCGGCCCCATTGCCTTTGAAAAAATTCAACACCAGTTTCTGGAAGGATTTTCCAGTCCTCGCCGAGCCATAAGCCCTAAAATTGCCGAGGAAATCGACCAAGAAGTTAAGCAGTTGGTGGATAGCGCCCACCAAATCGCCCTGGCGATTTTGAAAAAGAAC
>JAAUYH010189827.1_pt1 | contig 20034 bp, 16 predicted proteins | sample 7278061 | NCBI WGS metagenome assembly JAAUYH01 (sample SAMN14350203, study PRJNA611818) | marine sediment metagenome | isolation source: surface marine sediment (0.6m) | place: French Polynesia: Moorea | collected 2018-08 | reverse complement strand
GTGTACATGCCTAAAAGTAGCGGTGCGCCGACAAAAGAGCGCGGAATGCGGTGAGGAATGGAGGTGTTATGCCACGGACTCGGCAAAGAGATGGGGGTTCTTCGGCTGCAAGCCTGGTTTAGGTGGGATATAGTGTCTTGGTGTTAGCGCGAGATCGGCGTCCCCAGTCGCACAGGTTTGCAATAATTGTTAGCGCGGCAACGATCATGCTCGTATTGCAGTGGGGGGTGGGAGCAGGTGTGTGCGATGCTGCACCGCGCCGGGCCACCATTATCAACTTGGCGCGCGATCAGCAAGCTGGAGCGCTGTTGGCGGCTCGGGTTCGGCGCATGGTCAACGCACATCGGAATTTGGCCCTGATGCCGAGTGGAGATCTGTCTGCGGCGCTTGAGGCGGCCTTGGTCGAGCAAGGGCCAAACCTCTCTCAGGTATCACGTGCGCAGACGCACATCGGCAGCGCGCGCGATGCGCTTGCGCGCTTTGCCCACGCCGAGTCTCTTGAGGCCCTCATGCGGGCCGAGGCCGCCGCACTCGCCAGCGGTCCAGGGGCGCATAGTCTCGGGCTCCTCGGCGAAATTGCCCTCTTGCGCGGAATCGCCAATTTGCGCAGTGGGCGCTCAGATGCGGCCTTTGCCGCCTTTGCCTTGGCCCATCGTCTCAAGCCCGCGCGGGGAGCGCTGGATCCGCGCGTCTATCCCCCGGAAGAGGTAGATGCGTATCACAGTGCCAAGGCGGCGGCGACGCAGCGCCGTAACCAGCACCCCGCGACCGAAGTGGAATTCACCAGCTTATTTGATGGCGCACAGGTATTCATCAACGGCAAAGCACGGGGGCGAACCCCGCTTACCGTCAAGCTGGCGCCTGGCGACTACTACATTTGGAGCCATTTTGCCGGACGCCATGTCACGAGTGAGCGGCTTTTGATCGCAGACAGCGATAATCGAGAGCGGCAAGTAATTCGATTGCATTTCGGCCAGGTAACGCTCGATGACGAAGCTCGGCAATGGCGTGAACAATTAATTGAAGACACTGCGCCGCTCACGTTGGCGCCCGACATTGAGTTGGTGAGAATCGCCCGTCGCGCAGCCTCGATGACGGCGGCCGAAGTGGTGGTGTTCATCGCCGACGATGAACGGGGCCAACTGCGGGTCGGCGCTCAACTCTTGCGCGATAACGCCAGTCCCACGGTCGATGTTTGGCGCGTTGTCAGCGATGGCGAAATCGACAAGATGTTGGCCGGGGTACAGGGCCGAGAATGGGATTCTGGGCTAGTGGCACCGGGATTGACAAAGGCCACGGGCCCCAGAGATGAAGACCGATCGGTTTGGCGGGAGAGATGGTTTCAGGTAGCCGTCGGCTCTGGAGTGACGGCCTCGGTGATCTCGATTGTGCTCCTCAGCATGCGCGATGGCGATGGCGGGGGGCCCGACGGACTGTGCTGTCGGGTCGAATAAGAGCAGTGCGGGCTATCGCGGATTCATAGGAAGTCAATGTTAGCGAGCGAGCGAAGATTTTGCCATCGGCGTCCTCATGGGCGGCTGGCCGTTTTGTGGTCGGCTTTGGTGGTGGTCGTGGGCTACGGCAGCATGAGCTGTGAATTCGGCGATAACGAGATTCAAGCGTTTGAGGTGATTTTGCGGCCATCCAGCGCTGGCTGCGATGGGGCTCAGAGCTGTTCCGGAGTGGAGATGCTGTGTGATTCGACGATGCGCCTACAGGTACGCGACGTGGAAACCGACCTCATCGTCTTTGAGCAATGTGATGATGTGCCAAAAGTGGACTATAATATGTGTGATCTGGCCGGCGTCGATATTCAGATTGCGGGTTTGCGCGGCGTACAGCGGGCACGGGTCGAGATCGGGGTGTGGAACCAAACGATCGGTAAACAGAGAGTTTGTACCGAACAAAATGATTTCCCCCCCCCAGACGATGATCGTCAAATCGCCGGCCTGGTGAGCGATACCGATATGGTCGACTCGGCTGCGCTTTGGGGACAGACTGAGTTCGACGTCGGAGAAGTCCGTGAGGTTTGGGTGGATTTGGATTGTCCCGATCTCGACCAACTCACAGAAGGCATCTGTGAGATAGAACCACTGGTCACAGACGTCGAGGTTATCAACCTTGATACTGGACAGTCCATGAACAGCATCCAGGGTCTATCGGTCGAAGGCTTAGAGGTCGACCCTTTAGATGGTGGGGTTGGAGGGGGGCCTCCGGGCCTGATTGGCGACGGAAAATCGATATTTGTGCAGTCCGAGGACGGTTTTTGGCGTGGGCGAGTGACCCGCAAGGCCGAGTATGCAGATTTGGTGTGTGTAAAAGTAACGCAAGGGGAGCTGCAGTCGATTGTCACGTGTCGTCGAGTCGATCCCACCGAGTCGCCGTCTCCGATGACGGCTCTGTACTTGCCGCCAGACAAGATCGAAGAACTCTTGGATAGTGAGGAGAAAATCGACGGCATTGTTTTGGGACGGGTGGTGAGCGAAGACGAGGGGGCTTATACGCCGGCCGCCGGATTTGACGTCGGCGCTACAATAGCCGGGGGATCGGAAGATGTTGAGATCCGGTATATATCGGCCAGCGGGGCACTCGATCTAACTCTGACCGAGACCTCGACCAGTGGCTACTTTCTCGCATCGGGGGTGCATTTGGATACCTTCTGGGAAGCCGTGCACGGCGATAGTCGTCGGTCGCGGGCCGCCGACGTGATTGGCCTGGGCGGGGCGGAGCGACGGGTGACGGCAGTGCGCATCGTGGTGCCGCCACAACGCGAACCGGGAGGCTCGCTGCGAAGGGGGCTGCTGGAGTAGCAAAGCGCGCTACAATGATGGGGTGAGCAGCAAATATTGTAGCCAGGCCGTCATCGCGTTCATCACCTCTATAGGTTGGGTCATAGGTTCGATTGGGGCAATGGTTGGGTCTGGGGCCAGCCTCGGATGCGGCTCCGCCTATCATTCGGCGCAAACCCCGTCGGGAGGCAGCGGTCAGTCCAGCGCACAAGGCACTGGTACTGCTGAGCTTCAGCCGGCCGATATCGTCAAGCAGAGCACGTCGGCCATTGTGCGGGTAGAGGTCAGTTCCTCCCAGGGGGGAGGCGTGGGTACTGGCTTTGTCCTCACGGAGGACGGCCGCATCGCCACCAATTTGCACGTAATTGGTGGGGCAGAAGAGGTCGAGGTCGTGCTGCTCGACGGCACGCGCCTGCCGGTATCCAAGGTGACGGCCTACGACCCGATTCGCGATTTGGCCGTGCTCTCGGTACGCAGCGATCGCACGCTGCCGACGTTGGCGTTGGGCAATAGCGACAACATTTCTGCCGGTGATCCCGTCGTCGCGATTGGCAACCCCCTCGGGGTCCTCGACTACACGGTGAGTGACGGGCTCATTAGTTCAGTGCGCGCGATCAGCGCCGAGTTGACGATATTGCAAATATCGGCGCCGATTTCGCAGGGATCGAGCGGCGGACCGCTGTTCAATCGCTACGGTGAGGTGATCGGCGTAGCCACGGCGGTGAGTAGTCGAGGGCAGAATATCAACTTTGGTATACCGAGTAATTATCTGAGGCCGCTGTTGGAGCGCGACGAGGCCTTATCCCTGGCCGGGCTCAACGAGCGGATGGAGAGTTTGCGTCCCAGTGGGCCCGCGTCTTCTTCTGCATCCGGTGGCGGCGGCGGTACGAGTATTCAGCGACAGGTTCCCGATCACGACGTGGCCCTGCTCGACGGCTGCACCGAGGAGTCGATGGCAACCACGGTTGAGCGCATTCAAGAGGCCATCAACCTGGGAGCGCCGTTGTACAATCAAGGCCATCATGAGGCGTGTTTCCGCATCTACGAGGGCGCGGCCACGGGTCTAGAGCGTGAGCTGGCTTGTCCCGGTATTCGCGACGCCCTGGGGCAGGGGCTTCTCCGCGCCGGCACATTAGACGATTTTACTGCCAAAGCATGGGCGATGCGCGATGCCTTTGATGGGGTCCTCGACGTTATCGCACGCAAGCTGCGCCGCAACTGAACGCACACCCACGCTGTCGAAACACCGGAACCGGCATGACCGGGAAGATTGGTGTAAGGTATCGCTGATGCTCTATCTATTCGATATCGATGGCACCCTCCTGCTGTCTGGGGGAGCCGGACGAATTGCGCTCAATCGGGCATTTGCTGGGCAATATGGCATTGATGGAGCCATGGACGGAATCAGTCCCGCCGGCAAAACCGATCCCATCATCGTCGGTGAGATGTTTGCCCGCCACTTGGGCCGCGTGCCGTCCAACGACGAGATCGAACGCCTCTTGGCCGATTACGTGCCCATTTTGCGCGAGCAGGTTGGGGTGTCGAGCGGCTATCATCTCATGCCGTACGTGTATGAGGCGCTGGATTTCCTCAGCCGCGCCGCCGAGGTCAATGACTCGCTGTGTCTGGGGCTGGCGACGGGCAATATCCGCGCTGCTGCGCAGATCAAGCTCGACCGTGCCGGTCTGTGGGAGCGCTTTGTTGTGGGTGGCTTTGGCGATGATTCGGGCGACCGCGGCGAGCTCGTGGCCCACGCTATCGCCCGGGGCCGACGCCATATCGGTGTGGCCCTGGAGAGCAGTCAAATCGTCGTCATTGGCGATACCGTGCGCGATATCGTTGCCGCACACGCATGCGGGGTGCGCTGCATCGCCGTGACGACGGGCTCGGCAGACCGTGCGACGTTGGAGGCGGCGGGGGCTGACGTGGTCTTTGACTCTCTGGCCGAGTTACCAGATTGGCACAGAGCGCATTCGTAGGATTCCAGGGGCTGCTTCTGATAGTCTAATGTCGAAAATCTAAGAAGGCCAATTTCGCGCTCAGCCACAACTGTGCTTTTTGACGAGCAGTAATGGTTCCGTTGGCGAGATACTGGTCGAGGGCCGACACAACACAGTCCGAGTATTCGAAAATGTTATCCCAATCGCCGTCGTAGCTACATGGGATTTCCGGAACCACGGCCAACTTGCCGTGTTTGACGCCATAGACTCGGTTGCGCACGCCGCTGGGCCATAGAATATCGAGGCGCCCTCGCTTGGCCTTGCCCAGGCCAAAACCGACTTCGAGGCTGTGTTGGGAGCTAAAACTCGAGCCGCCCATAATCGGCTTCATCACGGTCTTGCCCAGCCGTGGGAAGAACTTTCCGCGTACCGGCGTAAACGACAGTACCGCACCGATGCCGTCTTGATTGACCTGGCCATCGGCGATAATGCCCTTGCCGCCAACCATACGGACGCGCACCCAACGGTTGCCATTGCCGCGGTTGAGTTCGACACTCACATCGCCCGGCAGCATTTCGACGCCATTCCACGACAGACCGTCGGGGCCCAGATCGAACCAGGGGACAAAGCCGGCAATGGGGTCAAAGAGCTCGGCGTAGGTGGCCGGTGGATTCTCGTCCAAGTAGTCGGATGGGCTGAGAATGATGGGCAGCTCTTCGGGCACATTATAACTGGACACCGATACCACATCGAAAAAGCCGTTCTGATCGAAGTCGCCGATGGCCATTCCCTGGACATTGCGGCGGATATGGTTGGTCTCAAATGCGTCGATCTTGGCCTCGAAGGTGGCGCTGCAGTCTTGGTTGTCCAAAATGACCCCGGGGTTGTCGGTCAGGGCCTGCAGATTGAGATCGATCCCACCATGGAATACGATATCTAAGTCGGCGTCATTGTCGTAATCGTATATACCGGTTCCCCAGCCAAATACCGTTGCGATACTGCCCACTGCGGGATCGGTAAACGTGCCGTCGCCATTGCCCAAGAGCCAGCGGGTGCTCTCGTCGCCGAGTCTGTATGGCAGTGGTGAGATGATCTCGTCACCGTAGTCGCCGAAGTTGGTGGCAAAGATATCGAGATTGCCGTCGCAGTTGAGGTCGCCAAATGACAGACCCATCCACGAACTCGCGGCCTGATCGTTGACGATGACGGGGAAATCGATGAACTGCGCGTTGCCATCATTAATGAGTACATGGACGAAGCCGCGGTCAATGCCGCCAAAACGCGCTTCGGGAAAACCGCACTGATCGTCGCCGAGTACAATATCGATATCACCGTCGGTATCGATGTCGACCATACCGACGGCCCAGGTCACTGTGTCCAAACCGGTGAATTCCGGGTCAAAGCCGCCTAAGTCGCGAATTCCCGAGGTTTCGCTCACGTCTGTAAAGGTGAAATCACCGTTGTTGAGATACAAGTAGTCGGGCTCGTTTTTGGCAAATGCCTCTGCTACGCAGCCCTCCATGGTATCCTGATCCCATACGTTGGCGGTGAAGATATCGAGTAGACCATCGCCGTCGACGTCTCCCATGGAACACGACGAGGAATCGCCGTCATCGCCGCCTAAGCCGCTGTCCAAGATCTCTTCGAACTGACCGCCGCCGAGATTGCGGTATAGTCGATTGGGCTCGTCCCGTCCCAGAACGTATATATCGGGCAGGCCGTCGTTATCGAGGTCACCGTAACACACGCCGGTGCCGTCCTGATCGATGGCCTCGACCCCAGCCTCAACGGCGATGTCGCGGAAGGTGAGCTCGCCACTCTCGGTGAGCTGGTTGGAAAATAAGCTGTTGGGCTCTCCGGGACCGTTGGTGACGTAGATGTCCAAATCGCCATCGCGATCGTAGTCCAATACCGCAACACCAGGATGACCATACGGGTTGTGGGGCATCGTCGGAACGATGTCGAAGCCCACTGGATTGTCGATACTATCTTGGCGAATTTGGTCAAATGCGGCAAAGGATGCCGAGCGTCCGCGCTCGAACTGCAAGCCTCGTTCTGGGTCAGTCGCAATTTCGTAATACGGAGTCTCAGCCCATGCCGGCAATTGCAAAAGGGACAGGCTTAGGGCCAGAGGAAAGGCCCATTTGATGGGCATACCGCGCGTTGCTCCATGATAGATTCTCGTAGAAATAGGTCGCCCGCCCGTGATTTGACGTGCACAGATCACCGCTTTTCGTTTCATGTTCTCTTGCCCCCTGTGTTTTGAATCGCGTGGCCTTTCTCGCCGCCGCATGACGGTAATCATTAATACCTAATGAATGCCTGTCTAGAAGAAAAATGGGTAAAAGAGATTTTTCTCAGCCACAGGCGGTTTTTTGTAATCCCCAAAGCGAATATCACAGGTGCCTCTATCTACTACAAGTGTGAATAGTCAAAACTCTGATATCGATAACATCAATCTTCTGACATTCTTAACTGCATAATTCCGATGTCGCGATATCCTTGTTTATGTGCCTACCCCCTAGCACGGAGAACACTGGGACTCTGCTCGTGGGGCTTTCCTTTTTATGCAGGGCGGCAGCTCCGTACACGTCGGAAGAACGCAGACCAGGCGAACGACTGCTACCAAAATAGCCAGCCGCGCTCAAGGCTCGCGCAGTATGCCTCCTATGTCTCCACGCTGAGAAATATGAGCGCGCATACGGCCATTCGAGACGATGAGCGTTGAGTCATAGCAGGAGTTCTGCCAATAATGACATAAGAGAAACTGCGTCCCGCTAGCTCTGAGAATACCCTAGAGCTTAACTTTGGTTTGATTTCCGTGGTACAGATCGTACGCAACTTCATCGATCGCGGTTGCGCTGGCACCGCCGCTGATGATGACGCTGGCCGTGAGAGATGATGGCTATATAGTCCGCGGACGGCTGAGGTTCTTGATCGGTAGTGATCTGAGCAGGTTCAAGACAAACGGTTACGAAGCGCAGCAATATCCGAGGTCCCAGTCGATAAAGACAGGCGTCGTGCGCAATATCGGACCTGGACAAGGCCTGTCATGAACGACGAAAGGATCGAACCGGTAGGTCAATGGTCACAGCTGCTATCACAATTGAGTCTTGAGCAGATTCTGCCCCTTTTGCCAATTATTCTGTACGAGCGAGCGGAAGACGGTATGTTTCGTCCGACGCGAGTCGGCAATAAGGTCACGGCGATCGTGGGGTATCGGCCTGAGCAACTGGTCTTCGATTTCGCACTCTGGCGTCGCTCTATCCATCCCGCCGACAGCCTCTGGATCGAGGATGGTTATCGCCAATCGAGTCAGCAACAGGATTTCATTCGCGAGTACCGTTTCCGCCACAGTGATGGTCATTACATATGGCTGCGCGAGACGCTAGATCCTATCTATAGACACGGTGGACACGGTGGACACGGCGGTGACACGATCGGCCTTGTTGGGCTGATTCAAGATATCAGTACTCGACGGGAACTCGAAGAGGAGCTGGGGCGCCGGCAGAGTAAAGATGTCGTGCCCGAGGAAGCACAAGCCGATGAAGAGATGGAGCGTACGCTCAACAGCCAAGAATACGCGCACGAGGTCTGGCGCGAGCGTGCTGCCCTCTATCAGATCACGTTCAATCAGGCGGCCGTCGGCATCGCACATGTGGGAATGAACGGGGAGATTCTCCAGATCAATAACAAGTTCTGCGAAATCGTTGGATATTCTCACGATGAGATGTTGGCGATGACATTTCGGGATATCACCCATCCAGAGGATCTCAATAACAACATAAATATTTTCAACCAAGTACTAAAAAGTGAGGTGCTGACGTTTACCACAGAGAAGCGCTATATACATAAATCAGGCCGTTACGTATGGTGCAATCTCACCTCCACCGTAGTGGAGGACGACGATGGCAAGCCCAAGTACTTTGTGTCCATCGTCGAGGACATAACCCGGCGCAAGCAGGCAGAAGAAGATCTCATTAAATCAAAGGAGGCAGCGGAAGCCGCCAATCGCATGAAGAGTGCGTTTTTGGCCAATATGAGCCATGAGATTCGCACGCCGATGAACGGCATTATCGGCATGACGGAATTGACGCTGATGACGGAGCTGGACCACGAGCAGCGCGATTATCTTGAGACGGTGAAGACCTCGGCCAATACCCTGCTGGTGCTCATCAACGATATTTTGGATTTGTCCAAAGTCGAGGCGGGCAAAATCGATCTCGAATGGGTAGAGTTCAGTATTGAGCAGTCTATTGAGCAGACGCTCAAAGAGTTGCGCTATAGTGCCGATCGCAAGGGATTGAGCATGGAGTACCGCCCATCTCCACGCATGGTCGATCAGGTTATCGGCGATCCGGGGCGATTACACCAGATCTTCACCAATCTATTGCAGAATGCGCTCAAGTTTACCGATAGTGGCGGCATTTCGCTAACGGCCGACGCCAGCATGGTCGATCACGAACATGTCCTACTGCGCTTTGCCGTGAGTGATACTGGGATCGGCATCTCGGCAGAGAAACAGAAACAGATCTTTCAACCATTCGAACAGGCAGCCGCCTCGGACACCCGGCTCTATGGAGGCACCGGTCTCGGACTAGCTATCTCATCGCGCCTGGCGGAGTTGATGGGCGGAGATATGTGGGTAGAGAGCGTGGTGGGGGAGGGGAGTACATTCTACTTTACCGTGCTATTCCGCAGGCAAATACAGCACATTGAAAGCGCAACACTTCTTGTTGTGGAGGACGGGCATGAGGCGTCTCCGAGCGAGCTTGAGATCGGCACAGGTGTTGCGGAAGATATCGCGGAAAATGTCGCGGAAGATATCGTCAGCAACGGCGACGGCGACGGCGCATGCGACCGAAATAACGGACGAAGCCCGGGGATGGGCATTGAGTCGGGAGACGATGAATGCGCATTGGATTTGCGTGATATACGCATTTTGCTGGCCGAGGACAATGCCGTCAATCAGAAGCTACTGCAGAAGATGTTGGGTCGCTGTCACTGTACGGTTGTAACTGTGGGCAATGGTCGCGGGGTTATCAGAGAGCTCAAACGCCAGCGTTTCGATATGATCTTGATGGACGTACAGATGCCGGAGATGGATGGCTTACAGGCCACGCAGTATATTCGCGAACAGGAACAAAACACCGGCGAACATATTCCCATTATTGCCCTGACGGCGTTCGCCATGCAGGGGGACCGCTTGCGCTGCTTGGCCGCTGGCATGGACGATTATTTGGCTAAACCAATCGTGCCGCAGGTTCTCATGAACGCGATTGCGCGTATGCTTGAGGAAAAGCATGGGTAGAGATTGCCAACCGCGCATTGTCGACTATGAGAACTGCTGGACCCCTATCGAATGTCGGATGACGAATTTCGGAGCAGTAGGTCTGGTGCAAAAAGTGGTGAACTCGCAGTGAGGCAGGTATGCTTCTGCGAGTGCTTATTTGGTGACAGTGCTCATTTTGAGCACAGCTATTCGCAAGGAGGCAACCGATAACAATGGCATGCGAGCGTATCAATCCACAAAGCGTATATCAGCCGTTTAATAACTTTTACACCCAGGTGATTCGCGCAACCGGCAATACCCAAGTCCACGTGGCCGGCACCGTGGGTCTCGACAAAGAACGCGGGCTTATCAGCAAAGGCGATATGGCAGCGCAAACGGCCAAGACCATGGAGAACCTGGGCGAGTCGCTCAAGGCTGCGGATGCCACACCGGCGGACGTGGTTCGGGTCAACATCTTCACCACAGATGTCGATCTATATATGGAAAAGGGCCATCCGAAACTGATGGCGTTCTTTGGCGATACACTGCCGGTGTCGACCCTGGTCGGCGTGACCCGTCTCGCGAGCCCCGATTATCTGGTCGAGGTAGAAGCCACCGCGATTCTCGATACCTGACGCGGCTGCGGGCTCGCGCAGCGGCGGGTCTCAGTTGCGTTTGGCCGTGCGTGTGCGCCGATACACCGGTCCTGCGCCGCGGGCATAGGTGTGGACGAATAAGAAGGGATATTTCACGGTGGTGTTGCTGCTCGAGCGCGGGAACTTCCACTTGGGCATGAGGGCGCGCACGCATTGTTCGAATTTGCGACCTCGTACCGACGGCGCTTCTACTTTGAGCCGGTCGACATTCCCACTCATGCGGACGCGCATCTCCAGCGTCACACTGCCGGTAGCACCTTTCTGAGCCATGGCGTGCCTGACATAACACCGCTGTATCGAAGCGCTGTGTCTGGCCATGGTCCTCTGGATATCAGTGGCGCTTAGGGGCGTGCTTGTCTCTGCATGAGCCTCATTACTCCATGCGGCTGACAGCATAAGAGCAGAGACGAGTGCGAGCAGATACATATGTTGTTTCACCATGGGACCTCCTACGATGTTGGTGGCAATGTTGGTGGCAATGTTGGTGGCGATGATGTCGTACCTTTGTGCATTTTGTGGGCCAGCGTGCTGCGTCGGCACCTGCCGTTTTGGCGACCGAGAAACCAACGCAAGTTGTTGTAATTCTTGCAGTCTGCCTAACGAAGATCACCTCTGCGCATTTGGTTGCAGTCTCAATGTGCAAGGCACATGTTCATCAAGATCGGTGGGGAATTCATCACCAATGTAGGGAAAGTAGCCCCCACAAGCCAAAGCCGGAACAATGCCAAACTGACCAACAGTCGCAGCCCCCTTGCAGGTCGACGCGGTTGTGGTCCGATCCCTCTCGGGCGAAAGTTCTATCAGAGGCATGCTACAGGTGCATGCCACAGGTGCACCTGCACTATTGACCCTGGTCGAAGAATCAGGGCAATCGATGAACATCCATAGGAATGATCCCGGCTATAGCGGCGGCGAGACGATGGCTGGGAATCGGCGCCCACTCCTGTTATAGGAGGCCCGCCTGCTACGGTGACCGTAGTCCCAGCGCAACGCAAGTCTCATTCCAGGTCGTTCTTCCAGGTCGTTCCCCATGGCAACCGCAACATCGATCCAGGCGCATCTTGATGGACTAACCAAGCCGCCCGGCAGTCTGGGGCGCCTCGAAGATCTCGCCAGCCATTTGTGTAGAATTCAGAATTCGCTCCATCCCATCACGCGACCACGTGGCTTGGTGGTGTTTGCCGGTGATCACGGCGTTGTCGCCGACGGCGTGAGTGCGTGGCCGAGCGAAGTGACGACACAGATGATCGATAATATCGTATCGGGCGGGGCTGCCAGCAGCGTGTTGGCCAAGCGCTTTGATACCGCGCTCAGATTGGTGGATGTGGGCTCTCAGGGACCGCGGCGCGCCGACCGCGATTCTGCGGATGGACATAGCGATATTGGCTTTCGCGATGCCCGCGTTGGTCGGGGGACCGCGAGTTTGGCCCATGGACCGGCGATGACGGTGACGCAATTCGATGCGGCATGGTCGGTGGGCATAAGCGAGGCGCGCCGGGCGCTCGAATGCGGTATGCGCGTCGTTGCTGCGGGCGAAATGGGGATTGGCAATTCGACTGCAGCGGCGTGTTTGGTGGCCCTATTGGCCGATGTGGTGCCGAGCGCTGCCGCCGGCCCTGGCGCTGGCGCCGACGACGAGACGCTCAGGCGCAAGCGCACAATCGTGGCCCGGGCGGTGGACCGAGCCCGCCAGCTCCAGGCGCGCGCCGAGCCCGAGACGAAAACCAAGACGAAAACCGAGACGAAAACCGAGACGAAAACCGAGACGAAAACCGAGACGAAAACCGATACCGGGGTCATGGCCTCGGTGTGTGGCTTTGAGATCGCGGCAATGGCCGGGTTCTTCGCCCAGGCGGCCCAGGACGGCCTGACGCTCATCCTCGACGGTTTTATTGCCACAGCGGCGGCATTGGTGGCCGAGCGCTTGGCGCCGGGAACGGCCGAGCATATGATCGCGGCCCATGCCTCGGCCGAGCCTGGCCACCGCGCTGCGCTCACCCAGTTGGGCCTGATGCCGTTCCTCGATTGGGGGCTGCGCTTGGGCGAGGGCACGGGCGCGCTGTTACTGATGCCCATGCTCGATGCCGCCGCCGCCATCGTGAGTGAGATGGCGACCTTTGCTTCGGCGGGAATCGAGTCTTCACCGTGAGCGGCGCGGCGCCGTACTCGAATGCCTCGCCGATACGCGATAGGACAACTGAGAACCGACTGACAACCCATGCGCGAACAAAGTACCATCCGAGCCCTGTTGGTGGCTGTACAATTTCTGACCCGGGTGCCGGTGCCCGATGGACACCGGCCGGCTACGGCCGACACCCTGCGCCGGGCGATTGTGTTTTTTCCCCTAGTCGGCGCAGGCATTGGGTTGGTGACCGCCAGCTCGATGCTGATGGGGCTCATGCTGTGGCCGGCATTCTTAGCCGCCATGATCGCCTTGGCGGTAGAAGCCCTGATGACGGGGGCCTTTCACGAGGACGCCGTCGGCGATTTCTTCGATGCCTTTGGCGGTGGCTATACCCGTGAACGGGTGCTGGAAATTCTCAAAGACAGCCGCATCGGCAGTTTCGGCACGGTGGCGCTGTGTCTGGCCCTGGTCTTGCGCGGCGGTGCCATGGCGTCGTTACCGGGATTGGGCGCCGGGGCATGGACATGGTTGTGGCAAGAGGGGCTGTGGCTGGCCTTGGCACCGGTCTCCGCCATCATCGCCGCTGCGACCCTGGCGCGCTGGGTGATCGTGCTCGCCATGGCGGTCGTGCCGCCAGTGGAAAACCGCGCCAGCTTGGCCAAGGACGTCGGCGCGCAGGCCAATGGGCGCGATATCATGGTCGCGACCGTGCTCGCGATCCCTGGAACCCTCTTGTGGGCGATGCACATGCCGGGGAAGGCATTGATTTCGCTCGTCTTGCTCTTGCTCTTGACCTGGTGGTTTGCCCGCATCGTGAGGCGTACCCTGGGAGGCATTACCGGCGACTGTCTGGGGTGTTTGGCCTATGCGGCGCAGATTCTGGTACTCTTAGTCGCAGCCGCCGATATGTGAACATTTCATGAAGCGTCCCGAGAACAGTTCTGTCGCTTCGGCGCGCGTCATTCTATTGGCGCGCCACGGCGCCATTGACAATCGTTATCGCGGCCACTGCTACGGCAAGCTGGACGTGGCCCTCAGCGACCTCGGCCACGAGCAGAGCCGGCAAGCGGCCGACGACATTGCCGCGCATGCGCCGACGGTCCTCTATACCAGCACCCGCCGCCGGGCACAGATATTGGCGACCATGGTCGCCGGGTTGAGCGGGCTGAAACCCATCGTCGATGCGCGTCTCGACGAGCGCGACTATGGGCAGTGGGAGGGGCTGAGGTGGGACGACATCTATGCCCGCAGCGGCGCGGCCATGGACGGCATCATCAATGATCCCGCTGGATTTGCTCCTCCTGGGGGCGAGACCACGTTTGCCATGCGCGACCGGGTCCTTTCATGGTACCTGGCGTTGCCGCCTCGCGGGACCATTGTCATGGTTGGTCACGGAGGACCGATCGCGGCCCTCTTGGGAACCCTGGCCGGCGCACAGCCGCGAGACTGGTTCGCCCATCAACCGGTCCATGGCGCCTGGCTGATCATGGACGAGGGCACGGGCGCCAAAAAAACGGCCCAAACACAGGTATGACGACAGAGGCGAGCACAGACATGGATAGTGAACATGGCTAAATCAGATCCTCCGTTAGAACGCCCAGCCGATGGGTTGGCGAAAAACGGGCCACAAACCGAGGCGCGCTGGCGGCGGCTCGTCCGCACCGCCATCCCCGGGCCCGAGAGCGTCGCGCGCCTCGACGCCCTGGCCAAATGCGAGTGCCCCGCGATCACGGCCCGACGCGCGCGGCGCAGCGAGGTTTCGGGCGTCACCCAAGATCCCATTGTCTGGCGCCGGGGCCGTGGCGCGCACATCGAAGACGTGGACGGCAATCGCTATCTCGATATGACGGCGGCGTTTGCCGTGAGCGCTTTTGGTCATGCCCATCCCGAACTGGCCGCCGCAGTGGCCGAGCAGGCGCAAGAGCTCATGCACGGCATGGGCGATGTGTATCCCACCGACATCAAGATTACCTACGCCGAAGCCCTGGCCGCGATGTTGCCCGGAGACCTGTCCCAGTCGATCTTTGCCCAATCGGGTTCCGAGGCCGTAGAAGCCGCGCTCAAGACCGCCGCCATGGCGCGCGGACCGTGCCGCATATTGGCGTTCCACGGCGGGTATCACGGTCTGGGCCATGGCGCCTTGGGCGTCACCGCCTATCGCGATAGCTTTCGCGCCCCATTTGCCGGCGACATTCCCCAACGGGTGACCTTTGCCCCATACCCCAACTGCTATCGCTGTCCATTGAGCAAGGAGCGCAAGAGCTGCGGCTTAGCCTGCTTGGACTATGTGCGCTACCTTATCGAGCATCCCGCGACAGGTGGCGAACAGATCGGCGCCGTCATTGTCGAGCCCATTCAAGGGCGCGGCGGCTGCGTGATCGCGCCCGACGAATGGATGACGGGGTTGGCCGAGGTGTGTCGCGACCACGACTTGGTGCTCATCTTAGATGAGATATTTACCGGCTTTGCCCGGACCGGCCGCCGCTTCGCCATGGAGCATAGCGGGGTTGAACCCGACCTGGTTTGCTTGGGCAAAGGTATGAGCGGCGGCTTTCCCATGTCGGCCGCCGTTGGTACCGAGGCCGTGATGGCCGCATGGGGGGCGAGCACGGGCGAGTCTATTCACACCAGCACTTTTCTCGGCAACCCCATGGGGTGCGCGGCCGGGATGGCGGCGATACGACTATTGCAGCGCGAGCGCTACGAAGAGGTCGCCGAGCACCTGGGACAGCACGCCCTAGATAAGCTAGACGCCCTGCAAGCGCGCTTTCCCAACATCATCGGCGACGTGCGCGGCCGGGGCCTCATGATCGGGGTCGAACTGGTGCAAGACCCGAGCACGCGAGAGCCCAATGGCGCATTGGCGCTGGCCGTGATGCGGCGACTGCTAGAGCAGGGGGTCTTGATTTTGCCGTCTGGAGCATGGGGACAAGTGCTCGCGTTTACCCCGCCGTTTGTCGTCAGCGAAGACGAGATCGACGAGGCCATCGAGCTACTCGCGCATACCCTGGCGCAACTACTGTAATCTGCGGGTGCTCAGGGACAGCTTGGCCCCATTATGGCACTTCGAACATGCCGTTTTGTCCGCCAAAACCGTCGGGGCTGGCTTTGGGCGAAAACGGATCTTTGACCCATTGGCCATCGACCACGTATTTATACTGGTAGACCCCGGGCGACAGCGGGACCGTGATACTGAAGATGCCGGTATCGGGATTCTGCATCATGCTGAAGTCGCTGTTCGATGGATCCCAGCCGTTGAAGCTGCCGGCCAAAAACACTTTTTTGGCTTTGCGGGTCGGTTTGAAGCTGAACGTGACCCCGTCGGCCTTGATCTGTGGCCCCATGATGGGCGCGGCGACCTCGGCGGCGGCTTCCGCGACTTCTTCCCCCGTCTGGGCGGCCTGTATTTGCGCCTCTGCCGCGGCATCTTCCATCGCGGTTTCAGCCTCTTGCATGGCCTCATTGTCGGGGCCCGGGGTTTCGCTGCCCGGCGTAGCGCCGCCGCAGCCCACTAGAATGAGGGCTAGCACGACAGAGCTCAACATGACTATGGGGGACATCCTGTTTGCTGACATCACCTGATCCTTCTCCTATAAGCGCGGATGGTTGTGTATGGGCGACTACCCGTGCGCCATAGTAACCAAATTTGCTTCGGCGACAAGATTTGTGCTGCAGCAATGCGCATAAATGAAGCCCGCCATACATTTTACAAGCCCGGGACGAGACATTTGTCGCCCGAGCGGGGTCTATTCCGCCGTTAGGTGTATTGCACAACCGAGCGGATGGACTCGCCTTTGTGCATGAGGTCAAACGCAGAATTGATGTCGCTGAGAGGCATGGTATGGGTGATGAGGCTGTCGATGTCGATTTTGCCCTCCATATACCAGTCGACGATTTTGGGCACATCGCGCCGGCCCTTGGCACCACCGAAGGCCGAGCCGCGCCAGTTGCGCCCCGTCACCAGTTGGAACGGCCGGGTGGCAATCTCTTGTCCGGCGCCTGCAACGCCGATAATGATACTCGTGCCCCATCCCTTATGACAGCACTCCAGCGCTTGGCGCATCACCTGGACGTTGCCGATACACTCGAACGAGTAGTCGGCGCCACCGCCGGTAAGCTCGACCAAGTGGGCCACCAGATCGCCCTCGACCTCTTTGGGATTGACGAAATGAGTCATACCGAACTTCTCGGCCAAGGGGCGCTTGTTATCGTTGATGTCCACGCCCACGATCATGTTTGCACCGACCATGCGGGCCCCCTGGATGACGTTCAGGCCGATGCCGCCCAAACCGAAGACCACGACGTTGTCGCCGGCCTCCACCTTGGCGGTGTAGATGACGGCGCCGATGCCGGTGGTCACGCCGCAGCCGATATAGCAGACCTTGTCAAAGGGCGCGTCGGGGCGGATCTTGGCCACTGCGATCTCGGGCAAGACCGTGAAATTGGCAAAGGTCGAGGTGCCCATGTAGTGGTATAAGGGCTTGCCGTCGAGAGAAAAACGACTGGTGCCATCGGGCATGAGTCCGCGGCCCTGGGTGGCGCGGATCGCCTGGCATAGATTGGTTTTTCCCGACAGACAGTATTCGCATTGTCGGCATTCGGGCGTGTAGAGGGGAATGACGTGATCGCCTTTTTCAACGGAAGTCACCCCCGGGCCGACATCGACCACGACGCCGGCGCCCTCATGGCCGAGGATGGTGGGAAAGAGACCCTCGGGATCGGAGCCCGATAGGGTATATGCATCGGTATGGCACACACCCGTGGCTTTGACTTCTACGAGGACTTCACCGGCCCGAGGGCCTTCCAGATCGACAGTTTCGATGGTGAGCGGTTTGCCCGCTTCCAGGGCAAGGGCAGCTTGGACTTTCACAATAGCCTCCGGCGATGAGTACATGGAGCTATGGACGCGGCCATAGCCAGTTAAACCCTCCCACGACGGCGACGTCTGCGTCAACACTCCGCGCGCGCCCACCTGCCTCGGGGCATTTGTGATAGGTTAGCGCCCAGCTGCGCCTAAGGAGCGCGTCATACCGGCACGCCGCGCGTGCCGATTACGGAGGTAGACCAATCAATGAGCAAGGTACTCATCGTCGGCGCCGGTGGCGTAGGAGGCGTCGTCACCCATAAATGCGCCCAGAATCCCCAAGTGTTTTCCGACATTGTCCTCGCCAGCCGAACCCTGCAGCGATGCGAGCGCATTCAATCTCAGGTTGCCGAGCTGTGGGGCCGAGATATCCAGATTGAACAAGTCGACGCCGATGATGTGGCTCAAACCAAGACGCTCATCGAAAAGTATCGGCCCGATCTACTGATCAATGTCGCCTTGCCCTATCAAGACTTGCCCTTGATGGACGCCTGCCTTGAGGCCGGCGTCGACTACCTCGATACCGCCAATTACGAGCCTCCAGACGAGGCCAAGTTCGAATACAAGTGGCAGTGGGCGTACCGCGACCGCTACCGCGAGGCCGGCCGCATGGCGCTGTTGGGCTCGGGCTTCGATCCGGGGGTAACCAACGTCTTTTGCGCCTACGGGCAGAAAAAGTTATTGGACGAGATCCACTATATCGACATCGTCGACTGCAATGCTGGCGACCACGGTCATCCCTTCGCCACCAATTTCAATCCCGAGATCAATATCCGCGAAATCACACAGGAAGGTCGCTATTGGGAAGAGGGCGCCTGGCACAGCGTGGAGCCCATGAGCGTGCATCAGACCTTCGATTTCCCACAAATCGGCCCGCGCAAGGCGTACCTGCTGTACCACGAGGAAATGGAATCGCTGGTCGAACATATCCCCAACTTGCGTCGCATTCGCTTTTGGATGACGTTCGGCGAGGAATACCTCACGCATCTGCGGGTGCTGGAAAACGTGGGTATGACCCGTATCGATCCCGTGGACTTCGAGGGCAAAGAGATTGTGCCGATCCAATTTCTAAAAGCGCTCTTGCCCGACCCCACCAGCCTGGCCGAGGGATATACCGGCAAGACCTGTATCGGTTGTCTTCTCGATGGCGTCAAGGACGGCAAGCGAAAGCGGGTATTTATCTACAACGTCTGCGATCATGCCGCCTGTTATCGAGAAGTTCGCGCGCAGGCGGTCTCCTATACCACCGGAGTGCCCGCCATGGTCGGGGCCATGATGATGCTGAACGGGACCTGGCGCGGTCACGGTGTCTTTAATATCGAAGAGTTTGATCCCGAACCGTTTTTGCAAGCCCTGGCCGAAAACGGCCTTCCCTGGCATGTAGAAGAGCGCTAATCGCGCTTGCTGGAGGTGTGTATCGTGGACGGCATATTGCGAGCGTTGGCCGCCGGCATCGAAGTCGAAACGCCGTGCTATATCTGCGATTTGGGCGCGTTGCGCCGCAATCTCGACATCTTGGCCCGGGCCCAGGAGCGCGCCGGGTGCAAGATCCTCTTGGCCCTCAAGGGCTTTGCCATGTGGAGCGTCTTTCCCATCATTCGCGAGTATCTCTCCGGCGTGGCCGCGAGTTCGCCGAGTGAAGCCATGCTCGGACGCGAAGAGTTCTGCCGTCCGGCTGCTGGACCCGGCGGGCATCCGGGCACCGCCGAAAGCGGCATGCGAGGCCACGAAGTCCACGCCTATGCTCCCGCGTACTCGGCCGCCGATATCGACGAACTCGTCCCCCTCGTCGATCACATGGTATTTAACTCAGTGGCCCAGTTCCAGGCGCTTGGCGGTCGGGCGCGCGCGCGCGCGGAGGCCCTGGGCCGCGAACTCTCCTTTGGCCTGCGAGTCAATCCCAGCCATTCCGAGGTCAAAGTACCCATCTACGATCCATGTGCGCCGAGGTCGCGTTTGGGCATTCCGCCGCCGGGGTTGCCGAGCCCATCGAGCCCCGAACTGAGCGGCATCAGCGGTCTTCACTTTCATACCCTATGTGAACTCGGTGCCGACGCCTTGGAGCGCACCCTAGCAGCCGTTGAGCACCACTTTGCCGAACACTTGAAAGCCGCACAGTGGGTCAACTTCGGCGGCGGCCATCACATCACCCGCCCAGATTACGATGTCGATCTCCTGGTGGCGTTGGTGCAGCGTTTTCGCGAGCGCTACGATGTCGAGGTGTATCTCGAACCGGGCGAGGCGATTGCCATTGGAACGGGCGTTCTCGTGACCACGGTGCTCGACATCATTGATAACGACGGACCGATCGCCATTGTCGACACTTCGGCAACCGCCCATATGCCCGACGTGCTCGAAATGCCGTACCGCCCAGATATTCACGGCGCC
>JAAUYH010134639.1_pt1 | contig 20039 bp, 17 predicted proteins | sample 7278061 | NCBI WGS metagenome assembly JAAUYH01 (sample SAMN14350203, study PRJNA611818) | marine sediment metagenome | isolation source: surface marine sediment (0.6m) | place: French Polynesia: Moorea | collected 2018-08 | reverse complement strand
GTAATGTTTGTATCATCCCTTACTGCAGTATATAAACTACCTCTGCTACCGATTTCTCGGTAACCGATATATCCTCCTGAAAAGTATGTCAATTAGATATTCTCAAAGCCATAAGGAGTACTCGATTTAATTTGAACATCGTTTTGATAGGCTTGGTACGTTTACTTTGTCTTCATGTTTATGCCCTTTCATTCATTTACGAAGACGAATCAGCGTGTATATGGAGCATCTGAAACTTATATAGTTAAACCGGAACTGTTTGAATATTCAGAATGTCATTCTGAGAAGATTTTACTTGAGGAAGCCTCACCTAATAAAAATGTACTCCCAAACTATGACTGCTGACAATTATGGACGAGAGAAGTTGGTTATCAGCATAGTTACAGCTATAGGACACGAAAATAATTGGGAACTTGCAATAAGTTGAAAAGACAAAAAATCATGTTCAAGATAGAAATCGAATCAAAAGCAATAGACAATGCCATGGCAACTGTAATATATTTTTTTGGAATTCTCAATTTAAAGCTAACGAGAGGGCAGATGAGATTGGATCGAGTCATGATTTAGGAATCACATCGATGCTTGTCGTTATTCATGAAAAAGAATACTTCATAGAATACATCAGTACCTAAATTTGTTTTATTGTAGCATAGAGTGTTCTGTTTGACTTCTGTTTTCCATTTTTTATTTTTCTGCTTCAGGTTTGGTCCAGATGAGCTCTACCAGACTTTTTCGGAGGATAATCGAATTTTTTACAACGACTGGGAAAATTATCTGGGGAGAAAATGGGCATAACGGGTATATATTTATCAATTTGATTTAAAAGAGCGGATTCTTTTTTATGAGTTTTGATTTCTGCGGTATTCTATACCTCAGTGAAATAACTGTCGATCAGTCCGAACAAACAAATCAATCGTAAACCTATCACAGGATAATTTCTTACGTTTAGTATGTCTCTAAGTCAATTGACAAGTAAGATAGTCTTATCTTACTCTAGTTTGCACATTTTCTTTTTATTTCAAACAGTATGCTAACGATTTGAATATCTAGGAAGGGAATTTTGTTTATGTCCTTCGGTGATATTGTTGGACCAAATTTTTAGCGGCTAGTTCACAATATAATCGATTGGTTTCTGTTCCTGTCTTTGTTTTATAAATAATAAATTGGAAAAAAATTTTGCTGAAATAGATTAAAGTACGGAGTACAATCCATTCAATATTAGCTCCATCCAAAAAATATTCACATCTCAATTCAGTGACTTTACTTGTTTTAAGCGCTAGCGATAATGAAAGCATATAATTCCTTTGGCGTTATTTGCGGAAATATTTCGCATGACTAACTGAACGATAAGGCTATTAAATTGATTCCAATGCTTGTGTCCGTCCGTCTCTTCAACACACTAGAGCTTGCCTAAGTTTTACTTTTCAGTCTGTACGTCTTGCTTATTATTTGCCTCATATGTTGATTCCAAGAATTTCAAAAGATATTATACCGTCTTGTCAGGTTCGTTACAAATTTGCACTGAATAATCATCAAAAGGGTGATATTTGCTTTAGCCTGGGCACTCTCGGTTTTCCATGCTACCTTGTTTTCTCCAGAATCACTCTCAAGTTCCTTCTTCGTACCCGAAGTCATAGTATCGTGTCGTGTCGGGTATAAATTACAGTCTGTCGTTAATGCGGGTAATAAGCATTGCCTTCTAGAAATTTTCGGGAAATACTTGTCCCTTGTCTTCGCTGCTTTTCTTTAACTCTGATTTGCAGTGTCAAGATATTTTTTTGAGTTTCAGTGATAGTAATGACGGCAATGGAAGTGTTGGTACTACTGGTTATAGTACCCGTTGTCTTCTAGCTTAGTCTAGTTCTCCTCCTCTTATTCTCGAATTTTTCTTGTTCCTCTTTAGTTGTCTTTAGTATAGCCGAATACATATATAAGAATCATGATCCGTTTGAATCAAATTAGAATATCTCAAGCACTATGGAATTTATAAATAATTGACATCTTGTATTGAAAGCAGATGCTTAATTGATGAGAAATAACATAACTTTGTATTTTGTTGAAGGACCTTAATTGTTTCTCACGAATGTAATCATTATGCTTCATCAAATGGGATATCACTCAATGAAATCCAGAAACAAACAAACCAAAAAAATTGTTTTATCAAATTGGCGTAAATCATGTCGTGCAAAATAACTTCTGCAGCACAATGTACAGCATTACAAGCATAAATTTCATTTGTCATTTGTAATTCGTTACAATTAGCGCACTTCATGTATTCGTGTATGATAAGGATTATAACTGGAAACAGGTGCAATTAACGAAGTAAGGGAGCTGAAGGATAGAAGACAAGAATTGTCAACCACAAATTGATAGCAGAGTCATTGTCTTGAGTAAAAGTGTAGATCAAATCGTGCAGGGCCTGTATCGCCATATTTCTCGCACCAAGGACGATTTGAAGGTGCCCAGAAAATAATTGAAACCAAGGATGAAGCATAGAGGTCTAGAAGCCTTGCTAACAGACCTGATGTATTTGATATATTACGGCAGACCAGGGTGGCCAAGTGTTACAGGTAGCAAAAATGCAAGAATATGCCCTGCAGTAGTGACTGCTCGACACCCACAGTGAATAAAAATTCCGAGCAAATGGCGTACAAAAATTATAGATAGTTTCTCGAGAGCAATAACTAATGCTGAACAGTCTCAGACTGGCAAGAAAAAAACGCAACGGCTGCGGTGGTTTAGGTAGTCACAATGCTGAGGTGATTGATTAATGGTAGACGGCTACATAGCGGCGGCAGCAAGCGCAGCAAGGCAGCGGAACAATAATAATATTAACGAGGCAGTAGTGTCGGTTTTGGTCATCACATCGCGGTGGCGGCGACGGCAGAATAACTGCATACGACATCGCTGCGGCGGAAGAAAGCGCAGCACGGCGACATGCCGTTCCCAATGGTGTCGCGACGGCGGCGGTCACAAATTCACAAGCTCTAGTGGTCCGACCGTCATCCGCACTATGTAAAGAGTCGCCGCCCTCTACTAGAACGGTTTGTTATGTAATACATTAGACATTCCTTTCTGGCGAGTCCTATTCTTGATTTAGAAATAATGCATAAGTATTTTTAGTGCACAAGCATACTTAGTGCACGGATATTTTATTACACTTTCCGTTACGCACCGCTCGCTGAGCTATTTTACTTCCATAAAAACATCCGACATACTGTCGGATGAGACAGGACACATCACAATCCGCGTGCATCCCCAGGGTAGTCACTCTTTCACTTGTCTTGAAGAAGACCACTTGCGCCGACGCGTTACAACTCAGTGTGACACGTGCGACACTTGGCACTATAACCTACCGAACGTCCGGGAAGTTCTTGGAACTGTCGATAATCACGATTCAGGTGACGTTCTCACCCATCGAGAACTACCAAACATCTGGGAGGTTTCTCGAGAGCACCGACATCTGAGTTCGGTCACATACTGGGTATTCATAAACTTACCGGACATCCGGAAGGTTCTCTGGAACGGACTTACATCTGAGTTTGGCCACTTATCCGGAGTTGGAAGAATTACCGAACATCCTGTAGGTTTCTCGAAGGTGCCAACGTTTGATTTTGGGCATCTTTCTAGAATTGGTAAACCTGCCGAACATCCGAGAAGTTTTACCATTGGTACTGTTGTCACAGGTACCACTTTTTGTATTCATTCTTCCCACCTTTTTGCAGAACTTTGTGGATCGACACACAAAACGAGTGTAGCGAACCGAAAATCGAACCCGAGAAAGCGACGACCAGAACCAGCAGGGTGATTTTTTTGCTAGTCTGCACCCCGAGTAGTGAGCATGAGCGGCTATCTACTAGGAAATTTTGAAAGGCTAAATGGTAGAAATATAGAATCAATAGCATCCCTATTTAACTGATTCATTAGAAAGCTGCATAATTTACAGTCAAACTGAATGTCAGATGATATGAGGAAAGCCAAAATGTGCGCTTTTGGATATGGATATTGCAAATGAGGCCAATGGTTCGAGTATTGCAGCATTTACTGAGGGTAAAATATACATCCACACCCGTAGGTGAATACTGAAGCGATCAGTATTTCACCGTCGACGATATGTTGTAGATGAGATAGAAATCGTGACAGAGTTGGTGAAGTTCAGGAGATCTAAATAAACAATGATGAGTATGAAGCCAATGGTAGCGATCACGGCCAGTGACTGATGCTACCATGTGGGTTTCGAAACTCAAATTTTGCTAGATAGTTCATGACATTTTCGGCATCCTTTGCTTTTCACTTCTGTAGATCGGACCTGGCGCCCTCTGCACGGTTTCGTCGCCGCCGGTAGGAGACCGACTACGCACAACAGAGCGGAACCTCTGCGGGAACGGCCCCTAGTCTTTCACCTGGTACAGGTGCCTGGCGTACCTGTGGACATACTCGAAAAAGTAACCCCAAAACGGGAAGCTCGAAAATAGAATCCTCTTGGTACGCAGAATGGCAAACCCTGTGGTTGTACTTGTTAATAATCGATTTCCCCTTCCTAGAAGAGGTAACAAGGCATTTATTCACTATCAAACATTACATATGTAATGAATAAACTGAACTGAAATAATGATAAAATCAGAGGTAAGCGAAATACCAACAAATATGGGAAACATGCAATACTATTTCGTGACACGAAATGTCCAGCGTACGCGGCAGTTGAAACTTCATACCAATTTGAGCGTACGCTACAGTTGACATTCATGTCGATTCGAGCGTACGAGAAACCACAATTATACGTTCGAGCGTACTCGACAACGTGCATCATACACAATTATTACAGGGATGTACTGTGACAGGTTGAACATTGTGGAAATGGAGTGTGGAATGCAATCGAAGTGGGTCATCAGTACCTGTTCAGAGCTTAGTTGTACTATTGGAAGGACTTCAAATCTGCATCCATGCATGAAGAAATACTTTTAGGCTGATTTACTAAGGTCTACGATGAAACCCATAAGCACATGACTTTTAGTTATTGAGTACCTTTTAAAATATCAAATTTTCGACAAATCGACCGCCACATAAATCTAAAATAAACTATGGATAGATTTATTTTCCTATGAGAAAGTGTCTTCGAAAGATATGCTTAAACTGCGTGTTTTTAAAAAATATATACCGAGAAGATCGGATCACAGATAAGTTAATATTTCTCAGCTTCCCCGATAATTTTTTATTCTAATATAAGGCAAAAGATGCAAAACGCTTGATTCTCTTGCCGGATTACTTTTATTACTCCTTCTATAACATTAAATTCATCCAATAAGCTACATCAGTTGGGAAGCAAAAATTTTGTTTTAATATTTAAGAAGTTTTCTTTGCAAAACTGGCGATAGAAAGCTGAAAGTGCTCAAACTTTAGAACAAACAAGGACACGAGCTTCCCCTATTTTCAGAAATAGTATGAGATGAGAACGCGGATGGAGATCCCAAGCGAATTTCTAGGTGTGAAATAAGAGCCTTGTCGAATCTCATTCGAGGATTATCACTGTAGTTCGAAGGCTCTACAGTATTATAAATACTTTGAAAATTACTGAAGACCATTTCATATGAACCGAAGCCAATTCCGGTAATGAAACAAAGAACCCTGATTAAACTTGCCTACCTTCTTCTGTTGTCGTGCACTAGACTTATTTCAAATTTGAGCAGCTAAATGTCGTCAAACTAGACACATAAGAGGAAAGTGCCGAACATCGAAATCTCATCTTTGGCATGAAGTAGATAGGTGAGAAACGGCTTGTTCTAGGATGGCAGCACGAATAGATTCTATTGCAGCTTCTCATGGACAGCCCGTTTATTCAAAAATACTCGCGGGTCGTTTGATTTTGTGGCAAGCAGGAATCAGCACACCAATGATCAACATATTGAAAAGATTTGTGTCCCATTTCACCACAATGTTTCGTTTGATTGTAGTCGAAATTTAAGATGTGATCAGTAGAGAAAATTGCTTGTTAAATCAGCTTAATCTACTTACTCCTGTAGCTCTGAATAAAGTGAAATTAGTGTTAGATCTGCCGAGTCGATGCCGATCAATCTCTCCGAATAAAATTTATAATCGACCTTCCGCTCTTCTAATTCATAGAAATTTCCTAATACTACTTCCGTTCCGATTTTAGCACTCAAACAGTATATGTGACACGTCCAATAAAATTCAAAAGGACGTAAGAACTTTTAATATCCAAACAATGTCAATTCACCCAGTTAAATGCACTAGATTCATTATTTCATCCGAGATCTAGACATTAAATATTTTAATTTGCTGTTCGGAATTCATTTATTCAACAGAAACATTATTTAACTTGGTGTTTCATATGATTAAACAGTACCCTAATTTTTTGGTAAGAGCTGTCGGTTTGAGTGACTAGACTATGGCAACCCCCTGCAATTACTAATTCCTGTGCATGGATTAGTTAGGCGTACCGATGCACTGCTCGCAATACCGAGTTTAGTGTAAAACATTTTCTCATGTTACAGCGCCAGATCCTTTTAAATTCTTGAGGAGTAGTAAAACATAGTCTCTGTATTTCAGCTTTTTTTATCGATTTTAACTGTAAATACGGCCCTAATATGGCACTCAAACGCCATGAGTATACTCTAAATTACCATAAGGGAATCAAAATATTCTTGTTGGTTAGGACAGAATACAAAAAGAATAAGCGAAGTGCAATCTACGAAATTACTAAACGCTCTGCTTGCTCGAGCAGATCCATTTATTATTTTAATCGAACTGCATCCTTTAACAATACCAACTGTTCTATTCAGGATATTCTCTCTGCTAAGACACATACGAAAGGAAGGAAAAGAATGAGCGCGGTTATACTGAAAACTATTATACAGTCTGTACACATGCAACGTCGAAGAGAGTTCATTGAAACGGTTCTAATCACCTTTACTGAGATCAGTACGAGAACTTTAGTCGACTCTTTGATTACAGTCTGTGATTGCTGTCTAGGGATGTTGATAGCTTCGAGATTCAGTATTTGCGAACATAGTATCACCACTCACCCCGAGATGCAAATAATGTATATTTTCCGTGGATCGCAGAGCATGTTGAAAGTGAAAATCAAGTTAGTCTCCTTAATTCATTAAACCTGGCGTTAGTAGAACAGTGACAATATTTTCCATAAAAAACTTTACAGTGGGTGTGAAAATAAAATTGTGATAGAGGTAACTAATTTACTGAACTCAACTAAATTGTTAATTATTACAATGATTGAAAATGACCTTTATCGAATATCTATCCTCCCTTTTGCGTCAGACCTCTATTGGCATCCTCTACGTTCAGCAATGAGTAGTCCAGTAAGTGTAGAATCTCTTCATGTAGACTCAAAAGAAACGATCCTAAGGTAGTGAGAACATCGAAATAAGTGTTCCGACGAGAAGCTGGGACTTTTACCCAAACATCACATCTCTATCACTACAGTACGGCACCTCTAATCGAACACAAGACCTTCGAAAGGTAAGGCCACAAGACATAACTGAAGAAACCATCCGCGTGAGAACAATGTGCACAGCAGAGTCGTTACGGACACATGACAGGCACAAACAGGGGGAAAGGGGATCAAGTGTCCGCGACGACTACAGCGTGCAAGCCATATAGACAATCGCACCGAAATGTAACAGGACACGGTTAGTTTACAACTACACAAAAACCGACTGTTTCGGATCATCGTCTGCATCCGGTATTCCCGTGATGTCATCCAAGCCCTTGGTCTTCGCCGAGTAAACCCACTCATCCTTGTCCGCGTCGTACTCATAATCTTTCTCACCCAACAGGTCAAAGAACTCCGACATCGGCATAGCCTCCTGCTCCGGCGTCAACGGGCGGGCCCACGTGAGTAGGGGGTCTTTGTCCAACGAGTCCCAAGACAATACCTGTTCACCGGGTTTGATCCAGTTCTTCACACCCTTTTCTTTGGCCAACTGTTCCTCATCTTCGAGAAACTGCAAGATGGGCATCGTCCTCTCATCCTGCACTAACGACCCGCTATCCGAGCTAAACAGGCCCAGATCCTTCGGCAGCATCAGCATCGCGGGCGACGGTCGATAAGCACGTACGCCGGGCGGTGCCGTCGACGGCCCCCTCTTCCTCAGCGCCCAGTCTTCAGCAGTGCCGTACACGCCATAGCGTTCACACAGCGAGGTCAACAAGCTTCTCTGCGCACGTCGATGTTCGCGCACGGCCAGAAAGTCAGTGGACACGATGATGACGTACAGCGCATTCACGAACGCGGCCAGTAATATGAGGAACGCCAAGAAGTAGATGCCCCCAGGGTCGCGTGCCAGCGAAAACGCTACCGGGAATCGGTCACCCAAAAACAGTCGCACCGGTTCGAGCACGGCAGTCATTTCCGCCGCCACCGGGAACAAAGTCGGCCACTTCAACGCCAACGCTCTCGCGAAAACCCCAACGCCACACACCAGGGCCGTCATCCACCGACGCCACCGAAGAAACAGCCTCACTGTCGGGTTCTCCCCATCCTTCACATCCTCATTGATGTCACTCCAGCCCCACATCGCCAGCGGCAACGCCACCAGCCTCGCGAAAATCTGCACCCATAACGCCGAGTGCGAGTACCCGATGCTAGCACAAAGCCAAGCCGGGACAAGGTACGTAAGCGTCGTTGTGCCCGCCATCACGGCAGACCTCGTCACGGCTTCGTTCTCGTTCGTCTGTTCGTCCACCGCTCGCCTCGTCAGGAAAGCGAACAGCAACGGCACCACCAGGCCCAATAGAAGCACCGCCGCCGTGTCGAGGGTGAGGAACACGGCCGCAATCCCGAACGGCGAGAACCTGTTGTGTATCACACGTATGGCCGTGACGAGCGCCCATCCAGCAGCCGCGGCACACACTATCAAGAACGGTGTGTTGGGTGACCACGGCCGGAAGAGGAGGTACATCCAAGTGAAGGGCTTGTCCGACTTGTCGGGGTTCCAGGCGTAATCGTCAGCCTCGGCCTCGATCTTTTCGAAGAACTCATCGATTTTCTTGAGTTCCGGGAAGTTTTGATGCAGCCTCTCGAGGACATCGGGTGGTAGTTCCGGCATGGGTTCCTCATTTTTCCTGCGCTCGACCTCCAAACGGTCGAGCTCCTTCACCCAGTCTGGGACATAGTCGAACGACCACTTTGCCGTGATGTTCGCGGCACGACGCCTCACCACTCGGCGCGAGCAGCGCGCGGCGGTCCAGCGCGCGGCGCGACACGGCACCGACCAGCACGGCGTCGCGAATGCGGGCATAGTGGCGACGAAGGAGCAGGGAGATTACGGTTGACCTGGCGAATCGGGAGTGGGTGCGAGGTGACACTTGGCACATAATGAGTCGACATCTACTTAGTACATTTCTGGTAATTACGTAATATGGGTGCATGTGCACATCGCGTGCAAAACTGACACATCGACAGTTCGACGTTAGTTGTGCCACAACAAGACTACACGACGAACGTCAAACCTACACACGCAAGCAAGCAACCAAGTAAGTAAGCAAATACGACTCGTGCTGCCGAGTGCGCGAAGCGGGAACACAGGGCAGAATTCGGGACATGCATGGGCATGGTCTACGCAGCGAAGCGCGAACACCTGCCACTGTTCGCGTGCACGACGGCGAACGACTGGGAAATTCAAATGGGCGCCAACCAAGTGCGACGGCGTGGGCGCGGCGCGAGCGGTAGAGAAGGGTCAGGCGCGACGTCGTCGCTCGCGATTCGGATAGTGCCAACACCGCAGCGCAGATTCGCGTCGAAAGCACGAGACGGCGAGAACCACGGAGCGATGCGGGGCGTGTCGCGTGGGGCGCGACGTGTGGTGACGACAGCGAGGCCGAGGAAAACGGTTGTACTGTAGAAAGAGGGGGGACGAACCCGTGTAGATGTGCGAAAGAAAGAAAAAGGAAGATGCGAGGGAGTTTAGGTGCGCGTGGTGCGGATGAATTCGAGTTGTGTACTGTAGAGTGAGAGAAATGACGAATTCACGCACGCAGATGGGGGACATACCCTATCGCGTTTCCGTAAGGTGATCTCCGCAATTCGAGGCACGCAAGTCAGGGATTGCCGACATGCGGCGCAGCTTTGCGGCGCTGCAGATCGCAGTTGTGTGGGCATCGCACAGAGAGCGCGTTTGAGGTGTTGAATCGGTAGGGGGTAAGGCCATCAATTTTGGGACGTAGAAAGACCGGGTGTCGCGATGTATGGTGGTGTGAGCGGTATATTTTGGGTCCTCACGAGGTACAGAACAACCCAACACACATGTACTACTGTATCGTAAAGCAACAGTGGAGTAATACCCTACTATATTGTAGTAACTGTACTGTATAGAGCAAAAGCAGAGTGTGGGTTCGGTGTGAACCAAAGAGGCACTTGTTAACGCTGCGCCAGTGCTAGAAACTGCGCTTACGTCATCGAAAGCAGTGCACAACAATTCCACATAGTACATGTAGATTCCACAGCTGTTGTTGGGGTTGCCACGTCAAGTAAAGTGAGTTTTAGTGTAGAGATAAAAAATCTGCGCCTAAGTAGTTACTGCGATGTGGGTGGTTGTTGGGCGTGATGTGGAGGTTCTAGACACTTCTCAATGTCTTGCTGCGACATGTTAGGCAGATTGAACATCGGGCTCTCGCCGTGCGCTTGTTGCGGGGTCTGCGCGCTGTCTTGTGCGATAGATGTGTGCAGCGCTGCGCCAACCTCGCCCATTACCTCCTCGAAATCCAGTGATAGTAGACCGGCGGCTGCAGATGCCGTACTGCTGCTGCGCGACTTGCGAATCACGTGGCGTGGGGGTAGTGCGCGAGTGGGTAGCGGATGCAGGGGGCGCGAGGCAGCGGTGTACAGTGGCGGCGGATGTAGCGGGAGCATGGGTGGAGTGGCGTACGCGGTAGTAACGGTAGTGCTGTACAACGGCGGTGGCGGCGGCGGTGGTGATTGATGTGGTAGTGGTAGCAAGTTACTTGGCGTTGATAGCGGAGTAGTAGATTGAGCAGACGAATAAAGTAACGGGTTACTCACAACGGGAGGCGCATATGCGGTCGGTGCGTACACGGGAGGAGATAACGCGGAAGAGGATGTGTTGTAAGTCAAACTTGGGTTTGTAGTAGACACAGGAGCGTTGAAAGTACGTTGTGGTTGTGGTTGTGGTTGTGGTTGAGGAGGAGGAAGGGGATTAGAATAGGAGTGAGACTGTGGTAAAGTGGAGTAAGTGGTAGTGGGTGACGGAGCGGAATAGGCGTGCACGACACTTTCGACTTTGACACGAGGGGCGGGAGACGATTTCGCAGCTTCAGCAGCAGCAGCTAATTCGGGACGAGGTTGGTGGCCATGACGCTCGTGAACCTGTTCATGAGTGCGTGCAGAAGATTGCCAACGAAACTTTCGCCCACAATACTTGCACTGAAACGGCATCTCACCACTATGCAAACGCTGATGCGTTTTAAGATTGTCCTTCCTCGAGAAAGTGCTAGCGCACAGCATACATTGAAACTTGGGACGTGCCGAGGACCCGGCATTAGCGCGTTTCGGCATTTTCGGAGTTGATCGCAAGGTGAGATGGTCGAGGTACACGGCGGTGGCGTTGCTCGTCATTGTGGAGTGCGGCGTGAATCTACATGCGTGAAGTCGCCCCTTATTATGCTGGAATTTGTTGATGGGACGGGCGGGTGGAAGGGTGGGTAGGGATGCATGGAAAGCACAATGGTTGGTGCAAGTCGAGATCATTGCGTAGACAGTTTGCTTACATAGCAAGACGTGTGAGTTGATGATTGGTGAATACTGTCAATAGGGTAACGTGTGATTGGATGTAAGTTGTTAATATCGACACCTTGCTTGCTGTAGTACTGTTCTGTACAGCGCGAAATTACATCCCAGTTGACATAATTAGCGGCTGTTTGAACAGCGAGTGTTTTCTTCTAGCTGTTCTTCTTTTTTATTCGCATTATCTTATTCGTTTTGTTTTTGTTTGCTACGAATTTACCGCCGTATGTTCTTTTGTTCACCTCTACAAACTTGCCCTACCTACAATATGTATTACTACTACTGGAATCGATCACGAGACATTTGTATAATTTTGTTCCGTATGACCAATACCCATACCGCACTGTACAGTACAGTACCTAGTAAAACATTTCACAAATTGTACCAACTCCTCGTTGGGACACGTTAAACAGGAATTTCCTACGCTACAATAAGGTGTGAATGTCCAATCCCCACCTTCGGGGAATGTCTCACTCAAGTTTTCAAAATCGCCGTGCGATCGATCACCCCACAATCTACCCCGATCGTGCCAGTGTACCATACTGCACTGTACCTGTACAGTACTAAATGTTCATTACTTGAATACTGTACTGTACCGATTGAGTGTATTGAGCAATGCCGCCACTTGACATTCCCACCCACCGTCTCTTCGTCGCCACTTGGGACATCTTTCGTGCTAACGCATGGGTGACGTTGACCAACGAGCAATGGCAGTCTTCGGGCGTAAGGGGGTGGACTAGAATCAACGTCTCCGTTCCACACGCCGTATATTTCCTTCTCTTTTAAACTGTTTGTTATGGTGTCCGATTTTCCGCGACTAAAACTTGGTTGTCCATCGCTGTCATGGGCGCGCGCGCGCTAAGATACCTAACCCTCGCACCACCGAATCCATGGGCGCGCGACTGTACTGCGAGGAGCTGATTGGGATCTAACATAGCTGCCGCCGCGGTATGTAGTAAGATTTATGTTTCAGTAAATTATGGCGGTTCACAGCACTGTCAGGTCGATATTTCTGGGAAAGATGCTTTACTGTCTTCAAACTCATCATCATCGCCAGTACGGTACCAGCATCACCGCCGAGATCGAGTGTTCGTTACCATTCAAGGTAGAAAGCATACGTACAAGATGGGTAGTAAAAGAGTGTCAAGAGCTGTCATCACAATACTGTCAACAACAGCGGAATTGTGATGGTTGGGGGCGGGCCGCAGCATGCATGCACCGCCGCCCTTCAGACGCTACAACACGAGATTTCTTGATGACAGTGAGTGAGCTAGTGCCAGTAGTGTTTGCTGTGCACTCGCTGCGTAGCGGCGGCGGTGCATCGAAATATAGCTCCTCCTCCTATTCGCGTACACGAACGTGCGATCGCCATTTCTAAGCATTGTTGCACCACGTGACGGCCGTTGCAGTTTCGACACGAATTGTGGGGTGCGCGCCACCTCCCAGCCAGCAACCTCCCCGCACACACACCCATCAAGGTCGAACAATCGATCCGAGGTCAGCAACGCCTTGTTTTGTTTGTTTCTACGACGTGCGGTTTGTGTATTTTTGTTGAATGCGACGCCGTTAATTACATGAAGTTTCGATTAGGTGTGTTGAACGAACAATAGGGCTAGACGGGTGGTTCTGTACTGTATGACGATTACTGTAACTCACATCTACAGTGCAATATCGAATAGATTGAGAGATGAGAGCTCCTTACATAGAAAAGATGAGATTCTTTCCCTATCTAATCTCTCACGACTCGATAGATACTGGACGCTGTACCAAATCATTGAAATGCAATTGACAAATGAGGACGGCTAACAATCGGTTTGAGGACTGACTGATACCGTACAAAATAGAGTGTTGTTGCTGCTGTTAGGGTGATGTTGGTTTGACGGTACCAATTTCGACATTCCACATGAGCTGACCCGCAGCAACAACAATCTGCCTTCCTTCCTTCGCTCCTTCCTTCCTTATATTCCCAAACCTTCGCTGCTGTGAAGAAACATGCGAAGCCCTGCACCCACACCCTCAAAGACGCACACATTCCCTTACGAAATATATTTACTGTGCCCGTACGAATATGTAAAGTCGTCAGTCAGTCACCAATATGAAATCCGTGTCCCACACCACTGTTCTGTGCTCACTTTCACCTTCATTTATCTATCATTGATCTTCATGTCATGCGTACATGTTCATATTGCCGATAATGATTCAAGAAAATCATTCCCATGGTTGCCGCTCTTTCGCCACTCCGGACAGACACCTCAATTCAGGTACGGAACATCGTACAGTACAGTACAGTGTCCTCCTATCACTATCACTCAAAATACAGGGACCGTCACTCATTACGGCTCTACCCTGTTCACAACGTCACCCGACAGCCCACGCCGGACAGTCCCGCCACCTGCTCCAGAATCTGCTGCATCGCGCCGCGCACCTGGTCCGCTGTCCCACGCAGCAGCGCGTTCTCGCCGGTGAGCGCCGCGCGCTCCTTGTTTAGTCGGTCCAATCGCTGGCGTTGTTTAGTGCGACACTTCTCCACCGAAGCTCGATTTTTGACGCGCCGAATTCGCTTCGCCTCCTCTTCGTTGGCCGCCCCATTCTCCCCGCTCTCCACCGTACGCCCCCGTTTCCGTTTCGGCACCGTCGTCGTCGTCGCCACACCGCCCCCCGCACGCGTCTGCTCCTCCGCCAGCGCGCCCCACGTCGTCGGCGGCGCCGCCACCCACGGCGTCATCGCGTCCACATCGTCGAACAAGGCTTCGTCAAAAGTCCACCCGTCACCCGTCGCTCCCGTGTGTCCGCTCATCGCCGCGCACTCTACACACACTCCTATCACTATCCTTTATACAGCGCTACTCCGCCACCCCAGGTCGTCGCCACTCCGCGCCTGCAACGTCGCCGTCTCCGTTTTGTCGTGGTAAGCCACGCGCAACGCTGTTGGTGCATCAGCAATTCCCAACCGGCGTGAGAACGTGACACGAACTAGCCGCTTTGTTTAACATCTCTCGTGCACCCGCACTTCCTGTAGCGTGCACGTAATATTGCAGCATCCCCACTTTTCTAAATTTCCGCATTCATCTTCGCGTCCGTTTACTTTCGTACCTCTCCTCGACTATGGCGCCGAACCCGACGCATGGCTCGCGGAGCGCCCTGGAAAGCCTGCCTGACACGTCGCGCTTGCTTGTCCCTACGCACTCTTCTCTTCTGCGCTAATGTCCCCGCAATTTCGTCGGTTGAGGCGAGATTTTTCGCCCTTCGGTTCGAATCGTCGCATCTCCGCCGATTGCCCGGTACAGATTACGTAGTAACGTGTGGTGCTTGGGAGAGAATTGTTCGGGCAGACGGCACCAAGTAACACGCTCCGCAGGCCATGATGATCAGGCAAAATCTACTCGTGAGGTATTCGGAGGGTTCCACTGTACCTACCAGCGAGGAGTTATTGCAGATGCGCCTCGCGAGATTGGCCTAGCGATAGCTTTGCGTGTGGCGCGGGAAGCAAGCGAAACGAATTACTGTGATGTGCGCAAATCATAAATTTAGCAAAGCGTCGAATATCAAACGAATGCGACAGAGTTCGAAGTCTTGTGTGCCACCGTTTTGTAAGGCAACACGCGGTGCCAGTGCGTTGGCACGTCGAACTCGTAGTTTGAGCATCAACGGAAGAAAGTTTGCGATCGAGTTTCGATGGCGCCGTTTCAGATGCACCCCACACACGCAAATTCGACGATGCCCGTCAATTATATTTTCGCCTTGCTAACAATGACTCGTTTAATCACTGAGTAACCGATGCGCTGCTTTCCAACGTCTCACTGCTACGCCTTCTAAGTTTCTTCTCCGTCGTACAGCCCTGTCTTCCTGCGATGTGTGCATCGCGGCTATCTTGATACCTTCTTCTAATTTACAATCATTATAGCACGCGCTGTTCGTACCGTATTCCAACCGAATTGCCTATAATCTCTGCTCATTTAGACCACTGCTTCGTTTATTGGGTGATCAGAAACTAATTTGATACTGCATTTAATCTATCTCACAGCGCCCTATACGCCGCATCTGCCCACAAGGTATGATAACTATTATAGTGAGCACAGCCCATGTTTTCATTACTTCAGCCCCGCGGTTTGATGACACATAAACATATGATCCGCACTGTGAATGGTACAAGTACATACTTGAACAAGTGCAACTAGAGTAGTGAAAACTTCGAAGGATATCTTTACTTCATCGCCTTCAGTTTCTACTCTGTCTTCAATACTTGTGTAGCTGTTAGCTTGTAAGATACTGCACCCACTCAATCGTCTGTTAATTAGATAACGTGGCGTGAGAGTTTTCTGCATCGTACCCTCACCACCACGCCATCTTCCCACCTTTTCCTTTGTCATCTCTTGACAGCAAGTCAATTAGAGTTAGCTTAACCGAGAGTAAGAGAACGATCCTTGTCGAAGTTCTGGTAGAACAGTTCGAGATGCGGAACTGCTACAACAAACATGTAATCAAAATGCCGGCTTTACGCTTATCATATTTAGGAGTGAGGAGGCATTTATACCTGCAGGTGTTTCTGTATTCGACCTATGCATTTTTGAAGGTTGCTCATCCGGTACATTTGTTTCGTAATGATCTGGGACTGGAGGAATCGGCAAATGAATTACATGCTTCGTGTAGCTGATTGCGGTGCAACGAGGCAGCAATTGACTTTGATCTGGGATTGCGCAACTCTTCAAGCGACTCCCCTTCCCTTTCCTTTCTTTGTACCGCAATCATTGTTCCAACATACATTGGCTGAGGATTGACCGTATTTGTCAAGGTTCCGACAGATTCCCTGCTTTCCGAACAAGACAACAGTGACATGTATTGTACAGTCGAGAGTTCGGAGAGTCAAAGAAAAGCAGTCATCTTCATAATCTGAATGACTGGAGAGCAGGTCTCTGTCGATGAGTAGAAGAATTATTCTGAATTTAAATGGATTCTCATATTGAGTACTGTACGAGTAGAAATATCCAACAACCGACGGTTTTCTGATTATGCTAACTAATATCTAAATCACACTTGTATAAAGTCCTTTCCCATTCATAGATGTGTGGCCGAGAGAGAAACTGAATTCAAGGTACTTCGAGAAACAACAGCAAGATGATCTGAAAGTTTTCTTATGACCTTATGCTTGATCTGAGCAATACGGCATGTCGAGAGGTGATAGATTGATAGAAATGAACTCAACGCGGAGTATGATACGACAGCTTACATTGGGAGGCAAACATTCTCTCTGTCTGAACAGTCGAAGACACTTCATTCTCCAAGCGATTTCTGTAGCAAATCTGTCATACATGAAACCTCAAATCGAAATTTATTTTTTGGAACTGCAGGCTCTTGAATGTATTCCGTACGGAGATTGAATTGAGTTAATGAAATGGATTGCAAGTCTTCAAAGTTAGCTTCTCATACTAAAACCCCACATTTAAATTCTGAGTCGGTTTTGCCCCAATCGTTTTGTAATTCGCGTGTAACTTCAGAATGCCCCGCGCAAGACGAGCTGTCGAATTTCAAATTTTCACAGAATCGATACAAAAAAGATAATCAAATGGTTGTCAATTCAAAATATAAGTTCTTAAGGTATCAAAACCGAAATATTCCGACTAGAACTTCGGTTTGAAAAAGTAAAAGTCTTCTGACCAAACTTGAAAATACTTCAATAAAAAGAAGAAATTGAATGAAATTCTTTTCACGCCTGCCAAATAGGTATTCAAATCGAACTCATTAGGGGAGCTTCCAACATTTAGGGGTCAATAATAAAAACAATCCGTTCATATACCACATATCAACTGTTTCTTTGGGATTCTAGCAAAGTGCATCACATCTCTTCAATAGTTTACTTAACTGTGAAGCGAAACCTTCCTTGCTTTCAAAACTGAATATGTTTTAATAGATGTAACATTATACGAGCCATACAGACTGATTTTCCCTGTCCCAACTCGTGTTTAACAAAAGGTTCAATATTTTCTTTGCCATTCGTACTATTGGCTTAGATGGGGCGGCTAATGTTGGGACAACTACTCCTACAATTGATTGAGACAGAAAAAAGTGGTATTCAAGTCGAAGAAACAATAGAAACATTGTTGACAGCTTGGCTTAACCAGAAATTTTATCGACCTATCTCTTACTTAGCTGAAAATATTCTCTATATAAGTTAGCAAACAGGTGACAGAGGATTAGGACGTTGACGAATGCATCAATCCTTTATGAAGAATGAAGTGGATATTAAGAGAGGAGCAGTTCAATTGCAACGAGTATGACGATTAAGGAAATAAATGTTCACATTCATGTACGGACAGCCTGATCAAACTACTGGATAGAAGCACTAGGAGGAGTTCGCTAGAATTTTTACAAGCAAGGATTCGTTAACCAAATATTTAGAAAGCTGAACAACGAATGGAAGGTAGTCTACCATCAAGACTGTTAGGGACTATATTATAATCAGGGGGAAGATTCGTTTGAGTTTGATTACGTTTATCCTGTCAAGCATACGTACCGAGCGGCAAAGTTTTATACTGCTCAATTAAAACACCAGAGGTTGTACCAGAAAACCGAGTGATAAACAGAGGGTTCATGATTTCTCTTCGACACTGCTTCTCTTGAAGAGTATTCAAAAATATAAGATGGACTACCATCTAGACACGGAACATTCCTTGTTCATAATTTTTATTCAAAAATATCGAGGTTAGAAAGAGAGGACTGAACGCTAGGCATATTAATCCAATGGCCGTTTTTACGGACCTGTCTGGGAATATTTTTGGTATAACTGAAAAATTTTACGAGAATTCTTCCAGGAATCTATCTCGAGAATCGTCGAAGTTTCCGCACTATGAGCAAGGAAATCTCTAGAAAAATGTTTTAAAAACCTTTGCAAAGATGGAAAATTTTTTAGAGAGAGATCTATTTGATTTGATGACACTCGTTTGAGATGCTTAGGAGCATGGAAAGGTCGCTACGACATAATGTCTCTTATAAATGATGATTAGAAATACTTCGATCGCTCTAAGCAGGGATTGGCGCGAATTTCTTATCAAGTAATTTAGTAGTTAAAATATCGGGCCGTGTATAATAGCGAGTTTCAAACTGATGGCGAAAAGATTGGGAGCGCATAAGTTTAGTGAAGCATCTTTGTTTCGCTTGATTTTGATTCAAATGGAATAATTCTCAATACTTTCAAAGCTCGAGCTGATTTCCTATCGCACATGTATCCGAATTAGACTATACTAGGCATCTGTTAAAGACATTGTCTGCCGCCAAAAGGTATTATAAAAATGCGACAAGATTAGGTGAACCCTTAAAAGATACAGATTGGTTCGGATTATATGGAAACTATGCTGTCATCGGAATATACAGCGCTTACTTACAGAAAGATGGAATTCCAAGACCCAACACAGCCAACAGATACGCGAGATTCTGGATTAAATCAGATGATGGGATATATTAGAAATTTCAAGCTTGAAGTGCGAAATGTACTGCCATACCGGCTGTAAACGATCTAAAATAAATCGACGTACATACTATATAAAAGCAGATTCTAGTAAAGGGTTCAGTAGGAAATGTTATTGTTGGCTCTGAATATAAGTAACGTTGTTAAAACTTCAATTGTAGAGCCTATGAGATGAGGCTAAACAATACCAAAGACTCGGAATACTTGATTGCGAAGTATGTTATTTTTCTAAAATCATTCATTCAGTTAGATTTACAATATCTTAGATAACAAACATAAGCCTGAATTATCAGTTCATTTGACTATTTGAAAGTATTTTGCAAATGTCATGAGCAGCTGCAAATTTCATATATTTTTCTATGAAATATGTACTACTATTTTCTGTTACAGAATGGAAGTATTGCTTTTAAACTTTAAGCAATATTTTAAGGCAAACAATGATTTCTTTTGTATTACTCAAAATGATAGAATACTTTTCTTTTAAATTTTTCGTTTGTAATCGACTCCTTTTTCATAAAGACTCAATTTCAAAAAAATATAAATATGCAATCCTTTCTCTGCTATTGTATAATTTTGAATTACAAACGAAAACTTAGTTGCTGTCCGCAGTTAAATAATCAAAATTTAGATTCCAGCATACTTCATTCGCTTTCCTCTCTTCAATAAAATTGAGGAGATTAATTTTGAATACAGAACATGATCTAGCTAATTTGATTCGAATATTTTTTCGATTAAGTGAACAACTTGGGTTGTTTCAAAGGATTCTAAAATATGGCAAAAATCCCGAAATTTCAAGCG
>JAAUYH010107335.1_pt1 | contig 20046 bp, 22 predicted proteins | sample 7278061 | NCBI WGS metagenome assembly JAAUYH01 (sample SAMN14350203, study PRJNA611818) | marine sediment metagenome | isolation source: surface marine sediment (0.6m) | place: French Polynesia: Moorea | collected 2018-08 | reverse complement strand
TTGGCGCAGCCTCAAAGAGGCTGCGCCCCCCTCTACAATTACTTTTCGGACTTTCCGATTAATGTGAAAGATTGTCCATTTTTTTACAAGTAATTTTGCCCACCTACTTACTAGTGCCGAAATAGATGGAACAAACGGTGGTGCGATCGATGGTTTTCTCACCGATACTAATGGCAATCAGACTAATGCAGGACGCAATATTGCGGTTATTACCTACGATTTAGAGGTAGCTCCTAGTGTACCCTATACCAACTCTGATAACGATAGAGACACTTCAGAAGAATTATTAAATACTGCAACTCTCGAAAGTTATGCCAACATCGAAGGCGGACAAGACTTTCCTGATGCTGCCGACGATGCTAGTGTAGAAGTTGATGCTCCCGATGCAACCAAGTCTATTGTAACTACTTCCGAATCTTCTACCGTAGAAACTCAAGATGGTACAGGCACAAATAATAATGCCACTACTGGACGGCGTAAATTAGCTATTGGAGAAATCATTCGTTATCGATTAGTTGCTCGTATCCCAGAAGGTGAAGCTACCAACTTTCAGTTGCGCGATCGCTTGCCTAATGGTTTCCAGTTTTTAGATGATGGTACTGCTAAGGCAGCTTTTGTCTCTGATGAGGCACCGATTACTTCTGTTACTCCCTCTGTAAGCAACCCTCTTAACCTTGGATTAGGCTCGCCTGCTACTTTTGATAGCGATCTTTGGATTCAGGGAACTGATGAGAGTACTGTCACACCTACATTTGTTCTTCCCGATCCTAATATTGGTAGCAGTAGAAGTATTCGTGGTAACGATCCTGACCCAGATATTTATACTCCTAACAAAGATGTTTATTTTAAGTTTGGAGACATTAATAATCCAGACCGAGATGCTGATGATGAATATGTAATTGTTGAATTTAATGCCTTAGTAGAGAATCGAACTAATAATAATTTAAGTAACAACCGCCAGAATAGCTTTAGTGTTAATGTTGGCGTTGGCAATAACTTCAATACAGAAAGAGAATTAGCTCGCTCTAACACTATAAATACTCGCATTGTTGAACCAGAAATTACCATTGATAAGAAAGTCAATGGTAATGATACTGACACTATTCCATTTCGGGTTGATTCAGGAGATACAGTTACTTTTACTGTTACTTTTAGTAATAAAGATCTAGTTAATAACGCTACAGCATTTGACTTACAAATGACGGATACTCTTCCGTCTGAGTTAAATAATCTACAAATTGTCAGTGTAATCTCTAGTAATGCCTCTGTGATAGGAGTTGTCGATAATTCAGTCGTAGCGAGTAACGAAATTATTATTAACGTTGATGAATTACCAAAGGGAGAAAGTGTCACTGTTACCTACACCGCAGATGTAGGTGGTACTGTTACTCCCGATCGATTAATTGATAATACGGCAACCGTTACTTATACTAGCTTGCCTGGTACTGGTACAGCTAATGGCGATCCAGGTAATGCTACAGGCTCGACAACTCCAGGAACTTCTGGTGCAGACGATGGCGAAAGAGATAGTTCTGACGGTGCTGGAATCAGTCCTGATGACTATATCACGACAGATGCTGGTCAATTGCAAGCTGCTCCCCTCATACCAGCAAAAACCTTAGTAAGTACTTCTGAAGCTTCCACTAGTAACTCGGATGTAACTATAGGCGAAATAGTCCGCTATCGTTTGGCTGTGCAAATTCCTGAAGGTCAAATTCCTAATTTACAATTGGAAGATTTGCTTCCTGGGGGAATGGTTTATCTCAATGATGGCACTACCAAGGTTGCTTTTATTGCCAATGATGGGGGAATTACTTCTACTACTATTAGTGGCTCTGGTTTGCAAATAAGTGGAGATGCTCCTGTTACACCCACATTAGCACTAACATCCAGTGCGATCGCGGAAGAAAATCCTAATAGCAGTTTTGAGTCAGGTGAAAACCCCATTTTTAGTTTGGGTGATTTGACTAATGCGGATAGAGATGTAGATGGAGAATACGTTGTTATCGAGTTTAATGCTCTAGTCGAAAATATTATTGGTAATCAAGACCCCAACACTCTTGATAATATTTTTGAAGTACGTGCAACTAATGCTACTACCAGACAGTCTGACCCAGCAGTCACTATCAATATTGTTGAACCTTCGATCGCTAATGTTGCCAAAACAGTTTCTACCGATGGTGTCAATTTTGCTGAAAGTGTGACTGGAGACGCAGGAGATACTCTTACTTTTCAGGTTACTTTCTCCAATACAGGAAATACGACCGCTTTTGACGTTAATCTTACCGATAGTATTGCCGATCGATTCCAGAATCTCAGCAATATTCAGATTGTTGATGGTAACGGTAACTCTGCCTTTAGTAATCAAGGTAATACTACCGCTTTTGAAGTAAATTTAACTGACAGCTTACCAGCAGAGCTAGAAAATTTAGTTGTTAGTAGTATTATTATCAGAGATGAAATTGGTAATGATGTCACTGGCTCTTTTACCACTATTGATGCTTCTACCAGCACTATTGTTGATGTTGAAATAAACCAGCTTCTTAAAGACTATAGTGCAGAAGTTGAATATACGGCAGATATTATCAATAATATTGCCCCAGATACTTCGATCGATAATACGGTTAATGTTACCTATTCTAGTTTACCTGGAGATGATACTGATGGAAGTTCCAGTACTAGTCCTGGAACTACTAGCAATCCTACTGATTCTGATGTTAATGATCTGATACTAATCCAGTTACGGCAACTGTCAATGATGGTGCTGATGCCTTGCAAGATTCTTTGGGTTTACCTACTGGTGCTTTGAGTATTAAACGAAACAATTCCGGCAATGATAACTTGTTTCGTACTCCTAAAGAAGGCTCTGGGATTTATCAAGATTTTAGTTTTACGATCACTCCTGAGGATGTAGCTGACGGCAAGAATGTTATGCAAATTAGCTTTAATTGGAGTTATTTAACCAATGATGCTACTGATGCTGATTTAGGAGCTCAAGATTTTGGATTCTTTACAGTTTTCGATCGCAGTAGCGATCTCAATTCTCGTTTTATTAATGTCTTAGATGACAGTAGTGGAAATATAGGCACACCTTTAAGTTCTGGAACAACTAATTTTCAGGAGGTTAATACAACTTTCTACGATCGGAATAATCTTTTCACCTATCAAACCACTTCTTTGTCTGCGGGAATTTATAATTACCGCATTGGTTTTGGTGTCGTTGATGTAGATGGACTCGATCGCTCTTCTGCTCTTTTGATTGATAATTTTAATGTTCGGGAAATTCCTTTTGAATTTTCTCCTGGTTTTGGCTTAATGCTTATGACTGGTTTTTTTGGTATTAACTATTACCGTCGTTATAATTCTAATATAATACGGTGTTTTCTGAAAAAATACGGTGACCGCTTTATCTAAAGCTTTTGGACATAGGTAATCACCTATAATGTCTTTGAATTTTTTTAATCCCTGATAATTATGACTACACAATCAGAAATTCCTACTCTTGCAAGCCTAGAGTATATTGCTTATCTGGATGAAAATGGTTCTTTGACTGAAGATAACCAAAAAAAAATTGGCGTGTATGCTATTTTCGATCGCGACCGCCAACTGAAATTTGTAGGCTACTCCCGCGATATCTATCTCAGTCTGAAACAGCACTTAATTCGTAAACCTCAAGCTTGTTACTGGCTGAAAATACAAACTATCGATCGCCCTAATCGGTCAATTTTAGAAGAAATACGACAAGCTTGGATCGGAGAAAATGGGACTAATCCTCCTGGGAATGGAGAAGAAGAAGCAATGTGGACGCAACCAATAGATGCTAAACTCACTATGACAGAGGAAGAAAAGGCACAATATCAACAAAGTGATGAGTTAGGAAAAACTAAAATTTACAAAAAAGTAGCTAGACGAGTAGAAGAAACTGTTAAGGAACAATTAAAGGCACGGGGAGTCAATATGGATATCCGTTTTAACCCCAAAATAAAAGAGCAAGGTTTATTAGATTTAAAATAGGAAATAGGTAATTATTCTGAAACTTCTGAACTTCTGAACTCCTGAACTTCTATAACAAGACTATGAAAGCTGCACTACTGAATAAACGCTACCGTATTTTAGAAACTCTGGGACGAGGAGGGTTTGGAGAGACTTATTTAGCCGAAGATACCCATATGCCTTCGGGAAGAAAGTGTGTTATCAAACAGCTAAAACCAGTTGTCGAACAGCCTCATATTCCGTTGTGGATGAAAGAACGGTTTCAAAGAGAAGCAGCGATTTTAGAAGAGTTGGGAGAAGGACACCCTCAAATTCCCCGACTTTATGCCTATTTTTCCGAAGAAGACAAGTTTTATTTAGTTCAAGAATGGATTGAGGGACAAACCTTAGCCCAAAAATGGTCGAGTACTGGCAATTTAGATGCAGAACAAGTAATTAGTATTTTAGTCGAGCTTTTACCAGTTTTAGACTACATTCACGAGCGTCGGATCGTGCATCGAGATATTAAACCAGAAAATATTATTCTGCGCGATCGCGACCTTATGCCTATTTTGATTGATTTTGGCGTAGTTAAAGAAGCTATGGCTACAAAAGTTCATCCTAAGCAAAGTAGTGCATTTTCTGTCTCTATCGGTACTCCTGGTTATATGCCTTCCGAACAAGCTGCTGGTCGTCCCGTCTATTCTAGTGACTTGTATAGTTTAGGATTAACAGCTATTTTTCTCTTAACAGGAAAATCTCCTCAAGATTTAGAAGCAGACCCCCGTACGGGAGAAATAATTTGGCAAAAATACGCTCCTAATTTAGATGAAAAATTGACTGCTATCCTAGATAAAGCAATTCGTTTTCACCCCCGCGATCGCTTTTCCTCTGCTAGGGAAATGTTAACAGCCCTTCAATCTTCTTCCCCTGTTAGTCAGGTAATATCTAGGACGATGAGAGTTGCTCCAGGAAATATATCATCTCCAACTGACTATATTTCTCGATCGGACAAAAACTATACAGTTGCTTACGATGCTCCCTCTTCCAGAAAAAGTAATTGGTTCGTTAAAAGTTTCTTATTTTTCTTTATTACTACAGGAATTAGTTTAGGTGCATTTGTTGCTGGATTTTCTCTGTTGTCTAATTGGTGGAATTCTCGTCCTACACCTTCACCCCAAGCTAAAGTAGAAGAGTCCAATCCTATTAGCATTACTATTCCTAAACTTAACAAACCAGAAAAACCCAAAAAGCCAGAAAAATCAACCGAAGAGTTAGAACAAGAAGCCAAAAATCGAGAAGAAGAAGTAAAACCAGCAGAAACAAAAACAAACTTAGAAGCAGAATCTGAAATTCCTGAGGTCGTCATCGATACTAAACCAGCACCTAAACCTACTCCTCAGCCAGAATCTCAACCCCAAATAAAGGTACCCATTATTACTACAGGCACATCTGAAAGCCAGCTTGTTAGTACTTTAGGTAAACCAACGACTCAAAGAAAAGAAAGACGTGGCAGAGGACACACTCTTACTTATCACAATGTTGGTGCCGATCGAGTCCATCTCAGTTATCGATCTGATAGTAACGGGAAAATACGCCAAACCGATATAGCCTTGTCTCAATCAGTCAGTTTAGGGGCAATGCAAGACACTCTAGCTGAGATGTTGGGGGGTAATGCTCCTGCTGGAGTTAAGGAAAAACTAAGAAGGGTGTATTCTCGTCAAGCTGCATTTAGTTTTTTTAGAGTTGGTAATCTAGAAGGCAAAGTTCAGCGCGATGCTAAAGATAGAGTTAGTATTTCTGTTTGGGAATCAGGGTTTTAGCACCTACTAAAAACCTAAACAAAGTTGCACATACTTAGGACCTTGTTTAGGGTCGGGACTCGGTGATTTCCCTTGATTACGATTTGATTGTTTACTGGCAAGAGAGGGGCGCGAAGCCATCTCATTGATATCACCGTTATCACTATTTCTAGCTTTAACGTCACTGCCAACAAGAATATCCCCTAGGGTTTTCATCCAATCAAAAAGTTTTGAACGTTTGATTTTGTTATTCTTGAGATATCGTGCAATACGATTCCAAGTTGTCCAAGAATGCCTAGATCGATCCTCTGGTCTTACTAGGCAGACAGGGGCGCGTTCGCTATATCCCATTGCTCGTCGGGCAATGGTCATAGCTGCTGCCGTCCCTGAATTTAAACCATATCTAGGCATGAATTTAATCATGCCAATAACACTGGTAAAAGCTGGATTAACTTTATGCAAGCCAATTCCATAACGCTTACATCTTGAAGTCAACGTTTCTCTAAACATACTCGTGGCGAGATTAGATAGCATGGAATTATAAGTTTTTGATGCTTCACTCATACTTGCTTTCTTTTTAGAAAAATCTAATGATTCAATAGCAATAGGACATTGATAATTAAATGCTATATCTGTTAATTTAACTACCAAATTACGCATCATAACTTGTCTTTGTCCTGAAGAAAAACCCTTCCACTTAAAGTTAAGTTTCCCTTGAGCTTTGATATTACCATCAGCTAAAATATAAGCCCATTCAACAGAATCGTGGTTAAAATCGACTCCAACACAACCATTGTCAAAAGATGTGGTAACTGGAATTTCAAGAACGTAAGTAGTGAGATGAATATACCACTGGTCTTGTTTCTGCTCTCTCCTGAAAATTTGTACCGTAATCGGCTTTTGTTGTTGTAGCGCATAGAGTAATGATGATTTTCGACGACGGCGACATTCAGTAACTTGAAAAGGTATTTCTAGGTTTTGCCCATATCTGAATTGCATAAACCGAGGTAAAGTGACAACAGCTTTAAAATCATCCCCACCCACGAAAAAGATTTTAATCATTGTGCCACCACCATAAGTAGATTTACCAACACAATAAAATCTACCACCACGTTTTTTCTTCCAATCAGATAACCACTCATCGTGAGATGAATAGCCATTTTGTTCTAAGTGATCTTGAGCGTTAAATAATTTTTTGGAGCCAAAACAAATCTGTAATCTTTCTGTCGATTCTAGCTGGTTCAGTTGTTGTTTTAATGATTCAATTTTTAGCAGTTTAGACTTTAAACCCTTAGCTACTAATCTCTGTTTTTTCGTAGGATTATGAGTCGAATCTAATTCCTTTAAAATATCTTTTGCTTTCTGGGTTTTCTTCTTGATCTGTTCTTTAAGCCGTTTAATATTAAGTTTTTTTGCCGTAGTTAATTGAGAGTAAGTTTGTTTGACCTCAGTAGCGATAGAATCAGCCCAAGCCCATTGAATATTAAATCTAGACTGATAGGATTTTTCAATCTTGTTCTCGCTCATGCCGTGTTGCATATCATTCAAACCAGTACGACGTATTGATTCGTAGTGATTTCCTAGAACATCAAGAATAGGGCACCCTTCAATTTTGGCTTCGACTCCTATCCTGAGTCCTTTGGTGAAAGATGGCATGATCTAGCATTGAAGTTTGTTTGGCAATTTTAACAGAGTTTCACGAGGTATGTCTAGTATATCTCGTATAGCTTTCTCTTTCTCTTTTCTATAGCTTCTTGACCCATACAGTTAGTAGTTAGTAGTTATTAATCATTATCATTTTCCTATCTCCCTTGTCTTCCCTTTTTCCACTAGGCAATTTATTTTGCATTCCTACTTATGTGTCTTTTTGATGGTGTACTTCAATAACAGTATGAACATTACCTCTGGGAGAAAAATCTCCTTTAATCGTCACTTCTAAGGGGTCGCAAGCAGCAACAAAATCATCTAAAATTTGATTGACCGATTCTTCGTGGGAAATATAGCGATCGCGATAACTATTGATATAGAGTTTTATTGCTTTTAGTTCTACTACTTTTTCATCGGGAGTATAGGTAATGTAAATAGTGGCAAAGTCTGGATAGCCAGAAAAAGGACACTTACAAGTAAACTCTGGTAGTGTAATATCAATTTTGTAGCGTCGCCCTACTCTGGGATTGGGAAAAGTAATTAATTCTCCTTCGGCGATCGCTCTTTCCCCATACTTTACTTGTTGATTTTCTGATTGAGAAGAATTAGACATAAAAGATCGAGCTATCTTCGCAAAAATTAATATTTAATCCATTATATAGATTAGTTGTTAACTTCAATAAGCTTTTTCTCCCAAGCTAAGGTAGTTTCAACGATCGTGTCTAAAGAATTATATTGAGGTTGCCAACCCAAAACATTCCTTATTTTATCAGCAGCAGCTACAACGCAAGCAGGATCCCCCTTTCTTCTTTCAGTTTCAATAACCTTAAAATCTACTTGAGAAATCTCTTTCACCTTATCAATAACTTGACGTACACTATAGCCTTGACCGTAACCACAATTGAGAGTGTGGCTTTCATTTGCCGTTTGTAGATAGGTTAAAGCATCCAAATGAGCTTTAGCTAAATCCTGTACGTGAATATAATCTCGTATACCAGTACCATCTAAGGTGGGATAATCCGTTCCAAAAATACTGACAGAATCACGACGACCTAAAGCTGCATCACAAGCAACTTTAATCAAGTGAGCGGATTTTTTACTACACTGACCGATCTTACCCGATACGTCAGCACCAGCAACATTAAAATAGCGAAGGATAACATATTTAAAATCTGATGCCAGACTATAATCCCGAATAATTCTCTCACTCATTAGTTTAGAACTACCATAGGGATTTATAGGTACAGTAGGTGAGGATTCTGTTACTGGATATTCTTTAACTTCACCATAAACAGCAGCAGTACTAGAAAAAACAAACTTATTAACGGCAAATTTTTGACAGCATTTCAATAAATTGAGAGTATTAGCGGTATTGTTGTCGTAATAATGAAGAGGCTTGACAAGAGATTCTGGGACAGAAATACTAGCAGCAAAATGTAAAACGGCTTCAAATTGATATCGGTCAAAAAGATCGGCTAATTTAGTAAAATCTTGCAAATCACCTCTAATTAATTTGCCATAAAGTAAAGCTGAAGATGAACCAGTAGAAAGATTGTCGTAAACAACAACATCATAACCAGCTTTTCCTAGTTGTTTGATGGTGTGAGAGCCTATATATCCAGCACCACCAGTAACTAGAATTGTTTGATTCATAAGTTAAAAGATAGTAAATAGGTATTAAGTAATAATAATAAAATCTGTTACTGAAGATTAAGATCGCCAAGTACGAATTACTAATGTTCGATATTAACAATTTTTGACATTTATAAAGCGTCCAACCAACATAAATATGTCGGGGACGCTCTAATTTTTGTTTATTTATTTATTTATATTTAGGGTCTTTATATTAGCTGACCCCATTTGAGCTTATATATAGGATCCCAGACATTTCGCTTAAACATTCTTTTCGTAATATTTTTTTTATATTTACTAATCTTACTTTTATTGCTGTTTTGTAAACTTATGTCGATTACTAACCAAAGATACTCCCAACTTTTGAGATATCCAAACTTCAAAATTACGAATTTTATAAGAACGAGCAGCGATTAAAGGGTCTACCATGGGTTCGACTAAGATAGTAAACATACCCAAACGGTTTCCTGCCAGTACATCAGTGAATAATCGGTCTCCCACCATAGCTACCTGCTCTACAGGTAGATTCATGGCTTCTGCTGCTTGTCGCAGTTTTTTACGAGAGGGTTTTTTTGCTCCTACGATGTAGGGTAAATGTAAAGATTTAGCAATATTGCCGATACGAGTTTGGCTCAAATTATTGCTAACCAGCCAAATAGCTGCTATTTTTCTTATTTCTGCTACCCACTGTTTTAACTCTTCGGAGGCTTCTTTTTCTTTCAAAGGAACCAATGTTTCATCAACATCTAGCACTAGACCTTTAATTTGATACTGCTGTAAAATCTCCGCAGTTAGATCGGTGATAGTATCTCCCAAGATTAAATCTGGCTGTAGTAAAATTGCTTTATTCATAGCACGCTCGATTTAGATCGCTAACTTTTATTTCTGAGCTTGAATAACTTGTAAACTTCCCCCAGCATATAAGTTCTGAGTCAAGACATCAAAACCTTGTTTGGTTAAATTTTGTCTTAGATTATTTTTTAGTAATTGCCATGCTGTTTCTGTTTCAAACAACCATAAGAATATAACTAAAGGAAGCCAAAAAAACCGATTATTAGGTTGATGAAAATCGACTAAAGTAAAAATACCTCCTGGTTTTAAGACTCGATACACTTCTTTAAAAATCTTCTCTAGTTCTTGAGGAGTCATTTCATGTAAAGCAGAACTAGTATGAACTAAATCAAACTGATTATCTGGTAAGGGTATATCTTGGGCTAGTCCCTCTACATATTTTGCTTCAGGAACATTATTTTTAGCTCTGGCTAAAGCGACAGGAGAGATATCTAACCCCGTAACACAGTCACTTTTTTGTACCAAAAATTTAGTAGTTTGACCTGCTCCACAGCAGAGGTCTAATATTTCAGTATCGCGATCGATTACTAAATTTTGTAATGCCAATTGACGGAATCGCTTTTCTCCCCCTACCCCCAAAGCAGCCAAACGCGATATAGCATCGTATAACCATTGATATTGATAACTCAAAGTTCTTAGAAATGTTGCCAATTGTTAACCTCTCTAGTTAAGTTCTGTATATTCTGACAATGAAAACCCATTACAAGATATATTGTTAAAATTAGTAAAGAAAACTGAAAATTAAGATAAGTTATTAAAGTTATGGGTCGTATAGGAGTACTATTACTGAATTTGGGTGGACCAGACCAAATAGAAGATGTCCGACCTTTTTTATATAATCTATTTTCCGATCCGGAAATTATTCGCTTACCAATTAAAGCACTACAAAAACCTTTAGCTTGGTTTATTTCTACAGCAAGAGCTAAGAAATCTCAGCAAAACTATTTACAGATTGGTGGGGGTTCTCCTTTACGGAAGATTACAGAAGCTCAAGGAGAAGCTTTAGAAAAGAAGTTAGCAGAATTAGATCGAGATGCCAAGGTCTATATTGGTATGCGTTATTGGCATCCTTTCACAGAAGAAGCGGTCGCTAAAATTAAGCAAGATAAGATTGAAAAACTAGTTATTTTACCTCTTTATCCACAATTTTCAATAAGTACTAGTGGCTCTAGTTTTCGCATTCTCGAAGAAATGTGGGCAAAAGAACCCGATTTAAGAGCAATAGACTATACTCTTATCCCTTCTTGGTACGATCATTCAGGCTATTTGCAAGCTATGGCAGATTTGATTGCCAAAGAATTAGAACAGTTTGAAAATCCAGACCAAGTTCATATCTTCTTTAGTGCCCATGGTGTTCCTCAAAGCTATGTCGAAGAAGCAGGAGACCCCTATCAGAGAGAGATTGAGGAATGTACTCGCTTGATTATGCAAACTCTCGCTCGACCTAACGAATATACCCTGGCATATCAAAGTCGTGTAGGGCCAGTAGAATGGTTGCAACCATATACAGAAGAATCATTAAAAGAATTGGGAGAAAAACAGATAGACAATTTATTGGTTGTGCCGATTAGTTTTGTTTCCGAACATATAGAAACTCTCCAAGAAATTGATATTGAATATCGAGAAGTCGCCGAAGAAGCAGGAATTAAAAATTTCCATCGTGTCCCTGCACTCGATACTTATCCAGGATTTATTGACTCTCTGGCAGATTTAGTAATTGATTCTTTGGATAATAAACCTTGTACTTTTAGTGAGGTTACTCATCCTAAGAAAAATATGAAGATGTATCCTCAAGAACGTTGGCAATGGGGAATGACTACAGCAGCAGAAGTTTGGAATGGTCGTTTAGCTATGTTGGGATTTATTGCTTTGTTGCTGGAATTGATTAGCGGAAATGGCCCGTTACATATGGTTGGATTGCTTTAATAGCTATCAGTTTTTGACAGTTTACTTTTGTTGTACCAATCGCGCCAAGCTGTAGCACTTCGGATAGCAATCCAAAGTAATAGCAAAGCAATTAAACCACCTTCCTGTGGTGCTTCAAAAGCAAAAAATACTAGCGCGATCGAAAGTACATCTTCCACAATCACCATCCAAATAGGAATGCCCCGTAAGCGAAAAAACCAACCAACTTTTACTAAAGTTAGTAGTAAAGCAAATATGGCGCCTAAAAAACCAAGTAGCCAAATAGGGCTAAAATCGAGATTAAAAATCTTAGCTGTTGCCACAGCAATTAAAGCACCAACTACAGGGCTACATAATAATTGAACTATTTGTAAAATTCTTTGCCCAAGTAATTTTTTAGAAGCAAATAGTTCAAATAACGACCAACTAATCAAAACTGATAACAAAATTGGTGGTTTTATTAGATTTAGAAACGGTAAATTAGACCACAGACTTTCGCCATACAATAAACTAGTTACCAAAAGAGGTAGAGCAATTCTGATTCCTGCTGCTGCTGAAGCTGAAAGTACTGCCAAAACTAGCATCATCATGACAGTTACGAAAAATGTTAAGAGTACCTTGTAATATAACTAAAAAAAATACCTATGTCTGTGATTAACACCAATCTGTGGCTTATTAAAAATAAAAATTGGTCACTGAATTTAGAGCGGGAATTTTAAACAAAAAAAAATAGTTTTAGCTTATCCCGAACGCAGGTTATTTACTTAGTATTTGCAGGCTTTAAGGTAAAATGTGTCATCTCAACAACATAATTTAAATACCAAATATTCATAAATTCATGACCAATTCATCCAATCAAAACCGTTCTCAATCTAAAAAAAATAACCTCGATCCAGAAATGTATGCTCGGCTCAAAGCAGAAGCAAAAGCTCCCTATAAAGGTTTAAGAAAGTTTTTTTACCTAGTCATAGGTGCATCGGGATTTATTGGTGCTGTAGTTTTCCTAGCAAAGATAATAGCAGGAAAAGATATTGCTACTGCCTTACCTAATTTTGCTTTGCAAGTTGGTCTGATCGCTCTAATGATCTTTTTTTATTCTAGAGAAGATGTGAATAAGCAGGAAGGAGAAAGTAAGTAAATAGCAAGAACCCGAAGCAATACTTCTCGAATAAGTCTCTTTATTGAGCGAGAAAGATTGCTATCGCTAATTGCTTCCCTTTGCCCTCTCTCCTAACCTCGCCCACAAAGTGGAATTGCCAAACTAGAAGTATTGGAACCCGAAGGGCTAAAAGCTAAAAGCTTATAGCTGATAGCTTTTGGCTATCCCAATCAATAAACTTTCTGAATCCGAACTAACGTTATCTACTCTTCCGAGTCACGATCTGGTGATTCCTGAGAAGTGATAGAGTTAGCATCTGTTTTTGCTCCTATTGCCAATTGCTCTTTCACTTGTTGTTCGATTTGAACAGATAATTCTGGATGTTCTTCTAGATATTTAATCGTATTATCCCGACCTTGACCGATATTATCGCCGTTGTAACTATACCAAGCTCCTTTACGTACCACAATATCATTATCTTCCGCTAAATCCAACATACATCCCATTCGAGAAATACCTTGACCAAAAATAATATCGAATTCAGCAATACGGAATGGAGGAGCAACTTTATTTTTAGCAACTTTGACTTTAGCGCGGATACCGTATTCTCCCTCGCTGCCTTTTTTGAGAGTTTGAATTCGGCGTATATCTAGCCTTACAGAAGCGTAAAATTTAAGAGCAGTACCTCCAGTGGTAACTTCAGGACTACCGTAGGTAACACCAATTTTTTGCCGAAGCTGATTGAGAAAAATCACTGTAGAACCAGATCTACCGATATTTCCCGCAATTTTACGTAAAGCTTTACTCATCAAGCGGGCTTGTAGGCCTACTTGATTATCACCCATTTCTCCTTCTATTTCTGCGCGGGGTACCAGGGCAGCAACAGAGTCTACTACTACTAAGTCTACCGCTGCCGATCGCACCAACTGATCGACAATTTCTAAAGCAGATTCCCCATGATCTGGCTGTGCTACTAATAGATTTTCAATATCTACCCCTAAAGCTGCTGAATAGGTAGGATCGAGCGCGTGTTCGGCATCAACAAAGGCTGCTACTCCTCCTGCTTTTTGTACTTCGGCGATCGCATGAAGTGCTAAGGTTGTCTTACCCGAGCTTTCTGGACCATAAATTTCGATCACTCTGCCTTTTGGTAAACCTCCCCCAAGAGCTACATCCAAGGTTAATGCGCCAGTAGAAATTGTTTCTACTTTCATTTGGGTAGCATCTCCCAAGCGCATAATCGAACCTTTACCAAAGTTGCGCTCGATTTGTTTTAAAACCAAATTTAAGGCTTTTTCTTTATCGGGATTAGTAGGAATATTTACAGTAGTTGCCATAAAAGCCTCAATAATTATCTAGAAACAAAATTTAATGCAATATAATACGGAAGGAGCTCTTCCCTACCGAGATAGTTGTTAGTTACTGATACTAACTTATCTACTAAACTTTTTTTGCTGGTTTTGGACTAATAATTCTCTTGACTAAAAAATCATCTTTTCTATTTTAGTGCAGAAGTACTGCTTTATGTAGATATATTTTTTTGACTGCGGAATGGGGTCACCGCAGAGGTCAGACCCCGCGTCGGCGTAAGCGGTCGGAACTTGGCGACGGGGCTTTCAAGGGCGCGAACCTGTGTCGCGCCACAGCCCCTCAGGTTTCCTCGCCTTAAGCACGCCGACCGAGCAAGGGAACGCTGACCTTAGCACCGTCGTTTTACTGTGAAACAGTTGCCGTGCGGAGGTGTCCTCCGTCGAGCAAACGGTACGAACCCGAAGGGCGGTGTAACGGTGACTCAATTTTGAAATAAGCTTACTAATCTGATTTTATATTTAGGTAACCAAGAAAGATGATTTCTGTGAGGTTTTCTTAACTAACTTTCGCTCTAATAACTTATGCAGCTTGTTTCAAAGTAGAGTTTTTAGCTAACTTACCATCTTCCATATGGACAATGCGATCGGCTACATCTAAAATACGGTTGTCGTGAGTAACCATCAAAATAGTGCTACCTTGTTCTCTAGCGAGTTTTTGCATGAGGTTAACCACATCTCGACCAGATTTACTGTCTAACGCTGCTGTCGGTTCATCAGCTAGAACAATCGCGGGATGAGATACCAAAGCACGGGCGATCGCTACTCTTTGTTTTTGTCCCCCAGATAAGTTATCGGGATAATATTCAAGTCGATCGTCTAATCCTACTTGTTCTAACATTTTAGCAGCGCGATCGTGCATTTCAGCTTGAGAATATTTGCCGTGTACTTCTAAACCCATCTGTACATTTTGTAGAGCCGTTAGACTTTTATGGAGATTATGAGCCTGAAAGATATAACCGTTGTTTCTTCTTGTCTGTATTAATTGTTCGGTTGTCGCACCGCAGAGTTCTTGTCCTAGTATTTTTAAACTACCAGACTGAGCAGAACGCAAACCACTAACTAAAGTTAATAAAGTAGTTTTACCAGAACCAGAAGGTCCTGTCATCAGTACAATTTCTCCTCTGTTAATTTCTAAATTGATATCAAATAAAACTTGTTTACGGAGTTGTCCCTCACCAAAATAATGGTTGAGGTTGTGAATATAAATTACTGGATTTGTTGATAATTTATTGTTCTGCATATTAATAAGATTCCTAAAGAATTTTGAGTTAATTAAGCAAGATTAAGTTGGTAGTTTGAATAACTTTAATGATGAGAAATAAGTGATAAGATACTAAACTCAATTTATCTGTAATTTGACTATGTTTGGTACACAAAATATTTCTGTTTTTTTGGTAGCAGCAATTTCACTAAATTTATTACCTGGTGCCGATACTTTGTATATTATCGCTCGTAGCATAGCCCAGGGAAGAAAAGCTGGTGTTATATCAGTTTTGGGCATAAACACAGGCTTATTTTTACACACTACTGCTGCTGCACTGGGACTGTCAGCTATTTTAGCCACCTCAGCAATAGCATTTACTATTGTTAAATGGATTGGTGCTGTGTATTTAATATATTTGGGTATCCAAATGTTCATTAATGATAGTTCCTCAAAAGATATTAAGGTTATAGCAGAAGCTAAAAGTCTATGGACGATTTATTATCAGGGAATTTTAACTAATATTCTCAATCCAAAAGTTGCTCTATTTTTTTTGGCATTATTACCGCAATTTGTCGATCCAGCTAGTACTTATAAAGTATTGTCATTTTTCTTTTTAGGTTGTTTATTTATCACTACTGATACTTTATGGACTTTATTTCTTGCTTTATTATCAGCTAAGGCTTCTGGTTTTGTTCGTTCCCAAACTAAGTTGATAAATATGGCTAGAAAAATAACAGGAGTGATTTTTATTGGTTTGGGAATTAAGCTGGCTACGGAACAAGCAAAGTAAATTATCTAGTAATTTCATTTGATAGTAATAAATTATCAAGCTATAGTCATACAAAAGAGATAACCTTGTATAGCTTTAGAATTTGTCATTTGAAACTTAAATAGAAAAAATAATATGGTGTTATCTTCAGACATAATTCTTGAAACAGATCGATGTAAACTTAGGCAAATTAAAAAAGAGGATATTCCTTTCATTTTTTCGGCAACTAGATATAAAGGTTTTAATGATGGATTACTATGGGATGCACCAGAAAGCGAAGATGAATTAGTAGAAGGGTATGACGAAAGAGTTATCAAAATATGGAATAAAGGACAATCATACGCATTTACTATTTGTTTAAAAGAAGAGAATAAACAACTGGGAAGCATTAGTATTAGAAAAGACTTCGATCGCGTGTGGAATACAGGATTTTGGCTGCATCCTCAAGCACAAGGAAAAGGCTATATGACAGAATCAGTTAAAGCAATTCTTAAACTCGGTTTTGAGGTATTAGGTGCAGAAAAAATTGAATCATATCATGCAGTATGGAATAAAAAGAGTGAGAAAGTTTTAAAAAATGTGGGAATGAAATTCATAGAGTATATACCTCAAGGATTTATGAAAAAGGGTAAATGGGTAGAAGAAAATAAATTAGGAATTACTAAAGAAGAATGGCAGAAATTAAGTTAATTTAAAACAATTTCTACTTTATCTCCATCCTTAATTTGATGAACATCTCTTAATTTTACTTCGCAAGCTACTTCAACAATAGTATGGGGATGATCTCCTATACCTTGTTCATTGCGATCGGTACGTAAAATGTATGCAGGATGACCTAAAATTTGACATCGTACTAGATAAATTGATACTGTTCCTCCATATTCTTTAGCATCAAGACAAAGTGTATTTTCAGGAATGTAATAAGGTCGATCTAGCTTGACATTGAGTGTACCAGGAAAAAAGTTTAATCCTGTTTTTTGGTAATAGTAATAATGTAATTGCTCAATCCATCGAGAAAAATTACCTTTGCCACTAACAACTTTGCCATGAAGTATTTTCATTTGTATTTACACTTGTTGAATTTACTCTCAGAATTAGGGCGATCGCAACTCACTTAATTCATTCTTTTAAACCTTAAATGATTAGATATATCTACTCGGCAGACAATATAAAACCAGAACAATTAAAAGGCTTTTGTGTTAATGGGCAACATCCCCTTAGTCAAAAGACACATCTTAAACTGCTTCTTAATAGTGATGAAATTGTTCTCGCTATAGATGATGAAACAGATAAAGTTGTAGGTTTTATTACGGCAGTTACCGATAAAATTATTTCTGCCTATATTCCTCTACTCGAAGTTTTACCCGATTATCAAAATAAAGGAATTGGTAACGAACTTATGCGGATTATGCTCACTCGTCTTCAGCAATTTTACATGGTAGACCTCCTATGCGATTCTAAATTACAATCTTTTTATGAAAAGTTAGGAATGCAGAAAGTTACAGGGATGTGTATTCGCAATCATGAAGCAATCCGTAAAATAATTTAGTAGACTTATTTTATGGCGAAGAAATAACAAATACTGGCAAATATCTCTTGAGTCTATCAATTATTTATGGAAAGATCGCCGAATATCATTTGGTCTTACGAAGGAAAACCCGATTTAGCTGTAGGTACTCAGGCAACAACTACAGAAAAAATCCTTGGTTGGACTACGGGGTTGATAGGCGTAGTAATTCTTTGTTTCTATAGTTGGAAAAATGACTTTGATTGGACAACTTGGCAATATATTATTGCAGTAATTATTGCTTATGATATTGTTGGTGGTGCAGTAGCAAATTCTCTCAATTCTTGTAAGCGTTTCTATCATTCTTCTCTCCAAACATTTGAACCTGGTTATGTAAAGCTAGCTAAAAATCATTTATTCTTTTCTATTATTCATATCCATCCTTTAATAGTTAGCCTGATATTTTCTTCTGCTAGTTGGTTTTATGGTTTGTTTTGGTATTTGATGTTGCAAATTTCAGTTTTAACTGTGATTAGGACACCTCTTTATCTACAACGTCCAGTTTCAATGCTTATTATCGTTACAGCTTTATTAATAAATGGCTATTTTATAAGTTCACCTACTGGATTTGAGTGGCTTATTCCTATTTTATTTCTCAAAATTGTCTATGGTCATACTGTTAAAGAAGAGCCTTATAGACCCGAAACTGAAAAGAATATTTAACCACGATCGACAAACTTTTCAATACAACCAGCTACGATAAAAAAATTATCATCTTTCATATCTTCGTAAAGCCAAACCATGCGATCGATAAACCACAATTTACCCATGCTAATAAGAATTACACCCATTAGAGTAGGGTAAATTTCTAGATTAACTAAACCTAAAATTAAAAAAGGTATCCCTAAAGCAGAAATTATACTAAGAATATTGGGGACTCTTTGGTGATGTTTGGGTACGGGAATTCGATCGCGATTAAGCCAAACTCTCTCCCCTAAAACTGCTTTTGAAGCCCAATTATTAGTTGTTTCTGGCTTAGGAAATAAGCGAGGATTAAACCACATCCAAAAGAGCGCGATCGCAATAGGTAAAAGAGATAACCACCCAAGCCATACTCGACTCCAAATAGCTAAAATGAGCAATGGTAAGACAGTAAAGCGAGTCCAGACACTCCAAGGATTAGCATGACGCGACCAAGTTCGATCGTCCATTTGAAATGAATTAGCAATTGTTCGTTCGAGAGTCATAATTTCGTACATTATTTAACAGTAATTGAGCAATTAATAATCAATAAATTAAAAATTGATGAAGAGAAATTCCTTCTTCCTCAGCTAAATTGGTTAATTGTTGATGTAATGTTTCTGGTAATCTCAAAGTTAATCTGTCCATATCATTTATCCTTGTTTATAGTTAAATGTCTCTTTCTCCAGAAATTAAAACTCTTATCGCTCGCTTAGCACGAGAATTACAGGAAATAGAAGAAGATGTCAAAGAAGGTCTAAATATTATTCAGCCAATAATTGCAAGTTTTCCTAATAATGTTGTCCTGATTCAGTTTTTTGCTTCTCTTAGTAATAATTTAATTTATGTATAAATCTCAAGAAAAAGAATTCAAAATTTCCTAATTTTCAAATAATAATTGTTGTCCCATAAAATCGTCAAAATATTCTTGGCATGAAAAATCTGCAAAAGTTTGACGACAATTAAAACCTACAGCAATAAAATCAATTCCCAGATTTTGTGCCACTTTCCAATCCCAGATTCCGTCTCCAAAAGCGATAATTTTCTTATAGCTTGATATTTTGTAAAAATTTTTGGCATTTTTGATTGCGTTTAAGACAATTTTTTCCCTTACTTGTTCACGATTACAAGAAAACAATAGCGATTCGTTAACATTTGGAAATCCAATTGAAAGTTTGTAAAGAGCCAGTCGACGAAACGAACCAGTAGCATAAATAACTGCATAAGGCGTATACAAGTGCAAGTAATTAACAAAAGCCACTGCTCCAGGAATTTCTGAAAAAGGTTTTCCCTTTAAATACTTAAAAGTAAGTCTGTACACATCATTCTCAAATCGATTTATGTCTTCATCAGTCATATTACGTTTCCGATGAAGTGAAAAAATTGTGTTCGCAATATAAGAGTCTGTATGATGCTTATATTTTAAAAAATCATCATCATAAGGTGTCAACTGAGCATTTCGTAAAGCAGAATGAAAAGCCTTTTGATGAACAAAAACAGAATCAGTTAGTGTTCCATCAATATCAAATATTGCTAATTTAGTTTT
>JAAUYH010168259.1_pt1 | contig 20051 bp, 17 predicted proteins | sample 7278061 | NCBI WGS metagenome assembly JAAUYH01 (sample SAMN14350203, study PRJNA611818) | marine sediment metagenome | isolation source: surface marine sediment (0.6m) | place: French Polynesia: Moorea | collected 2018-08 | reverse complement strand
GGATCGTCTCAGTGGCGACCATGATCCGCTGCGCGGGCCGGTGAAACCAGCGGATATACGGCCAGAAAATGTTCGGCGAAAGACCGGTCCGACGCGCAATGTAGTCGGGGAACTGGGTGTGATAGGCGGTTGTGAACGGCACGTTGCGCCCCAGGCAATAGCGCCGCGCTGCAAATCCCAGCGGGCCTTCGGTGGCGATATGCACGGCATCGGGTGCCGTCTTCGCCAGTTCCCGGCCGACGGCGCCGGGCCAAGTCAACGCCAACCGGATTTCGGGATAGGTTGGTGCCGGAAACGAATGGTATTTCTCCGGCGAAACAACGGTGACCTTGTGGCCACGGTCACGCAGCACATCGCAGGTAGTCGCGAGGGTGCGCACCACGCCATTGACCTGGGGGTGCCAGGCATCCGTCACTATCGCGATCGATAGCGGTAATGCGCTGGGATCAATTCCGTTCACACGCTGGAGGTCGGCATGGACGCGGCGTAATTGGTTCATGCGGCTTCCATAGCACGCATTGGCGGCTGTTGTTGAGCAGCGGCCCGATCTTCGCGGCGCCCCATCTCTTCGGGCCAGTTGAGGATTTCCATACTGCCATCGAGATGCTCGACCAGCGCGTTGCAGCCTTCAACCCAGTCGCCATCGTTCCAGTATTCCACCGACTTGCCGCCAAATTCGAACTCGCGAAACTCGGCTGTGTGGATGTGCCCGCAGACGACGCCGTCGACGCCGCGTTCGCCTGCCGACTTGGCGACGACTTCCTCATACTTGGAAATGAACTGGACTGCGTTTTTGACCTTGTGCTTGGCGGCCTTCGACAGCGACCAATAAGGCTTGCCCATCGCCTTGCGAAAGGCGTTTACCAGCACGTTGAGCTTCATGACGCTGATGTATGCCCAGTCTCCGACAAAGGCGAGCCACCGCTGGGATAGCATCACCGCGTCGAATTCATCGCCGTGCAGGACCATCAATCGCCGCCCGTCCGCGGTATCGTGAAAGGCCGCCCGGCGGATTTCGACGCCACCGAAGTTCAGGCCAGTGAACTGGCGAAACATCTCGTCATGATTGCCTGGAATATAAACGATCTTCGTGCCGCGTTTGGCCCGTTTCATGATCCGCCAGACCACATCGTTGTGCGACGCCGGCCAGTAGAATTTCTTCTTCAAGCGCCAGCCATCGATAATGTCCCCGACCAAGTACATCACGTCGCTGTCGGTGTGGTCGAGGAAATCGATCAGCATCTCGGCGTTGCAGCCCTTGGTTCCGAGATGGACGTCGCTGATCCAGATCGTGCGATACCTGCGCCTTTCTGGCCCGCCCTTTTCGGGGGATTCCGGCTCCGGGATCCTGGGTTCGGAAAGCGGCAGGTTGGCGACATTGCCGAGCAGGCCGCCTTCGTTCGGATCATCTGAATCGGGGCGGCCGGAAAGCATAAAGTCGGTCATGGAGAATTCCTGGACTTTGCGTTTTGCTCCCGCGAGCCAATGGCAGAGGATTGTTACAGACGATTCACAGCCGGATGACGGTTTTGCGAAAATCCGCAGCTGTGTGACACCTGCGTTTCGCCGCATTGCCGCGAGGTCGATCGGCGAACGAGCACTCAGTTCATCGCGATGAAGCCAGGGAGTTGCGGAATTCGTCCGATCCACTTCCGCACCGCAGGATACTTCGCCAGATTGAATCCACCGTCATCGGCGACATGCGTGTAGGCGAACAGCGCGATATCCGCGAGCGACGCCGCCGAGCCGGCAAACCACTCACGTTCTTCGAGATGGTCTTCCATCGTGGCCAGGGCATCGTAGCCGGCAAGCCTCTTCGCACCCAGCTGCCCTCGCTGGTCGTCGTTGAGATTGTCGAGGCCCACGAACCTGGTCCAAAACCGCAGCGTGGCTATGTTGGGCTCGTGACTGTATTGCTCGAAGAACATCCAGCGTAGCATTTGCGCGCGCTCGAAGGCATCTCCCGGTATAAGATGCGAGCCTTCGGCGAGATACCAGCAGGCTGCATTGCTTTCCGGCAGGAACCGATCGCCGACCTGCAACACCGGAATGCGCCCATGCGCATTTACCCGGCCCAAGAATTCCGGCGACCGCGTTTCATCTTTTAGGATATCGTATTGGCGCGTTCCGAGCTCCATTCCGAGCAGCGCTGCCGTCAGCTTGATCTTGTAGCAATTGCCGCTTCGAGGATCCTCATGGAGGAGAAGGGCTTCACTCACCGCCGACCTCTAGCACGATCTTTCCGATGTGCTCTCCGGCTTCCATCCGCGCGTGGGCGGCCGCCGCTTCGGCGAGCGCAAACGTCTCGTCCATGATCGGCGCGAGTTCGCCGGTCGTGAACAACGGCCAGGCGTTTTGCGTGATCTCATCAGCCAGCGCCGCCTTGAACGCGTCCGAGCGCGGCCGCAGAGTGGAACCGGTTAGTGTAAGGCGGCGCATCATAACCATCGGCATGAACAATTCCGCCTTCGCGCCGCCCAGCACCGCGATGGTCACATGGCGCCCATCTTCGGCAAGGCATTGGAGATTGCGCGGTACATAGTCGCCGGAAACCATGTCGAGCACAACGTTCACGCCCTCGCCGCCGGTATGCTCCTTCACCGCTTCGACGAAATCCCGTTCCTTGTAGTTGATCGCCAGGTCCGCACCGATCCTGCACGCCGCTTCGCATTTGGCTTCATCGCCGCACGTCACGATCGCTTCGATGTCGAAGGCTTTGGCCAGCATGATTGCCATGGTGCCAATCCCACTGGTCCCGCCGTGCACAAGCAAGCGCTCGCCATCGCGCGCCATTCCCCGTTCGAAGACGTTGTGCCAGACCGTGAAGAGCGTTTCAGGCAGCGCGGCTGCCATCTTGAGGCCCATTTCCCCAGGAACCGGCAGGCAATGCTGCCAGGGCGCGGCGCAATACCCGGCATAGCCGCCGCCCGGCGTCAGCGCGGCGACGCGCGCGCCGATCATCTCGGACGGAACTTCGCTTCCAGCAGCGACGACCTCTCCCGCGACTTCCAGACCGAGAATGGGCGACGCCCCCGGAGGCGGTGGATAGTGCCCGGCACGTTGGATACAGTCGGGCCGGTTCACTCCGGCATAGGCGACCTTGATCAGGACGTCGTGCGACCCGACGTCGGGGACGGGCGCCTCGCCCAGGGCCAGAACCTCCGGTCCGCCGGGTTCGGCGAAATCCACTGCGTCCATTATTTCGGGAATCACTGTACCGCCCATTTGGTGCCCCACTTGCCCCTGTTGCGTAGAAGGTGTCGCCGATCGGCAACCACTCGTTTCCCGCAAGCGCGAATACCGTCCCGATACATTGACAGCAAGCGGCCTCTCTTGCGATGCTCCCGCCAATGGACGACCTCGATCTTCCCCGCCCCAAGGGAGACGCCGCGAGCCAGCTCGCGAAAGAAGATCTTTCACCCTATTCCCAGGACGAGTTAAGCGAACGCATTCAGCTGCTCGAAGCGGAAATTCAGCGGGTTAAGGCACATCGCGACAAGGCATCGGCGCATCGAGCGGCCGCCGATGCGCTGTTCGGGAAGCCTACGTCGTGACGCGGTTGGACTTCCTTAATTCGGATTCGCAATTGTGCGTTTCGGCACCATATACCGTTAACCTCCTCTCCACCGCTCCGCATCGCGGAGCCCGTTTCGCCCCCTCCTAGAGGCCTTTCATGCCCAGTTTTGCCCAGAATCTTGAAAGAACGCTGCACAACGCTCTCGCCAACGCTTCGGAGCGCCGTCACGAATATGCGACGCTCGAACACTTGCTGCTCGCGCTCATCGACGATGAGGATGCAGCGCAAGTCATGGCGGCTTGCGGCGTCGACCTCGCCGAACTCGGCGAGGTCGTGAAACAGTATCTCGATCAGGAGTATCAGTCGCTCAAGACCGAGGACGACGCCGATCCGCAGCCCACTGCGGGTTTCCAGCGGGTGATCCAGCGCGCAATCCTGCACGTCCAGTCCTCGGGCAAAGACACCGTCACCGGGGCCAATGTGCTTGTCGCCTTGTTCTCCGAACGCGACTCATACGCGGTCTATTTCCTGCAGCAGCAGGATATGAGCCGGCTGGATGCCGTGAGCTATATCAGCCACGGGATTGGCAAGGGCGGCAGGCAGCTTGAGTCCAAGAGCCCCGAAGGTGCCGAAGAAGGCGCACCCGGCGATCCCGAGCAGAGCAAGGATGGCGGCAACAAGAAAGAAACTGCGCTCGACCAGTTCACCGTGAACCTCAACGCCAAGGCGGAGGCCGGCAAAGTTGATCCGCTGATCGGCCGCGGGCCGGAAGTCGACAGGACAGTACAAATCCTGTGCCGCCGATCGAAGAACAATCCGCTCTATGTCGGCGATCCCGGCGTAGGCAAAACCGCGATTGCCGAAGGCCTGGCGCGCAAGATCGTCGAAGGCGACGTGCCGGAAGTGCTTGCACCGGCAGTCATCTACTCGCTCGACATGGGCGCATTGCTCGCAGGCACGCGCTATCGCGGAGACTTCGAGGAACGGTTGAAGCAGGTCTTCGCCGAGCTTGAGGGCATGCCCGATGCCATTCTCTTCATCGACGAGATTCACACCGTGATCGGCGCTGGTGCGACCAGCGGCGGAGCGATGGATGCGTCGAACCTGCTCAAGCCGGCTTTGTCGGGCGGCACGATCCGCTGCATCGGTTCGACCCCCTACAAGGAATTCCGAAACCATTTCGAAAAGGACCGCGCGCTGCTGCGCCGGTTCCAGAAGATTGACGTCAACGAGCCGACTATCGAAGATACAGTGAAGATCCTCAAGGGCCTGCGAACGGCTTTCGAAGAGCATCACAACGTCAAATACACGCCCGATGCGCTCAAGACTGCGGTGGAACTGTCTGCGCGTTACATCAACGATCGCAAGCTGCCCGACAAGGCGATCGACGTGATCGACGAGGTCGGCGCGATGCAGATGCTGGTCCCGCCGAGCCGCCGGAAAAAGAAGATCACGGCCAAGGAAATCGAAGCGGTCATCGCGACGATGGCTCGCATTCCCCCGAAATCGGTCAGCAAAGACGACAAGAAAGCGCTCGAAAACCTCGACCGGGACCTCAAGCATGTCGTTTTCGGCCAGGACGAGGCGATCCACCGGCTTGCGACCGCGATGAAGCTGAGCCGCGCAGGCCTGCGCGATCCCGACAAGCCGATCGGCTCGTTCCTGTTCAGTGGCCCGACGGGTGTCGGCAAGACCGAAGTCGCACGGCAGCTCGCTTCGATCATGGGCATTGATCTCAAGCGCTTCGACATGTCCGAATATATGGAACGCCACAGCGTTTCGCGCCTGATCGGCGCGCCTCCGGGCTATGTCGGCTACGATCAGGGCGGGTTGCTGACCGACGCGGTCGACCAGAACCCGCATTGCGTGCTGCTGCTCGACGAGATCGAAAAGGCCCACCCAGACCTGTTCAACATCCTGTTGCAGGTTATGGACAACGGTCGCCTGACCGATCACCACGGTAAGACAGTCGACTTCCGCAATGTCGTACTGATCATGACGACGAATGCCGGCGCGGCCGATATGGCGCGCCAAGGCATCGGCATTGGCGACGTGTCGAAGGAAGATGCAGGATCGGAAGCGGTGAAGAAGATGTTCACCCCCGAATTCCGCAACCGTCTCGATGCGATTGTGCCATTCGCCTATCTCGGCAAGAGCACCGTCGCCCGCGTGGTCGACAAGTTCATCCTCGAACTGGAATTGCAGCTGGCCGAACAGAATGTCCACATCCAGTTCGACGGCGTTGCGCGCGAATGGCTCGCAGACAAGGGCTACGACAAGCTTTACGGCGCCCGCCCGATGGGCCGCCTGCTCCAGGACAAAATCAAGCAGCCGCTCGCCGAAGAGCTGCTGTTCGGAAAGCTCGCCCAGGGCGGCGAGGTCCATGTCAGCATCAAGGATGGCAAGCCGAGCTTCGAGCTGACGCCGGCCCCGCCCAAGACGAGGCCCAAGCGGAAAACGCCTGCGAAGAAGAAACCGGCCGCGAAGAAGGCGCCGCCCAAGAATGACGGCGACACAAAGCCGGAAGCTTCGGGTAACGGCAAGGACAATTGATCGCCACAACCGGTCTGGCTTTTTTCCCGGCATTGTGATTGATCCGCCTCAAAGCAATTTTGGGGCCGATCATGTTTGTACGCACCTTTCCCGCCATTCTCGCCGCGATTGCGTTTTGCAGCCCGCTGGCGGCTGACGACAACGAAGCTGCGGAGACAGGCCGACCCAGTCCCTATTTCACGGGTGCCGACTTGTTCGGTTTGAGCGTAGCGGCCGATCCGCAAATCAGTCCGGACGGCGGCAAAATCGCCTATGTGCGGCGCACCAACGACATCATGACCGACAGTGCCGTCACATCGATCTGGCTCATCGACGCAGAAACCGGCGCGGAAACGCCGCTCGTTTCCGGCGAAGGTGCACACTTTTCTCCACGTTGGTCACCAGACGGTTCGCGGATCGCCTATATTTCGACCGAAAGCGGAGGCGGACCCGAATTGCATGTGCGCTGGATGGAAAGCGGTGCGAGCGCCAACATCACCGCACTTCCCGAAAGCCCGAGCGGGATCAGCTGGTCCCCCGACGGGTCGCAGATCGCCTACACTGCGCGCGTGCCGGCCAAGCCCGTGAGCCTCGGCAGCGGTCCGGCAAAGCCCGAAGGCGCAAAATGGAAGGCGCCGCCGACCATCACCGACAAGGTGACATACCGGATTGACGGCGCAGGCTACCTGAAGCCGGGCTTTACTCAGATATTCGTCGTCTCTGCCACGGGCGGCGCGCCGCGCCAGCTTACGTCGGGCGACCGCCACCATTCGGGGTCGCTCGAATGGACCCCGGATGGCCGTCGCATCCTGATAAGCGGGAACCGCGACGAGAATTGGGAACTCGCAGGGATCGACAGCGAGATCTACGCAATCGACATCGCATCGGGCGCGATTTCGGCGCTGACCGATCGCGACGGGCCCGATTTTGGCCCACAGGTAAGCCCTGACGGACGTCGTATCGCCTATTTGGGCGTCGATGACGAAGGCAAGGCCTACCATCAAACCGAACTCTACCTGATGGACGCCGACGGCTCGAATACGCGCCGCATCGCGGCCGGTTTCGATCGCAGCTTCGATAGCCTCGAATGGACCGAAGCCGGGCTATTCGCAGGCTACGAGGATGAAGGCGAGTATCGCGTCGCCCGCATTGGCATTTCCGGGAATGTCGATCCGCTTAGCGCGCGCATTGCGGATCCGGGCTATTCGAGGCCCTATGTCGGCGGCCACTGGAGCATCTCCGCCAACGGCACGCTGGCGTTTACCAGCGGCAGCGCTTCGCGGCCGGCCGATGTCTCGATCCTGCGCGGCAACCGGTCGCGACGCCTGACAAAACTGAACGACCTGAAGCTGTCGGGCAAGCGCCTGGGCGAAACGCGCGAAATCGCTGTGGCTGCGCCCGATGGGACGCCCATTCCGAGCTGGATCCTGTTGCCTCCCGATTATGAACCTGGCACGCGCGTCCCGACCATTCTCGAGATTCACGGCGGACCCTTTGCCGCCTATGGCCCGCATTTCGCCAGCGATTACCAGCTTTACGCGAGTAAAGGATACGCGGTGCTGTTCACCAACCCCGGCGGTTCGACTGGCTATGGCGCCGAGTTCGCGGCGCGGATCGATGGAAACTATCCGATTTCGAACCACGCCGAGTTGATGGCCGCCGTCGATGCCGCGGTGGCGCAAGGTTACGCAGACCCAGAGAACCTGTTCGTCACCGGCGGTTCGGGAGGTGGTATCCTGACCGCGTGGATGGTCGGCAAGACCGATCGCTTCGCTGCAGCCGCTTCCAACAAACCGGTGATCAACTGGACAACAATGGCGCTGATGAGCGACGGCTATCCATTCTTCGGGCGGTACTGGATGAAGGGCAAGCCGTGGGAAAAGCCCGAAGAATACTGGGATCGTTCGCCCCTGAAATCGGTGCCGAACATAACGACTCCCACATTGGTGCTGGTCGCAGCGGAGGACTATCGCACTCCGCGCGGCGAAGCCGAACAGTTCTACGGCGCGCTCAAGCTCCAGGAAGTCGATACCGCGTTACTGGTGACCCCCGGCGGAAGCCATGGCGACCTGACCATGTCGCCCAGCCAGTTGGCCGCCAAGACAGCAGCCGTAATCGCCTGGTTCGACAAATATCGCACCGACAAACCCGCAGAATGACGGGAACGCCTATGGTGCCATTGCTGTTTAGGGAACCATGAGCGCGCCATTCTCGTGGATCCGATCCGAGCCTTGGGGCGTACACGTCGTGCCTGCCGATTGCTGGGTCGATCCGGGACGAGCGGTCGAACGGGCACTGGTCACGCACGGCCATGCCGATCACGCGCGCGGAGGGCATGGCGAAACCATCGCTACATCCGAAACGCTGGCGATAATGGAGCTTCGCTACGACACCCGCGCGGGCACCACTCCGGTGCAATATGGAGAGACGATCAAGATCGGCGGAAGCGTTGATGCAACCTTTGTCCCGGCCGGGCATGTGCTGGGGTCGGCTCAGATCCTGCTGGAACATGCCGGCGAAAGGGTCGTCATCACCGGCGATTACAAGCGGCGGCCCGACCCGACCTGCACGCCGTTTGAAGTGATACCCTGCGACATATTCATCACTGAGGCCACGTTCGGCCTTCCCGTTTTCACGCATCCGCCGATCGAAGAGGAAATCGGCAAGCTCTCGCGGGCGCTTTCCGATCATCCCGATCGATGCGTTCTGGTCGGGGCATATGCGCTCGGCAAGGCGCAGCGCGTCATTGCCGAGTTGCGCGCGGCGGGGCATGGCGACCCGATCTACCTCCATGGCGCGATGGAGAAGATGTGCCAACTCTACCAGGACCACGGAGTCGACCTCGGCGAGTTGCGGCTGGTGGGCGATCACGACAAGCAGGATATGCGCGGCAGCATAGTGGTCTGCCCACCGTCGGCGCTCAACGATCGCTGGTCGAGGCGACTCCCCGATCCGATCACCGCGATGGCGAGCGGGTGGATGCGCGTGCGCCAACGCGCGCGGCAAAGAGGTGTGGAGCTGCCGCTGGTGATCTCCGATCACGCCGACTGGAACGAACTCACGGCGACCATTGACGAGGTGGATCCCGTCGAGACCTGGATCACGCATGGACGCGAAGAAGCACTGCTGCGCTGGTGCGAGCTTGGACAACGCCGGGCACGAGCGCTCGCGCTGGTCGGGCGCGAGGACGAGGATGAGTAGGTGAAGGCTTTCGCCGCCCTGCTTGACGCATTGGTTTACACCACCAGTCGCAATCGCAAGCTGTCGCTGCTGGCGGACTATCTGCGCGACACGTCCGATCCGGACCGTGGCTGGGCAATGGCGGCGCTGACCGGCGAGCTCGACTTTCCGGCGGTGAAGAGTTCGACCATCCGCAACCTGATGAAGGACCGGGTCGATCCGGTCCTTTGGTCGCTCAGCCGCGACTTCGTCGGCGATACGGCAGAAACGGCCAGTCTGCTTTGGCCCGGCGGCAATAGCGATGTCCATCCGCCCAGCGTTGCGGAGGTAGTTGAGCTGCTAGCAAACCTGACGCGCGCCTCTGCGCCAGCGGAGCTTCCGAAGCTGCTCGATCAGCTCAACCCCAACGGGCGGTTCGCGCTGATCAAGCTGGCGACCGGTGGTATGCGGATCGGAGTTTCGGCTCGCCTGGCCAAAACGGCGTTTGCGCAAGCCTTCGATGTCGCGGTCGAGGAGGTCGAAGAATACTGGCACGCGCTCGATGCGCCCTACCCCGAATTGTTCGCATGGGCCGCCGAAGGAGGCGATCCGCCAGACGTCAGCAATCGCCCACGCTTCCGACCGTTCATGCTGGCCCATCCGCTCGAAGACACCGTCGTCGACCTCACGGATTTTGCGGTCGAGTGGAAATGGGATGGCATCCGCGTCCAACTGGTGCGAGTGGCGGGACAGACGCGGCTCTACTCACGCTCCGGCGACGATATCTCGGCGACATTCCCGGAACTTCTCGATGCGATGCCTCTGGATGCAGTTCTCGATGGGGAATTGTTGGTACGCGGTTCGCAACAAGGCGGAGAAATCGGCGGAGCTGCAAGCTTCAACGCCTTGCAGCAGCGGCTCGGTCGCAAGACCGTCAGCAAGAAGATGTTGGCGGAGTTTCCGGCCTTTGTCAGGCTTTACGACGCGCTGATCGTCGAGGGAGAGGATCTGCGCGAATGGGCCTGGAGCAAACGCCGGACAGCGCTTGAAAAGCTGATAGCACGCCTGCCTGAAAGCCATTTCGATCTTTCGAGCCTGGTGGAAGCGCGGAATTTCGAGCATCTCGCGGCAATCCGCGAAGGCACGCGCGAGGATGCAATCGAAGGGTTGATGCTGAAGCGCCGCGACAGCGCGTACATCGCTGGTCGAAAGGTCGGGTTGTGGTACAAATGGAAGCGCGATCCGCTGCTCGTTGATTGTGTCCTGATGTACGCACAGCGTGGCTCCGGCAAACGTTCGAGCTTCTATTCCGACTACACTTTCGGGTGCTGGGACGGCGATCCGGACCAGGGCGCGGAGCTGCTCCCGGTCGGGAAGGCCTATTCCGGATTCACCGATGCCGAACTCAAGAAACTGGATCGGCTGGTACGCCAGACCACCCTCAATCGCTTCGGGCCGGTTCGCGAAGTCGAGCGCACCCTTGTCTTCGAGGTTGCGTTCGACAGCGTCCATTCCTCGAAACGCCACAAATCGGGCCTGGCAATGCGATTTCCACGCATTCACCGCATCCGCTGGGACAAGCCTGTGCACGAAGCCGACCGGATCGAAAACCTGCGAAGCCTTATTCGCGACTAGGCGTTGCAGCCAAGCGGTTGCAAGCGGTGAAGATTCCAATTAAGTTTCGATTTGAAACGGGAGAATCGCACATGCCTATCAAAGATCAGATCATTCCGGTTTGGGGCCAGATGCTGGGAACCCTCGACGGGTTGCTCACCAAAGCCGAAGCCCATGAGAAGGGTGACGCGCTACTCGCAGCAAAGCTGGCGGACGACATGCACCCGCTTGCGGTTCAGGTGCGCTTCGTCTGCAACATGCCGGGCGAAGCGATGGAGCGCCTTGGCGGGATCCACTTCGATTCGAACGAAGACAACCCCAGCACCCTAGCCGAAGCGCGGCAATGGATCGCGGCACGACGCAAGGCTGTCGAGGAATGGGGTGGACTCGAATTCGTTGCCGACGACGCGCCGATCGAATTGGCCCTTCCCAATGGTATGAAGTTCGACCTGAGCGCTCAGGAATATGTCCGCGACTGGGCGTTGGCGCAGTTCTATTTCCACATCACCACAGCCTATGCGATCCTCCGCAAGGAAGGGCTCGCAATCGGCAAGATCGACTACGTGCCCTACATGCTGCGATATATGCGCCAGCCGCAGACGGCCTGATCAGTCCAATCCGCATTCGAACACCGCAAGCGCATGCGCCTTGGCGTTCTCGGTGTAGTGGATCACGCCGACTTTCATCCCGGCGATCGCGGCATCGGATAGCTCTTTCATGGGTTTGGCCGGACGACCCGCCCACAACATTCGGTCTTCCATAACCTTGCCTTCGGTCAACATCGCGCCGGCCGCCAGCATGGCATCACTGCCGATCACCGACTTGTTCATCGCAATCGCGCCGAGTCCGACGAACCCCCGATCCTTGATCGTACAGCCATGCAGCATCGCCATATGTCCGACCAAGACATCGTCTCCGATGATCAGCGGGCTGCCCTCCTCGTCGCCCGGACGCGGCGGATCGCAATGCAGCACCGAACCATCCTGAATGTTGGTCCGTTCCCCGATCCGGATCTTGAATACGTCGCCGCGCACCACGCAATTGTACCAGATCGAGCTTTCGGGCCCGATCTCGACGTCGCCAATTATCGTGCAACCGGGCGCCACAAAAGCCGTCTCGTGGATGCGCGGCACCTTGCCGTGGATCGGGATTATATTGACGCCGGGGCGATACATCAGAGGTTCTCCCATTGCTGTTTGGTCAGCGAATACTGGATGGTCGGATTGTCTTCGGCCGGAAGGCCCGGATCGGAAAAATCCAAATCGGGGCGCCGGACCATGCCCAACTTCTCCATCAGCTTCCAGCTCCCGATATTGGCTTCGCTCGTGAGCGCGACGAGATGCGGTGCGCCGACCCTGCCGAAGCCCCAATCGATCACGGCTAGCATCGCTTCATGGGCATAGCCGCGCCGCCAGCGATCCTCGCGCACGATCCACCCGATCTCGTGATCGCCGACATTGGACGCGAGCGGGTTGTCGACCCGCTTCAAACCGGCATGGCCGACGAGTTCGCCGCTCGCCTTCTCAATCATCATCATGAAGCCGAAGCCGTCGCGCGCGAAGCTCGCCATCGCCTTGGCATGCTTCGCTTCGATCTCGTGCAGTTCCGTCACGCCCCCCAGGTGCTTCATCACAGGAGGCGTGTTCAGGACGCGGTTCTGAAGTTCGGCGTCACTTTCATCTATCTTGCGCAGCACCAGCCGCTCGGTTTCGAGAACGGGATCACCCACGCGACAATTCCCATTCGGCGCGGTCGATCCGGTAGACGATCACGGTCTTACCTTTCGCCCAGGCGACCGTATCGGGGAAATCCAGGTCGCTTCTTCGTTGCATACCGAGTTTTCTCATCAAGCCCCAACTGGCGACATTCTCATCGATCGTCAGGGCGATAACATGCGGTGCATCGAAACGCGTGAAGGCGAGATCGAGCGACGCAATCGCTGCCTCCTTGGCGTAACCGTGGCCCCAGGCGTCTTCGCGCAATCGCCATCCGGCCTCCATGTCGCCGATCGGTCCATTGGGCTCGTTGCATCGTTTCAAGCCACAGAATCCGAGGATTTCACCGGACAGATGACCGCGATCGGGGTGGCGCTGGAGAACCCAGAATGTGTGACCGTGTTCGCGATTGTAGCTGAGCAACCTGTCTTGAGCGTGCTGCTGCTCTTGAGCATCGGCGACTCCACCGAGATGGCGCATGACATTGGGCGTGTTCAGATGGTTCCAGAAAGGCGCCCAATCCTCCTCCCGCCAATCGCGCAGGATCAATCGCTCGGTCTCGTGGCGAAAATCAGCCATTCAGGAGCTTGGCGGCGACCGGCGCATGGTAGGTCAGGATGCCACTGCAACCCGCCCGCTTGAAAGCCAGCAAGGTTTCGAGCACGAGCGCGTCGCGATCCCCAGCTCCGGCAGCGGCGGCGGCTTCGATCATCGCGTACTCGCCGCTCACCTGATAGGCGAAAACCGGGACGTCGACATGGGCGGCAACCGTCGCCGCGACATCGAGATAGGCAAGTCCGGGTTTGACCATCACACTGTCCGCACCCTCGGCAATGTCCATTTCCACTTCACGCAGAGCCTCGCGAATGTTGCCGGGATCCATCTGGTAAGTTTTCTTGTCTCCCTTGAGCAGCCCGCCCGAACCCACCGCGTCGCGGAACGGGCCGTAAAATGCGCTCGCATACTTGGCGGCGTAGCTCATGATCTGGACATTGTGATGCCCGCCCATTTCCAGCGCCATACGGATTGCGTGAACGCGGCCGTCCATCATGTCCGACGGCGCGATGATGTCCGCACCAGCCTCAGCCTGGTTGATCGCCTGGTCGACCAGTGCGGCGACCGTTTCATCATTGGCAACATAGCCGCTCGCATCGAGCAACCCATCTTGCCCGTGGCTGGTATAGGGGTCGAGGGCGACGTCGGTCAGCACGCCGATATCGTCGCCGCACGCCTGTTTGATCGCGCGAACGGCGCGGCACACCAGATTGTCGGGATTGTGCGCTTCGACACCGTCGTCGCTGCGCCGCTCAGGCGGGGTATTGGGAAACAACGCTACCACCGGCACGCCCAGCCTAACCGCTTCCCGCGCCCGCTCAACGATGCCGTCGACGGACCAGCGCGAAACACCCGGTAATGTGCCGATCGGTTCCTCCAGCCCTTCGCCTTCGGTGACGAAGAGCGGCCAGATGAGATCGGCGGGCGTCAGCAGGGTTTCACGGTGGAGTGCGCGACTCCAACCAAACGCACGGGTCCGGCGAAGGCGGGTGTTGGGGTAGCTGCCAGTCATGGGCAGCCTGTTGCCGCAATTTGGCGGGGTGCGCAATCGCGCCGCCGATCAGCCGATTTCCTGCGTGCTGTCGATCTTCTCGATCTCGCGCTTGGGTTCATCGACTTCGGTTGCCAGCGGTTCGAGATCGACCAGCGCCGCTCCGGGTTCGATCTGGCGCAGCTTTATCAGCTGCTGGCGGAAGTCGAGCAATTCGGTACCCGACAGTTCGGCGCGGGTGACGTAGGAGACGCTGGCCGGATTGATAGCTCGCCCGTTGCGATACATTTCGTAGTGCAGGTGCGGTCCAGTCGAAAGCCCGGTCGATCCGACATAGCCGATAACCTGGCCGCGTCGGACGCTCTGACCGGAGCGCACCGCCATGCGGCTCATGTGGCAGTAGCGGGTCTCAAGCCCGTTGCCATGACGCAAGCGCACGGCGATTCCGCAGCCTCCTGCACGACCGGCAGAGCGCACCGTTCCGTCGGTTACGGCGACGATTGGCGTGCCGGTGCGAGCGCGGAAGTCGAGCCCTGCATGCATCCGACGATAGCCAAGGATCGGATGGCGGCGCATCCCGTAGCGCGAACTGATCGGTCCCGGCACTGGCGCCAGCAAACCGCGACGTTGTTCGCCCACGCCCGACGCTTCGTAGAATCGGCCTTCCTTGCCCCAGCGCATCAGCTGGGTCTTGGGCTGGCCACCGCGATCGATTCCGGCGTAGAGCAATTGGCCTGCCTGGCGTTCCCCGGTTGCGGCGCGGCGATAGGCGAGAATGATGTCAAATTCGTCGGAGGAGCGAATCTCGCGATCCATATCGAGGTGGTCGTCGAGCTTGCGGAGGTAATCCTGGGCCGCATTCGCCGGAACGCCGGCCGCGCGCATCGAACGGTAAAGGCTGGGTCCGACCGTTCCACGCAACCTCAGCGGCGTGTCGTCGACGCGAATGAAATTGCGTTCGAGCGCGAGGCTGCCGTCTCCCTCGGCATCTTGCCGGGCGATGGCCAGTTCGAGATCGAACCGTGCCCGAAACGCCAGCGCGTCGAGCGGCCGGGGCGCTCCCGGTCCCGGTCGTCGTCCCAGTACAATGTCGATCTTGGTCCCGGCTTCGATATCGCCGACCGGCATTGCATCGCCAACCAGCGCGCTCACCCGGTTGACGTCTTCGCGAGACACTCCGGCGCGGCGGAGCATGCTTGCAAAACTGTCTCCTGCGGCAAGGGTCGCCACGAGTTCGATTTGTGGTCTTTCAGGAGCGTTCGCAAGCGGGATCACATTGGCGGTGGGGCCCATCCGGCGACCACTATCTGCGCCAAGTGCGAGCGGCATGATCATCTGGCTGCGAAATTCGTCGCGGACTTGCTCGTCGGCGGGCATTGCAGGGCGCGCTTCGAGCGGCGTGAGGTTCGGCCAGAATGTGAGCGCCACGGCTCCCAGCCCCAGCATCGTACCGAGCCCGCGAAACCAACGGCGGCTTCCGATATTCTCGGCCAGGTCGGGAGCGAGGTCGAGCCGCTCGAACCATGCACCGGCCGCTAGCTTCCATTCGTCGTAACGATCGCCGAAATTGCGTACGCGAGACAGTGCCTGGCGCTTGTAGGCTTGCTGTCTTGTGGGCGGTGCGGCGCGCGCGGCGTTCTTTAGGTATGGAACGAGTGCGCCCGCGTCCATGGGTTCGGGCGCATCCCGCTCGGTTCCCCCTAAATCGCGCGTATGATCCAACATCCGTCCTTCGACCGCGCCAATGGTGCGGTGCACAACTGCAACTCTTCGTGCGTTCTTGGCGGTTATCCCTGCCCAATCAAGGTAAATATGCACTTAACCATCGGCCAAGCGACTCGAGCATGCGGTAAGGTGTTTCCCCGATGCGCGCAGGGGATGCAAAAGCGGTGTCGACCGTGTGCAACCGTGGGCCGGCCAGCCTCGACCATTGCTCTCGCTGGGCGGGCCTGACACATACTTGGAGCTGTGACAGGTTCCGCTTTCGACAATTCCGGCGACAGCCGCGTGCGTGCCGTGCTCGGCCCCACCAACACCGGCAAGACTCACTTGGCGATCGAACGGATGTGCGGCCATTCGAGCGGGATGATGGGCTTTCCGTTGCGCTTGCTGGCGCGCGAAGTCTACGACCGGGTGCGGGCGATCAAGGGCGACAAGGCGGTTGCGCTTATCACGGGGGAAGAGCGGATCGAACCACCCGAGGCGCGTTATTTCTGCTGTACAGCGGAAGCGATGGATCGCCTTGGTGGTGGGCTTGCATTCGTCGCGGTCGACGAAGCGCAGATCGGAGCCGACCCGGAGCGCGGGCACATCTTTACCGACCGATTGATGAACGCACGGGGCCGCGAGGAAACCATGATCCTGGGCTCGGGAACGCTCGAGCCCATAGTGAAGTCGCTGATTCCCAAGGTGGAACTGGTGGAACGTCCGCGATTCTCCACCCTCACCCATTCGGGCACGACCAAGCTTTCCCGGCTGATGCCACGCAGCGCCGTCGTCGGCTTCTCGGTCGAGCAGGTCTACGCGATGGCCGAAGCCTTGCGGCGGTTCCGCGGTGGGGCGGCTGTGGTGATGGGGGCACTTTCACCGGAAACGCGCAACAAACAAGTTGAGTTGTTCCAAAATGGTGAAGTGGATTACATCGTTGCGACCGATGCGATCGGTATGGGCCTAAATCTCGACCTGCACCATGTGGCCTTTGCCGCGCTCACCAAGTTCGACGGAAAGCGCAAGCGCCGTCTCACGCCTGCTGAAATGGCGCAGATCGCCGGTCGGGCGGGTCGCCACCAGCGCGATGGCAGTTTCGGAACACTGGCGGGGGGCGGGTCGCGCTCCGGCGCTCCACTCGAATTCACCGATGAAGAGATTTTCTCGATCGAGGAGCACAAGTTCCAGCCGCTGACGAAACTCTATTGGCGCGAGGCCGAGCCGCGTTTCGACACGCTCGAGGTGCTGATCGGCGATCTGGAGAGCAAGCCGCAGCACGATGTGCTTCGTCCCTCCCCGGAATCGATCGATCTAGCCGTACTGAAACGGTTGGCCACCGAACCGTTTGCGCAAAGCGCAAGGGGCCACGGTTCCGTGCGTCGCTTTTGGGAAGCCTGCTCGCTGCCCGATTTCCGACAGGTCGGGGTCGATCCGCACGCCCGGTTCGTCGCGCGGCTATGGCAGGACCTCAGCGAAGGCTACCTGGGCGCAGATTTCGTCGCGGCGCGGATCGCCGAGCTCGACCGGATGCAGGGCGACATCGACACGCTGCAGGGAAGGATAGCCGCGATCCGATCCTGGGCCTATATCTGCCAGCGGCCCGACTGGGTGCTCGCCCGCGACGAAATGGCGGCGCGCGCGCGGGCAGTCGAGGCAAAGCTATCGGACGCGCTGCACGCGCGACTGACGGAAAGATTCGTGAACCGAAGGACGACGATACTGATGAAGTCGCTTGGACAGGATACCGCAGCGTTGCCGGTTACGCTCGAACCCGATGGAACCGTGTCCGTCGAAAGTGAAGCGATCGGCAGGCTCGACGGTTTCCGTTTTGCGGTCGACCCTGATGCCACCGTTGCGGATCGCAAAATGTTGCTTGCCGCAGGCGAAAAGGCGCTGCCCGGTATCCTCGCGCAGCGCGCCCGATGGCTGCTGTCGGAAGGAATCGCCGAATTGGCGATCGAGAGCGGGAAGATCTGCTGGCAAGGGCGTCCTCTCGCCGAGATCGTGATGCCTGAAGACTATGATACGCCGCGCCTGACACTGGCCCGCGAGATCTCGATGCTTGTGGACGGGCCGCGCAGCGAATTGCTGGCCGGGCTTTCATCGTGGCTAGAGAAAGAGCTGGAGCCACTTGCCCCCTTACGCAAACTGGCCGAAGCGGCTCGCAATCCGGAGGCGGGATCACAAGCCCGTGCGCTGCTGATTGCGTTGATCGATGCTCGCGGGGTTGTAAGCCGAGAGAAGGCTGGGCTTGAGCATCTGCCGAAGGAAATGCGTCCCTTCCTCCGCAAGCTCGGGGTTACGTTCGGCGCCCTCGATATTTTTGCACGCGACTTGCTCAAACCCGCTCCGCGCCGATTGCTGCATGCGCTGGCGCTCGACACGCGACCACTGGAACCGGCTATGCTGCCGGTTCTTGCCGATGCCAAACGGCTGTCGGCGGGGTATCGGCCGGCCGGCAGCCAGGCAATCCGGGTCGATCTGGCGGAGAAGATCTTTCGCGCCGCATTCGATACGCGCGCCAAGGCTACAGACAGGACTTCCAACGAGCGCCACCCGCGCTTCCGCCTCGATCTGTCCCTGCCGATCTCAGTCGGACTAGAAGAAGAGAATGCGAGACGCCTTCTCGGTAGCGCCGGATTCCGGCTACAGCGCGCACGATCGCTGGCCGAAACTGCGCACGGTCCCGCAGCGCCCGACACCTGGACCTGGCGCCCAAGAAGGCCGGGCGACCGCAATGATCGCGGCCGGAAAGCAGAAGACGCAAGGGGCAAGGGCAAAACCCGAAAGAAGTACGGTGAGAAGGCGAGCAATCGCCAACGGGAACGCAGGAAAGGAGCTGCCGATGGTCCTGCACGCGCTGGCGGTGCTTTCGACGGACTGGCGGACCTGCTCGGCGGATGAACGAGCCTGGAGTGGAAACCATCAGGGTCGATCGGCTTTTGGTCTATCTGAGATTTGCACGCACCCGGTCGAAAGCCCGAGCCATGATCGAAGCGCGGACTTTGCGCCGCAATAGAAAACATGTGCTGCGAGCCAGCGAGAATGTCTCTATCGGGGATGTGCTTACGCTGGTTGTCGGGAACGATGTGCGGGTGGTCGAAGTTACTTCCCTACCCGAGCGAAGGGCCTCTCCGGCGCTTGCCAAGTCGCATTATCGCGAGCTTGACCGAAGCGGCTAAATCGCCATAGCAGCCGTCAACCCAGTCGAACTGAAATGAAAGACGCTTAATGACTTACGTCGTCACCGATGACTGCATCAGATGCAAGTACACCGATTGTGTCGAAGTGTGCCCCGTCGATTGTTTCTACGAAGGCGAGAACATGCTGGTCATCAACCCCAGCGAATGCATCGACTGCGGCGTGTGCGAGCCCGAATGTCCGGCCGAAGCGATTCTGCCCGATACCGACGACGGCTTGGAACAGTGGCTGGAACTCAACACCAAGTTCTCCGCAGAATGGCCGAACATCACCAGCCAGAAAGAGCCGCCGGCCGATGCCGACGATCACAAAGGTGAAGAAGGCAAGTTCGAGAAGTATTTCAGTCCCGAACCCGGTGAAGGCGACTGATTTCGGACGCTAGGCTGCAAGCATTTCAGTTCCGGCTGCAACACTCGATCCATCGACAATCTGCAACGACTCGCAATTTTGTTGCGAATATGTTATATAATGGATCAACCGCGCCGGTCGGACCCGGCGCAGGCGATGAAAAACTAGAAAGGCTTTAGTCCAGCAGCGACATATTCGGACGGTCACGAAACGGTGCTTGCCCTCGCGATAGGTGATGCAGGCCCGCGAGAAAGACGTCTCGTGCTCGGTGTCGGCAAGCCGCAAGAAAGGAACTCGGATGGCTAGCAATGCGCCCGCCTTCACGGTCGGAGACTATGTCGTTTACCCCAAGCACGGTGTCGGCCGTGTGATCGAACTGCAGAGCGAGGAAATCGCAGGCATGCAGCTTGAGCTGTATGTGCTTCGCTTTGAGAAAGAGCGCATGACGCTGCGCGTTCCGCTCAACAAGGTCGAATCGATCGGAATGCGCAAGCTTTCATCGGACAAGACGCTCAAGGACGCGATGGAAACGCTCAAGGGCAAGCCGAAAGTCAAGCGCACCATGTGGTCGCGCCGCGCCCAGGAGTATGAAGCGAAGATCAATTCGGGCGACCTCGTTTCGATCGCCGAAGTGACGCGCGACCTTTTCCGTCCGGAAGATCAGCCCGAACAGAGCTATTCCGAGCGCCAGATCTTCGAAGCGGCGTCAAGC